>ENA-OYYH01000031-OYYH01000031.1-human-gut-metagenome-genome-assembly--contig:-NODE-31-length-90220-cov-10.704176_pt1 | contig 90220 bp, 75 predicted proteins | sample MGYA00243245_ERZ653439 | MGnify/ENA primary metagenome ERZ653439 (study PRJEB26926, sample SAMN06165028) | human gut metagenome | biome: ENVO:00009003; feature: ENVO:2100002; material: ENVO:00002003... | reverse complement strand
GAAGATGGTGCGCACTGCACATTTTCGCTCACATGAGGTTTTTAGAGGTGACCTTATACCATATTCACTAAAAAATGCCCAGCTTTCGCTGGACTTTTTCGACAAGCTGAAACGGGCAGGCGCTGAGCCTGCCCGTCATTTTTAAATACGCCGCCGGTGGCGACACCGAAATTCCGAATTCTGAATTCATAATTCCGAATTACTTAAAAGCCTTCTCCGCGTACTTCCCCGTCCGCGATTCGTCTTGTCAGTTCATCGTAAGTCCTGCGGCTTTCCAGCCGGCCTCGGTGTTTACCGCGTATATCGTGTTGTCCGCGGGGTAGCTGTAGGTCTCGCCGCCGTAGTACACGTTGTGAACGTAGCTTACGCGCACCGCGAAGCAGTCGGCGGAGTACTGCGTTACGCGCCGCACCTGCTCCTCCGTGAAGTCGTAGCCGCTGTGGTAGGTGTAGAACTGACCCTCGTAGGTGCTGAGGTTGCTGTAAAGCTCGGTTCCCTGCGGAATATACCCCGATATCGACGAAAAGTACACGTCGTTCGCAATGTACTTCGAGTATAGCTTGGAGAACTCCAGCGCGAACTCCTTCGCCTGCTCAGCCGCGGCTGAATCGGTCACCGGAAGCCCGCATCTATACGCGCCGTTTTCGTCCCGGAGCGTCTCCAGCGGCTTCCCGGAGCCGTCGGAGAACTCCACCTCCGGCGGGTACATCAGCCCGGTAACTGCGTAGCTGTCCATCTGCGGGGCGCTCGTCAGGTACTCCCCGAACTCCGCCGCTTCCGGAATTTCAGCCGTTTCGTGCTCCGACCAGCTTGACAGCTCCACGCCGTTTATTTTCGCCGTGCAGCCCGTCGGAAGGCTCAGCCTTACGCTCTCGTTCTGCACCAGCTGAACGCCGTAGACCCGCTCCACGCCGTATATCTCGAATCCGTAAAGCTCGTCCGCGCCGGTCTGGGCAAGCCTTGCGAACGCCGCAGGCTCCCCGCCGCACAGCACCGTGTACACCGGATTTTCCTTCGTGCTCTCCTTGATATTCTTCTTCAGCGTGAACTCCCCGGTGAACCGCTCGGAAAGCTGCCGCCGCGCCGCTCCCTCGCCCTCGTAGGGAGAGATCTCGCCCTCGATACCGCTGTAAAGCAGGCCGAGATTTCCGGAGTTCAGCTCCTCCGCCACCGCGTCAATGGTGTGGTATATCTGGCACGCCTCGTAGTGCTGGAGGAACTCCCACAGCTTCCCCAGCCCCACAACTGCCGCCGACAGCGCCGCCGCAAGCAGCACAAAATAAATCGAGTAGAACACGACCGTTCCGGTGCTGCGCGTCCTCTCTGCGTAATGTTCGCCCTTCACTGCTGCTCACCGCCCTTCACGAGTATCGCGGTGCACATCTTGCGAAGTCCGATGAGGCTTGCGTTCTGGTTTATCATCTCGCCGTTGTATATCATGCTGGTGGACGAGCCGCCGTCCAGGTTCGCGGCGTTGACCGCTCCGAAATCCAGCATAACATCCCGGACGTCCGCCAGGCTTGCGCCGATGCTGTTGGACTGCCTTCCGTCTATCGTCAGCAGGAGCATCGCGCCGTCCGCCCGCTGACCTATCGCCGTGCGCGGATTCAGCCCGCTGCCGTCGCCTAGAGCCTCCACCGGTTCGCCGTTGACGATGAGGATAGGCCCGAATTTCACCGCGTCGCGCACGCCCATGTCGACCGCCTCCTGCACGGTCATCCTGCCGACTACGAGCTTGTTGTCGCAGGTTATGCCGATGGTGTCCCAGGTGTAGTACATCGGAGTTCCCCACAGCACCTCCCCCTGCGACATCACTATGCCCCAGGGTTCGCCGCCGGTCATGTGACCGGGGCGGTCGTCGAAGCCGCCGCCGTTTATCGCGCCGACTATATTATCGTAGGAATCGTATATCTCCGGGAGAGTCTTGCCATGCTCCTCAAGCCCGAATTTCCCCGAAATGCCCACGAACACCCTGGAGGGGTCGTATACCACCATCATCTTGCCCTTGAACGTGGATCCGCTGACGTCGATAATGTCTATCCCGTCGCCGTCAGGGTCGATGTCCGGGTCTGAGCCTGTGGCTTCCTTGATGTCAGCCGGGGCGGGTATCTTCACAAGACCCGGGTCGGTGATGTCGTCGGTCTCCTGGATAGCGTTCTGCGCCGCTATCAGCTCCACCTGCTCATTTGACAGGAAGATGTTCGGCACCCACTTTATCGCGCTGGTCTCTCGGCAGGATATCACGAACAGGTTCCGCGCCGTTTCCGACGGTCCCTTCTCCATGACGTACACCACGCCCAGCAGCGCAGCCAGCACCGCGAGTATCACGGTCAGCAGCACCAGCAGAATCCTACGGATAACGCAGGCAGCGCGGCTCTTCTTTTTCTTCTTGAACCGCGGCTTGCTGCGCGGTCTCTCCTCTGAAACTATATTGTCGGTCAAGCGTAGGCTCCTTTCAGTCTGCATAGACCCAGTCGCGCTGTATTCCGAAGCTGATGAAGAACAGCGCTGTATCCACGATTATTTTTATTACTGTCTGCCATACGCTGGCTCCGCCGCCGAAAAGCAGCGCAAGCCCGTTCACGCAGAGGTACGACGCGATGAGCTGGCACGCCGCAAGCGTGTAGTACCTAACGGCGGCGCGCCTGATGTTCTTCCCGGAGCGGAACACCCCGCTCCTGTTCAGAAGGAAATTCACCAGGGAGGATACCACCCGGGCGCCCGCTGTGGCGGTGAGTATCCGCAGCTCCGTGCTGCTGAAAAGCGGAGCAGTCAGCAGATTTATCAGCGTGAACAGTCCGATGTCGATGAGCGAGCAAAGCCCGGAGCTGAGCATAAACCGGAATATCACGGCGTATATCTTGATGGAATCCCTCAGCGGGTGGAAATGCGAACCGCTGTTCTTATCGTTGTAGATGGTCTGTATCCTGACCTCGTCGAACGGAAGCCCCAGCCGCTTCATCTCAAGCAGCATGTTGGTCTCGTACTCGAACCGCTCGCCGCTGAGCTTCGCAAGCGCCGGAAGATAGCTTATGGGAAGCGCCCTCAGCCCGGTCTGAGTGTCGGTTATCCTGATTCCGCAGAGCGCCCGGAACACGAACCGCGTGCAGTTGTTTCCGAACCGGCTGCGGGGCGGGACGTCGTCCCCGGTGAAATCCCTGGCTCCCAGCACTGCCCTGCCGGACTGCTCCATTTTTTCGGCGCAGCGCTGAATGTCCTCCGGGGAGTGCTGACCGTCGTCGTCGGTGGTGACGACCCCGCTGCATTCCGGCATGTGCTCCAGGATATACGCGAATCCGGTCTTAAGTCCGCGGCCCTTTCCGCGGTTCACGTCATGGTGAAGCAGAGTGCACTGCGGCATATCCGCAAGAGCGGCAAATATCGGGGAGCACTCCGGACGGCTGCCGTCGTCGACGATTATCAGCCGTTCGAATCCGGCGGAGATAAGGCTCCGTACCACCTCGATTATACGCTCCGTCGGGTTGTATGTAGGTATCAGCACGGGAACATTCACGGCTATTTTCACCCCTTTTTCGAGGAAATTGTATATTTTCTGACAATTCTGTCAAACCTATTATAACACGCCTGACCGCCTTTGTAAACCCGTTTCACGGTATTGTAACCATTTTGTAACATTGCGAATGTCTTGCAGGCGGCTCGGCGAATTTTATCCTCTGCATATAAAACAACCGGAACCGAGAAAATGTTGCATTTTTAAATAAGGTCACCTCTAAAAAAATTCCTCTGTAACAGGTAGTCATTGGTAACATAGGAAAAGTTTCAGATGATTTAATTTGTTTTCTCATTTTCACGGCGCTGAGCCTCCTGCTTTGAGAACACGCAGCCGCAGTAGTTCTGGCGGTACAGCCCGTACTCCCTGGAAAGCTCGATGGAGCGCAGGTAGCCGCCTTTTTTCTTGAAGTCGGAGGGCAGCAGCTTCACTGGGTATAGCTCGGAAAGCTCCGCGCCTATCTCGTTGAGCTTGGCGGCGTTTTTCATCGGGCTTATCGACAGCGTAGAGCAGAAGTAGTCGAAGCCGTGCTCCGCCGCGTACTGCGCCGACCTCTCCAGCCGCAGACGGTAGCACACGAAGCAGCGCTCGCCGCCCTCCGGGAGGGACTCCATGCCCTTCACCGCCGAGTAGAATTCCTCCGGGCGGTACTCCGGCACCACCACCTCGGCGGGGTGCTTCATCGGAAGCTCCCTTACCAGGCGGCGCAGCTCCTCAACGCGCTTGCGGAACTCCTCCTCCGGGGAGATGTTCGGGTTGTAGTAAAGCAGCGTTATCCGGAAGTACTGCGACAGGTACTCCAGGCAGTAGCTCGAGCAGGGAGCGCAGCAGCTGTGAAGCAGCAGCTTGGGAGCTTCTCCCTCCGGGATAGCGGCGATTATGGATTCCAGCATTTTCTGGTAGTTTGGTTTCTGCATTGCGGCTCCTTTTCAGTCGGACTGCTTTTCGGGGGTGCTGCGCTCGAAATTCACGATGAATATACCCAGGCACACCAGCGCCAGCGCGCCGGCGGAGCGCAGACTGAACGCCTGCTCGGTCTCGCCGAGGAGCAGAGCCGAGAGCAGCACTCCGCACACCGGATTGAGGAATCCAAACACGGCGACCCGGCTCACCGGGTTATGCTTGAGCAGCACCGCCCACAGGCTGTAAGCCGCCGCCGAAACGAACGACAGCCACATCAGCGTGCCGAATCCGGCGCCGGTGAAGCTCCACTGCTCGGAGGCTCCGCCCATCAGCAGCCCGAGGAGGGTAAGCACTATGCCGCCGAAAACGAATTGCAGCGATGACATCATAACGGGGTCGGCGCCCTCTCCGGTGAATCTCTTGATTAAAATGGTCGACCCGGCGTAGCTGAGTACGGTCATGAAGATGAACCCTTCGCCGTTCCAGGCGAACCCGGACATATCCCCGCCGAGGTTTATCAGGATAATTCCAGCGAAGCCGAGAATGCAGCCTGCGAGCTTCTTCCAGGTCATTTTCTCCATGCGGAACACCAGGGTAGTCAGGATTATCACGACGAACGCCCCGGAGCCGTTTATTATCGAGGATTTCACCCCGGTGCAGTTGGCAAGCCCGAGGTAGAAGAAAAAGTACTGCAAGATGGTCTGGAACAGGCTGAGCAGCATTACTCTGCGCCAGTCTGCGGCGCGCCTGCCCTTTTCCGGGAGCAGGGGTCTTTTCTGCGCGAGGCTCCCGGTGAGCCAGGCGAGAACTCCGGCGATTATGAACCTCACACCGGCGAAAAGTATCTTGGCTCCGGCGCCGCTGTCGGCTATGCCGAACTGCCCGTATCCTATCTTTATCATCGGGAACGCGCTGCCCCACAGCGCGCAGGATATAAACGCAAGCAGCACGACCGCCCATATTCTGTTAAGGTATCTGGTCATTATGTCACTTCCCTGTTTTTTTCAACATTAAATATTATAGTACTATTACGCGGTATTGTCAACCGGGGAAGGTTTTATCGCGAAACTTCCGGTTGCATTTTTTGGCTTTTTGTTATATAATATGTGTATCAAAACCAAATCAGGAGGTAACACCATGACTGTATTATTAGTAAATGGCAGCCCGCACGAGCACGGCTGCACCGACGCCGCGCTGAAGCACGCTGCTTCCGTGCTTGAGGAGCAGGGAGTACATACCGAGATATTCTGGATAGGCAGCAAGCCGATATCCGGCTGTATCGGCTGCGGAGCCTGCAAGAAGGGTCTGGGCAAGTGCTGTATCGACGACGTTGTGAACGAGTTCGTACTCAAAGCGGCAGAGGCTGACGGGTACATTTTCGGTTCTCCGGTGCACTACGCAGCTATCGGCGGAGCTATGGGCGCGTTCATGGACAGGGCGTTCTACTCTGGCGGGAAGAGCATGGCGTTCAAGCCGGCTGCGGGAGTCGTAAGCTGCCGCAGGGGCGGAGCCTCCGCAGCGTTCGACCAGCTAAACAAGTACTTCACCATCAATAACATGCCGGTGGTAGGTTCGCAGTACTGGAACCAGGTTCACGGAAACCTGCCGGAGCAGGTGCTTCAGGACGCGGAGGGTCTCCAGACGCTTTCCACGCTTGCGAAGAACATGGCGTGGCTGCTGAAGTGCATTGAGGCGGGAAAGAACGCGGGAATTGCCTGTCCGGTTCCGGAGAAGGTTATCCGGACTAATTTCATCAGGTAAAAACTGTAATTTACATAAGACAACCTCTAAAAACCGACAAAATTTCAGATAAATAGAGGTATTGAGCATAATCGGTCAAATCTTGACCCGTAGGCAAAGCTTTGGAACAGAAACTTTGCCTTGATCGTTACCTTTTCCGTTTCTGCAAGGTCATTCTTGAATTTCCGGATCGTCTTTGCGTCAGGGACTTTATCGCAAAGGTTTTTTCCCGGAAATCTCATAAAGCTCATTCTGTCTGATCGTCTGAAAGGTTATACAGCCGCTGCAATATCAGTATCCTGAGCATCATTACCACGTCATACGGCTCACTTTTCTTCTTTTTCATAGGAGTTTTTAGAGGTTGCCATAATGTAGATGTGCTATATCTTGTGCCGCAGCCTCTGGTTAGTTCTATATAACTGTATTTTTCACGAAAAAAACACAAAAAACCCTTGACAAAACAATTCAGTTGTGATATAATCTAATCAAGGAAATCAAGAATAATTCCTAGTTTAAAATTCAATAAAATCAAATCAACGGAGGTAAATCATTATGAAATTTGTATGTCCTGTATGCGGCTATGTTTACGAAGGCGACGCAGCTCCTGAGAAGTGCCCGCAGTGCGGCGTTCCCGGCTCCAAGTTCACTGTTATCGACGACAACAGCAGCAAGCTGGTTTTCGCTGACGAGCATAAGATCGGCGTAGGCAGGCTCGAGGGCGTTCCCGAGGAGATCGTTGAGGGTCTGCGCGCTAACTTCACCGGCGAGTGCACAGAGGTCGGCATGTACCTTGCAATGGCAAGAGCCGCTCACCGCGAGGGATATCCCGAGGTAGGTCTCTACTACGAGAAGGCTGCATGGGAAGAGGCAGAGCACGCAGCAAAGTTCGCTGAGCTTCTCGGCGAGGTAGTTTCTCCTTCCACCAAGGAGAACCTCACAAAGCGCGTAGAAGCTGAGCACGGCGCTACCGCAGGCAAGCTTGACCTTGCAAAGAAGGCAAAGGCTCTCAACCTCGACGCTATCCACGACACAGTTCACGAAATGGCAAAGGACGAGGCAAGACACGGAAAGGCTTTCGAGGGTCTTCTCAACAGATACTTCAAGTGATCCAAGAAACCGCCTGAATAAAGGCTTCACAGGGGCAGTCGCAGAAATGCGGCTGCCCTTTTTGCTTTATTTCAACAGGCGGAAAACATGAAATTTTGGAAGCATGTTACAGCGACTTGAAAATCAAAAAGGGGCTGAACTCAGCCCCTTTTAATTATAGGGCAATACCGCGTACAAAATCCAATAAATGGTCTGCTTTGTGCGGTGTTGCCATAGGTCTTATCTTTTCCACGCAGCCCGTACGGTCATTTTGTCATAGGTATCGCGGACGGAGATTATCTTCAGCAGCACGATGACGAATACCGCAGCACAGCCGAGGGTCACGGGAATGCTTCTGGAAGTCAGCAGGATAATTCCGAACGCCGTTGAGTATGTGAGTATCAGGCGGTAGAAATGCGGATTAACCTTGAACACAAGAGAAAACAACAGATAGGTGAGCGCCAGCGTCAGCACCGGAAGCATATTCGGAGCAAGCCCGAGCAGCACTCCGAATGAGACCGCGATTCCCTTTCCTCCGTCAAATTTATGCCAGATGGGGAAGATATGCCCGAGCGCCGGAGCAGACATCACAAGCACCAGTCCAAGCGGAGTTCCGCCGCTTACCCTGATGTACAGAAACACCGGCAGGAATCCTTTCAGCAGGTCGCATACGAGGGTCAGCGCACCGCACCAGAATCCGCCGTAGGTGTACGCATTGTAGGTGCCGGGGTTGCTGTCGGGTGTGTCAACGGTGACGTCCTTTCCACAGAACAGATTTGAAAAATAGCGTGCGAAAAGCAAACTTCCCGTGAAATATCCAAACAATATGAAACCGATCGTCGTGAGCATTTTATCTTCTCCTTTCATAAGAATCTGAGAGACTTTGAGTCTTTACACTTCTTTAATAATATTGTACTATAACCCGGCTTTTTATACAAAGGACAAAACGGTTAATTAGTCCAGAAAAATACCCTCCGCACGACATTTTTCACACAAGAGCAAAAAGATGAGTAAATCAGAGCCGGGCGGCTCATTGCTGAACCGCCCGGGATAAGGGTCAGATAACGTTGTATTCCTTGAGTATCTTCTCTATATCAGTGTCCTTTATCTTGCCGAGGAGCTTCTTTACAACCAGTTCCTGGGCGAGATTCATCTTCATGTCGGTAGCCTTCTTGCCGTCGCGGAGCTTAACTGTAGCGTCAAGCAGGGCGCGGATATCGAACACGCTTCCCCATACCTCGGGTACGCCGCGGTCGACGTTGAGCAGGGTGTAGACTGCTTCCATACCGGTGCGCATGGAGTACTCAGTGGTGAAGATGGTGTCACGGGGAAGTTCGGCGAACTGTCCGAGGAATGCGAAGTTTACAGCGCCGTCCGGAACTACTTTCGGTCTGTCCTCGATCGCACGCGGCATGAAGAACGCGTCGATATATGGCATCATTACCGGAACTGTATTTGCGGAATGCTCTGCCATGTCCTCGATCTCATTCTCGGAAACTCCGAGGTGATACAGCCACTCCATGCAGATCTCCTTGCCGGTGCATTCGCGCATAGGTTTCTTGATATAGTCGCCGGGCTTGTCGCTGAACAGCGCGTATACCCACACGAGACAGTGATCCTTGGGCTGCTCGCGGAACTGCGGCTGGCGGTTGATCGTCCAGCTCAGCAGCCAGGAGGAATCCTTGACGGTGACGATGCCGCCGGTGACTACCTTACCGGTGAACGGGTCGCGCTTGCAGATCTTCTTGATATAGGGGATTATGCGCTGATCCAGGGTTTCAACGGTGGCGCTCATCCAGTTGCATAGCTCAGGATTTCCGCAGAACTTGTCAGGGTTGCCGAACGCGGGATCCTGCGCGGCGATCTTACGCCACATATCCCAGCCGCCGCCTGCCTTGATTTCCGGGCGGAATTCAGCGGGCTTGTTCTGGCTTCCCATCGTGGAATTCTCGACGCAGCCGCCGTTTGTGATGAACACGAGATCGTTTTCGGTGAGGTCTATGCTTTCCTCCTGACCGTCACGGATAACGTCGATGCGTGTCGCGAGCTTGCGCTCGGGCCTGCAGTCGAACTGTACGTTCACGACCTTAACGCCGAAGTGGAACTGTACGCCGAAGCTCTCGAGGTACTTTATCATCGGCAGGATCATGGACTCATACTGGTTGTACTTGGTGAAGCGGAGCGCCTTGAAATCCGGCAGACCGCCGATGTGGTGGATATAGCGCTGAATATAGCGTTTCATCTCAAGAGCGCTGTGCCAGTTCTCAAACGCGAACATCGTGCGCCAGTAGAGCCAGAAGTTGGAGTTCAGCACCTCGTCATCGAAGAAATCGGTTATCTTCTTGTCCTGGAGATCCTCCTCAGGGGTGAAGAACAGCTTCATGATCTCCATTGCGCCCTTGTCAGAGATGTCGAACTTGCCGTCGGTGTGGGCGTCCTCGCCGCGGTTTACGGTCGCACGGCAGAGGGAGTAGTTCGGGTCCTCCTTGTTGAGCCAGTAGTACTCGTCGAGGACGGATACGCCTTCTGTTTCGATGGAAGGAATGGAGTGGAACAGATCCCACATTACCTCAAAGTGGTTGTCCATCTCACGGCCGCCGCGCATTACATAGCCGACGTCCTCGTACTTCCAGCCGTCGCAGGCACCGCCCGCGAGCTGCTCCTTCTCGAGAATGTGGACGTGTTCGCCCTTCATCTGACCGTCGCGAACGAGATAGCACGCAGCAGTCAGTGCAGCAAGACCGCTTCCTATAATATACGCGGACTTATTGTCAACGCCCGCAGGCTTCTTAGGTCTTGCAAATGCTTCGTAGTTACCGCTTGAGTAGTACATATGATATCCTCCTTGAAAATACCCTTTCGGGCGGTGGTTCCTTGTTGTGATTATATTTTAACTCATAATCGGTAAATATACAATAAACAGAATCGCCGCCGTGTTCAGTTTTTCATCACGGCGGCAAAGGTGTATAATTTTTTATCAAACCTGCTGGAATGATAAAACTACGAAATGCTGAAACGCTCCAGCGCGGCTGAGACATTCCCGTGCATAAGCGTGGACAGGCGGTCGATTATCTGCTTAGGCTCCTCCTTCATATCGTTCTTGACCCAGTCGAGCATTACTCCGACGAACGCGTACTTATAAAAATTCGCGATAAATTCCTTGTCGTCCTCCCGGACGTTCAGATCCTTGGAGCATTCGTTCACTACGCCTATCAGGAGATCGTAGGTCAGCTTGTAGAGGTACAGCTCCACCTGCTCGCGGCTCACTGAGCGGTAGACATTGATTATAAACGGCTTATTCTCCTGCACCGCTTCGAAAATCTGGAGGAATCCCTGCTGCCAGGTGTCGTAGGTTTTTTTGCCCTCCAGCGCCTTTTTGGCGTCCTCGGCGCAGGACCACTCCACCAGGTCGTAAATATCCTTGAAGTGGTAGTAGAAGGTCATGCGGTTAATCCCGCAGTCCTCGGTTATGTCGTTTATTGTTATCTTGCTCAGCGGCTTTTTCAGCAGGAGGTTTTTCAGCGAAGCCTCCAGAGCGCGTTTAGTTACCTGTGACATTTCAGCACCTCCGGGTCTTTATGGTAGTATTATACCAGTTCCCGGGTAAAAAATCAAGGGAACCTCTAAAAACCGGTGTGAAAAGCAAAAATGGGCAGGGTGTGCCAGATTCTAGGAAAGCCGACGAAGTAAGGCTGTATGCCTTACGAGGAGGTTTGACGACGAAGATGGCGCGCACTGCACATTTTCGCTCACATGAGGTTTTTAGAGGTGACCTCAAGTGAAAATGCCGTGAAGATGTGAGGGACAATTTACTTCTTCTTTTTCCTGACAATAACCGCCGCTGCAGCTCCTGCCGCAACTACTGCTGCGCCAATTCCGATTCCGGCTGCTGCCGGGAATCCGCCCTTATTCTCGGAATCACCCTGCTCCGCGCCGCTCTGCTCGCCGGTTGTCTGACCCGCCTGCTCCGCGCTCTGAGCCTCTCCAGTTACGCCGGAAGGCTCCTGCTCTGCGGAATGCTCCCGCTGAGCCGCTGTGTAAACTTCCATTCCGGTGACTTCCGCGCCGTCTACATTATAAGTGCCGTCGGTCACTGTAACATTCAGATGATGCTCGCCGTTCTCAAGACCCTTCAGCATGAAATTGACCTCGCGCATTCCAGTGCTCGGAACAGTATACGCGGCTTCCTCGCCGCCGTCAAGCGTGTAGGTCACGGACGCGTCCTTTCCGCCGCCGGTGATGGCAATTCCTGTTCCGGTGAAATCCACCGCGAACGAACAGCCAGCCTTCGCCGAGGACAGCGTACGCTTGTAATTCTTGAAGCTGGACATTGTGTTGTGATTCCACTCGCCGGTGTAATCAAACATCAGATCAGTATTGTCAAAGCGGGTGATGTAGGTCTCCGCGACCTCAGCCGGAGCTATCACGAGATCGTCAAACCCGTTGCGGTCATAGGACGAGAAGAACGCCGCACGGCCAGCGCCAAGGAAACTTCCCTCTGCTGTGTAGTCGCACACCTGCTCGCCGTTTATCCAGCACTTAACGTTGTTGTCGACCGCCTCTATCTTCAGCTCCACAGGTGCGGAGGTGTCCGCTGTGCTCTTTCCGCTCCGGAGGACGTCGCTGTTTTCCCACAGGCTCCAGTCGCCGCTCTGCGTGAGTTTGAGCCAGTAGCCGCTCGCTCCCGCATGACCCTGAATGTAGCGCAGACCAACGCCGGTGTAATTCCCCGCCGCATTGTCTGAATCGGCAAATATAACCTTCGCAGAAACGCTGTAGTTATACCAGCGGTCGTCGCCGAAATTCGTGGTCGGGTCAGGAGTCCAGCCCCACTCGTTCGCCTTCTCAGCGGCGGTTATCTGCTGAACCAGAACGCCGTCGTTTACCTCGAACGCTCCGCCCTCGTCGGTCGTGTAGCGCGGGGCGTTTCCGCGGGAGGCAAGGAAATCATCGCCGTAACCGGCATAGCTGAAATCGTCGCTGTACGGAAGCTCCAGAATAGTGCGCTCAGATCTTTCCGGGTTCTTGTACTCCGTCTCCGGAAGGTCGATCGTAGAAACTGTAAGTATAGAATAGGGCTTCACAGTTACGGAGTAGGTGTACTTCCCGCCGTTTTCCTCCGGTGTAACGCTGCCGATATTCTTAAAGTAGTTCTCGTTATACGCGCCGCCGTCAGGTCCTCTTGTTTCCCAGAGGTGGACTTCGCTCCCGGCGTTGGCAAGCTCCGATACCTCAAACTCGTAGGTCAGCGGCTCGGCGGTGGTGTTTGTGATGACCGTCGAATAATCCGACTTGTCGGGACTGCACGTGGTCATGTAGCTGTACTTTGCGTCAACCATCGCGTGGCCGTCGCCGCCGGGAACTCCGTCAGCGTAGCAGGCGCCGTCAACGAAGCTCCAGCCCTTATCCATAAACTGCGTGAACTGAAGCATGGTATAGAATCCGCTGTCAAGCGTGTAGTAACCGCTCCACGGGTCGCAGGCGTTGATGAACTGCTTCTGGCAGTAGCACACGCCGTCATAGTACGCGGCAACCACCGGCTGGAACTGGCACAGCGTCATGCCGCCCTGCGGATACATTGAAATGTAGCGGTTGGCGATGTCCAGCGCGCCGTTAATCCCGGTCAGACCGGAATTGCCCTCGTCAAACCGCCACGCGCCCTCGGAGTACGCCATCGGAGAGCTTCCCTCGCTGAACCACAGCTCCTTGCCGTACTCCCGTGCAAGTTCCTGCGCATGGTCGGTGGAGCTGCTGGTGTAGTGGCTTCCGAGAACGTCGATGTTGTCGGAAAGCGTGGCGTCGCCGTCGCGAAGCCCCTTGAGGACCTCAGCCGCCGCCTGCCAGGTGCAGACCTCCTCGCCGGCAACTATTTTAATAGCGGAATAGTCGTAGCGGGAATCTGGCTCGCTCTTGAGGTGCTGCGACAGGTACACTATCCAGCCGTTGTCGCGGCCGCGCTCGTTCTGGGTCGCGGAAACGTAGTCGAACTTGATGCCGTAGGTGTCGTACGCCGCGTCGAGCGTGTTCTTATACCACTTGTAGCGCGCCGCGTAAACGTCATCGGAATCGGAGATCCAGCGTGGTTCGCTCCACCACAGCATGTCAAGCGTGAGATCCGGGTTTATCGTCTTTGCGTCCGCTGCGAGCTGATAGCCTGCGCCCCTTGTGACATCGGCGTTCTCGTCCTCGCTGCGCATTACGGAAGGCTCCGTACCGGAGGAGGAATTGATATCCGAGCCCATTTCGAGCTTCAGGTGTGCGACCTCAAGACCATTTTTTCCAAAGATGTAGTTCATTATCTCCCAGTAAGCGTCCGGGTTTTCCGCCTTGTAGTCGAGAAGCAGGCGTGAGGAGTTGTTTCCGCTCACCATTCCTACTCCGCGGTAAAGCATGTTTTCGAGGGTGTTGGCATTGCCGCCGTTTATCACTATGTTCAAAGGATCCGCCTCCGTTTCCGCCGTCTCCGCACATGCGGGAAGTATTACTGAATTTGCCGCTGTGACCGCGCATACAGCCGCCGCAGCCAGTTTTTTAATATCCATTTCAATGCTCCTTTCGATGAGTTTGCAATTCATCTGTTGATTCAAGTATAGCGCAGCGGGAGCATTTTTTCAAGATTAAATATTTGCCGTATCCTTAAAATATGAACATCACAGCATTCTTGTTTTGCGGTACTCTGTCGGGGTGGTTCCCTCGTATCTCCGGAACACCGAGCCGAAATAGGTAGGGTCGCGGTATCCGGTAAGCTCCGCGATCTCCGCCACGCTCCGTCCGGTGGAGCTGAGCAGCCGCTTTGCCTCTGATATCCGCTTGCGTGCGAGGTACTCCATCGGCCGCATTCCCGTCTGCCCACGGAATATCCGGCAGAAATGCTGAAGCGACACCCCGGTCATCCCCGCGAGCTGATCAAGCGTGATATCCTCGCTGAAATGCCGTTCGATGAACTCCACCGCGCGGTCTGACTGACCTCCCGGGCGCTTTGCGCCGCCGAGAAGCACCGAGCGCGCCTCCAGGATATATTCGTACACAAGCAGGGAGCAGCGCTCACCGCCGTTCAGCGGGTCTGACGCTGCGGAAAGCAGCCTTGCAAAGATCCCATCGCATCCGGAAAGCTCCGCGCCGCTGCGCTCGTTCCAGTCCCCAAAGCCGAGATTCGTCATAAGCTCGCGAATGCAGGCTCCGCGGAAAACCACCCAGGCGGTCTCCCACATGTCCTGCTGCGGGTAGTACTCGTGCGGGACTCCCGGAGCGACGAGAAATATGCTCCCCGGAATTTGCGGGAGCTTCCTGCCGTCTATCTCAAGCACCCCCGCTCCGTTTCTGGTATATAAAATCTGGTAGGATACCAGTCCGGAACTTCGAACCACGTGGTACTCCGGGTCGGAGATACCCACGCCGGAAACATAGAACGGAAGCTTCATCTGAGCGCCGAGCACCGGGTAAATGCTGTTGTTCATATCATCACCTCATCAATATTTTAGCATTTCAACGGTTGGTTGTCAACTGGTATCCCCTTTACGGCTGAAATTTTGCAGTATCTTCCCCGATTCTATAAAAATTCTTTCAGTATCATGGCGCAAATTGTGAAAATCGTGAAACACACTTGCAATTTGAGAAAAAATGTTGTATAATATAGCTTGTGTAAACCATTACATAAGTTCAGACCAATGAAACCCGGGCTGAAAATGTAATACGCCACGTAAGATACGTAAGATACGTAAAATTAAGGAGAAATCTATGAAGCACAGAAGAATTTTAAGCATACTGCTTGCGGCTGCGACAGCGGTCAGCGTTGCAGGCTGCTCCAAGAATGAAACCAGCGGTTCTGAAAGCAGCGCTCCGGACGACAGCAGCTCCCCCGCGGGCGTGCAGACAGCCTCCAATGTGTCCGCAAACGGCTGGGAATTCAACCAGGTAGCGATGGGCGGCGGCGGATTCGTCAGCGGCGTTTTTGCGACCAGCCAGGAAGGACTCTACTACGCCCGCACCGACGTCGGCGGTGCGTACCGCTACAATAAGGACACCCAGCTCTGGGAGTCCATGTCCTACGGCATAAGCGAGGACGACCAGGGATTCCTCGGCATCGCTGGCCTCGCCTACGGCGACAAGGATCCGAACCGCGTTTACCTCCTCGCAGGAACAAGCTACCTCAGCGGCGGCAGGACCGCGCTGTTTATCTCCAATGACTACGGCAGCACCTTCACTCGAACCGAGCTCACCGACTACATAAAGGTAGACGGCAACGGAATGGGCCGCGGAAACGGCGAACGCCTTGCGGTCGACCCCAAGAACAGCGACATCGTATATGCCGCGGGAATGAGCAGCGGCGGTCTGATAAAGTCCACCGACGGCGGTCAGACCTTCAGCTACCTCGACCTCGGCACCGATACCAACACCAATAACAACAGCGGCATCTGCAGCATCTTCATCGACCCGCAGTCCGGCGATGATTCTTCCTGCTCCACGATCTACGCCGCCATCTCCCGCAAGGGCGACTACAACCTCTACAAATCCACCGACGCGGGCGCTACGTGGGCTCCCGTTGAGGACGCCCCGAAGGGTCTGATGGTCCAGCGCATGAAGTACAACGGCGACGGAAAGATCGTGCTGACATACGCTTCCACCGAGGGTCCGTGGAACAATCCCCGCGGCAACGGCGGGATCCGCCTGCTTAATATCGCTGATGATTCCATTACTGACATCACACCTGAAAAGAACGGCTACGGCGACGTTGTTATCGACCCAGCCAACCCCGACAGAATGGTGGCAGTGACCGAGAACGTATACGACCAGCAGGCAAACGGCACCTTCGGCGACGACTTCTACGTTACCACCGACGGCGGCAAGACCTGGAAGAACATCAACCTTGATATGACGATGTCCGGCGGCGATGTAAGCTGGCACAACGAGTCCTCCATGCACTGGTGCAGCTCCCTCGCTATCGACCCGCACAACACCGGAAAGATCATGGTGGTCTCCGGCAACGGAATTTTCTCCTGCGACAACATCTGGGACGAGCATCCCGCATTCTACTTCTTCGCAGAGGGCATTGAAGAGACTGTTCCCTACGAGCTTGTCAGCATTCCCGGCGGCGAGCTTGTGACGGTCGTTGGGGACTACGACGGATTCACGCAGGATGACGCTGCCGAGTTCGGAACGCGCCACAGCAGCAACGCTGGCTCCATGACCGGGCTTGCGGTCGCCGCCGCCAACACCGACGTGTGGGTAAAGGCTGCGAACTCCGACACTGGCAACGACTTCTGGTACTCCGAGGACCGCGGCGTTACCTGGAGCAACAAGGTAACTGCTCCGGTAAGCGGTCAGAACGGCCACGGCGGCTCCGTTGCGATCTCCGCTGACGGCTCGACATTCTACTGGGCGCCGGACAACATGGCGTTCGTGTTCTGGTCTGACGACAAGGGCAAGACCTGGAACCAGTCCGAGGGCGGAATGTCCGCAAAGCGCCTTATCGCCGACCCCGTAAACCCTGACTACCTCTACGCAGCAAGCGGCAGCACCTTCTACTACAGCGACGACCGCGGCAAGACCTTCACCGCAAACAGCGAACTTTCCGTGTTCACATCAACAAGACCAGTAGTAGAGGCAGGCGTTGAGGGCAAGATCTACTACCCTGCAATGGGACTTCAGGTCTCCACCGACCACGGCAAGACCTTCACTCGTCTCTCCACGGTTTCCAACTGCCAGATGGTAGGTCTTGGCAGAGGCAAGAACGACGGCGACCCTGCCGTTATCTACATCTGGGGTCAGCCGACCTCCGACGATCCGGTAGGTCTCTACTGGTCCACCGACGAGGGCGCAACATGGAGTCGTATCAACGACGACAACCACCAATTCGGCGGAACCGGAAACGGCAAGTTCGTCTACGGCGACTGGAACAAGTACGGCAGAGTTTACATGAGCACTCTCGGTCTGGGCGTTGTTTACGGCGACCTTATCGAGGAATGATCAGAATAAACGTAAATCCACCGGCATGACCGGTGGATTTAGACCGTTGAAAAGTCCCTAAAGTGACTTTTCCGACGAACATCCCAGCCGCGCGCATGTCTTGGCGGCTTTGCTGCCAAACCAGCGTAAGACCGAAGGTCGTCGCCTAGACACTTGCTGGGATAGAAGTATTTTTTGACCCGGCAAAGGCGGGGGATTTTTGCGTTTTAGTTTTATATGAACAAAACCTCCGCTTTTCGGCGGAGGTTTGTTTTAATTTAACCCGTGCTTTACGCGGTCTGCTTCCTCGGCGCGCTTGGCGTTGTTGAAGCGGTCAAGCGTACCAACAAGGTATCCCGTGATCCGCCTGATACGCTCAAACGGCTGGTCGTTGAAATGGTATGTCGCGTTGACGTACTCTCCGTCGACGTCAAAGTCGATGGCGGTTATGTTGCGGTTCGGGTATTTTTTCAGCGCGGCTTCCGTGTAATAGTCGATTTCCTGCTGGGGGAGCGTGCCTCCGGTAACGTTGATTTTCATGAGTATCACCTCTTATCTGTAACAATAGTATATCACTATATCTTGCGTTTGTCAACCGGTTTTTGTACAATATCTCTGTATTTCTTTCCGGATTGCAGCCAGTAAACAACTACGAATCCCACAACCGTGCACAGCATTCCGGCGGCAGTCTGGACGGCTCCGGCGCCGTGTGGGAGCAGTTCCCGAAGCGAGCCGAGCATGAACCCGAGTATCACGAGGTAAGTTCCGCGGGGGTGGAGGCCGAGAAGCCTCTCAAGCACCTTAGCTGTCAGGAATACGCCGACTGCGGCTCCTGCCGCAAGCGGAACAAGAGCCAACAGCTCAAATTCTCCGAGCTTTTCCATAACATCATCGTAAATCCCGAGCATAAGCAGAAAGTGCGACGCGCTTATCCCCGGGAGCACCAGCGCCGCCGCAAGCAGAAGTCCACCGAGAAACTGCATTATCACCGCAGCGAATCCGGAGGTGTCAGGCGAGAATATCCTTTCGGGGAGCATTGAGATCAACATTACAACTCCGACCCCGGCGAGGATAAGCGCAGTGGATCCGGCGGTAAGCTTCCTAATCTCAGCCTTGCGGAAAATCATGGGAATCCCGCCCGCGACCGCCCCGAGAAACAGGAACCTCAGCGGAACTTCCACAGGGGTAGTCAGCAGGAAAGTTATCAGCCTTGCTATGAGAAGTGCCCCGGCGCAGGCTCCGACGGCGAATTTCAGGAGCAGCAGGAGATTTTTCCTAGGTTCGGAGAAGGCGCGGCTGACCGCCGTTATCAGGTCGTCGTAGATTCCGAGGATCATCGCCGCGCTTCCGCCGCTGACGCCGGGAATGGTCATTGCGCCGCCAACCGCAAGCCCGCTCAGAATTGTCTTTAACGTATTCATAAATGCTCCTTTCGCTTAATCGCGTATTCTATATATATTATAGTATGTCCGGGGTTGATTAAGAACCTCGTTTTCCGATTGAAATTTCCGTGGAAATGTGCTATAATCTTTATGAATGGAGGGATAAAATGAGAAGATCAGACAGGGAGATCACAGACGAACAGGAGCTGCTTCAGGTAATATCCGAATGCGACGTATGCCGTCTTGCGCTGAACGACGAGGAAGTGCCGTATATCCTGCCGCTGAATTTCGGCGAGGAGGTCAGCGACGGAAGGCTTTATCTGTACTTCCACGGCGCGGCAGAGGGCAGGAAGTACGACCTGATTAGCCGCGACCCGCAGACCGCGTTCGAAATGGACTGCTCCCACAGGATAGTACTGGACGAGAGCAGGGGATACTGCACGATGGAGTACCGCAGCGTAATAGGCAGGGGAGTACTGACCGAGGTTCCGGAGGAGGAGAAAGTCCACGCGCTGACGCTGATAATGAGGCACTACCACCCTGAGCATACGGATTTTAACCCCGCCGCCATACCCAGGACCCGGGTGCTGAAGCTGGAGGTCACATCTATGACCGGTAAGCGCCGTATGACTTCAGCAAAATAATTTCTCCGCAAATAAAAAAAATTTCAAAAAGGACTTGCAATTTCTGTGATTATGTGGTATACTTGATTAGTATGATATCACTTGTACATAAATGTACATATTTATATGGAGGAATATTAACCAATGGGTATTTTCGAAATAATCAGCGCAATAGTTCTTATAATTGCATGCGTGTTTATCGTTATCGTTGTTCTTATGCAGGACACCAAGACTCAGATGTCTCAGACAATCTCCGGCAACACCGGCGATAACTACTTCGGAAAGAATTCCGGCAGAACCAAGGAAGCTCAGCTCAACAAGGCTATGATCACGGCGGCGATCATATTCTTCATTCTTGCGATGGTTGTTAATATTGCGAATGCTTACTTCGGCGGTTCCAAGTCTGACGACACATCAAGCTCCGTTACTTCTTCCGTTGTTTCCGAGGTTTCCACCTCCGAGGGAACCGCTGAGGATTCCGGCACTGCTGAGTCAGGCGCGGCAGGAAGCACGGCTGAGACCTCCGGAACAGCTCAGGCTGGCGAATCGTATGCTGAAAGCACAGCTTCCACTGCTGAACAGTAAAAAAACGGGACAGGCATTACCGCCTGTCCTTTTTGTTAATAACAGGTGAGTTCGTGGATAAAATATAGTAAACCGATGAGAAAGGATAAAAATGAACAAGCTGAAAATATCAATACTGCTCATGCTTTACGACGCAGGCGAAAAGGGACTGACCGACAAGCAGATCGCCGACCGTCTGGATATCAATAAAAAGGGATTCAAGAAGCTGGAGACCGCGCTTTCCGAAATGAAACAGCACAACGACATTGCCTACAAGAAGGGCATGTGCTGGATAAAGCACCCGGAGCAGTTCTTCAAGGCGGAGGTCACCCGGGTAACGCCGAAATCCGGTTTTATCAGGCAGCTTGGAGATATGCCGGTCGAGTATTTCGTGCGCGGCCGCGACCTCATGGGGTCTATTCCCGGAGATATCGTGCTTGCAAAGCAGACCGCCGAAGCTGACGAGCGATTCTCCGCCGAGGCAGTTGTGGTTTCCGTGCTGGAGGCGAACAATGGACTTCAGACCGGAGTTATCGTTGCTGAGGGCAACAAGCTGATGGTTCTTCCGGATAAGCTCTGCAACGACCCGCTCGTTATTGCGAAGGTGTCCAAAGCGGCTGCTATGCATGTCGGCGATAAGGTAGTTTTCTCAATAAAGAAGCGCGGCGAGCGCCACATGGATCATACCGTCAACATCGTGGATGTGTTCGGCTCCAGCGATACAGCGAAGGCAGGCGCGGACGCCTACATGCTGTCCAACAATCTGCACGTGAACTTTCCGGACGATGTGCTGTACGAGGCTTCCAAACTTGACATCGACGAGCCGGACCCCGACGAGGTGCTCCGCCGACTGGATCTCCGGGGAGAGCCGATTTTCACCATCGACGGTGCGGACACCAAGGACATAGACGACGCGGTGAGCATCGCAAAGACCGATCGCTGCTACAAACTGGGAGTGCATATCGCGGACGTTTCACACTACGTTACAAAGGGCAGCAAGCTCGACGAGGAGGCGTTCTACCGCGGAACCTCGATCTACTACGCCGACCAGGTGGTCCCCATGCTGCCGCGCCAGCTTTCAAACGGAATATGCTCGCTGAATCCGCAGGTGGACAGACTGGCGTTTTCCTGCCTGATGGACGTCGGGTTTGACGGAAAGCTGCTGAGCTACCGCTTCGAAAAATCCGTTATCAGGAGCCGCGTAAAAGGCGTTTATTCCGAGGTCAACAAGATAATCGACGGCACCGCCGACGACGAAATAAAGACGAAATACGCCCGGGTGATCGACCGTATCCCGATAATGAAGGAACTTGCGGATATCCTTGTAAAGAACCGCGTCGACCGGGGCGCTCCAGAGATAGACACCTCAGAGACCAAGATAATCACTGATGAAAACGGCGTGTGCATTGACGTTAAGCCGCGCACCACCGGAATTGCAGAGGGAATCATCGAGGAGTTCATGCTGATGGCGAACAAATCGGCGGCGGCTCTTGCGATGAAGGAGAAAATACCATTCGTTTACCGTGTGCACGAGGCTCCGACGACGGAGAAGCTTGACCAGCTGCGGGAAACGCTGACCGCGCTGGGAATAAATCCCGGGGCGCTTGGGGCGAACGCTCCCGCCTCCGAGCTTGCGCGGATACTCCGCGAGAACAAGGACAGCGACCGCGCGATGGTGATTAACAGGATAGTCCTGCGCACGATGATGAAGGCGCGCTACAGCGAGGAGCCCCTCGGACATTACGGCCTGGTAATGCCGGAGTACGCGCATTTCACCTCGCCTATACGCCGCTACGCCGACCTCTCGATACACCGCATACTGACCGACTATGTGTACTCCCTTGACCACGAGAAGCTGTGCAGGAAGTACGCTGCGTTCTCCGCTTCTGCGGCGCTCCAGGCGAGCAACACGGAGCTTTCAGCGGTACGCTGCGAGCGCGAGTGCGAGAATTTCTACATGGCTGAGTACATGAAGAACCACGTCAACGAGGAGTTTGACGGAATGATTTCCGGCGTCAGCGCGGGCGGCGTGTACGTCGTACTGCCTAACACCATCGAGGGTATGGTGTCGGTTGCGACCATGCCCATGGGCGACTACGAGGTACAGCACGGCGTTATCCTCACCGGAGCGATCGACGGCAGCGTATATACTGTTGGCGACAAAGTTCGCGTGAAGTGCGTCAGCGTGAACGTCAACGGCGGGTTCATCGACTTTGAGTTCGTTGGAAATCCCGGAAAACCTGCGAAGTCTGAAAAGACTGATTCTTAATAGTAAATCCCCGGAGTTCTGCTCCGGGGATAATTCTATAAATAAAAAGAATCCACCGGTCATGCCGGTGGATTCAGCTTGTAGAAAAAGTGTCTTTTGCCCGCGAAGCGGGCATTTGAAATCCATTTTTTTTGCCCAAGCTTCGGATAATCTGTTTATTAGCCCTTAACAGCGCCAAGAGCAACGCCCTTAACGATGAACTTGGAGAGGAACAGATAAACGATAACAACCGGAATGATGGATAACAGGATCATCATGTAAACTTCACCCAGGTCGCCGTTCTGAGAGTTGAGCTTAGAACGCAGAATGGACATCATAATAGGAAGTGTCCAGTTGTCAGAGGAGTCAATAACCAGCGCAGGTGTGAAGAAGTTGTTCCAGGACGCAACGAATCCGAAGATAAGCTGTACTGCGAACGCAGGCTTCAGCATGGGGACAGCGATAGCGTTGAACGTTCTGAACTCGTTGGAACCGTCAACACGGGCAGCCTCGATTACCTCAAGCGGCATGGAGCTTTCGATGTATTGCTTCATGTAGAAGAATATTGCCGGAGCAGCGATCGCCGGAATTATCAGCGGCCAGTAGGTATCGTTCAGATGAACCTGGTTAACGAGCTGAATGAAACCTGCTGCGGAAACCTGTGTTGGGATCATCATTACAGCCAGAATGAATGTAAAGATAAACTTCTTTCCCTTGAAGTCGTAAACATGAATGCCGTACGCAGTCATTGCAGAGAAGTACGTTGTCAGGATAGCGCTGGACGCAGCAATAAAGAAGCTATTCCAAAGACCGCGAGGAAGCGAGAACAGAGCGTTATCAGTGATAGCAGTGATAAAGTTATCGCCAAAGTGTGTGCTCGGGATCAGTGTGAAACCTGCCTGCAGTTCTGCATTTGAACGTGAACCGTTGATGATCAGCAGATAGAAAGAGAACAGTGAAAGGAAAGTTACAAAAACAAGGAAGATATAAGCGAGCACTCTCGTTACCATCTGCTGTGCACGATAGCTCTTGGATTCTTCCTTGTACTTTGCTACATTAGGATTAGCCATTCTTTACAGCCTCCTTTACCTTCTTTGCCTTTTTCTTCGGCTTGTCGTCTCTTGTAACCATTGTCTTGAATACGATCATGCTGAGCGCACCGGTCAGTATAAAGATAACAACGGAAACAGCACCGCCCATACCATAGTTCTTGGAACCGCTGCCTATCAGACGGTTAAGATACATGATAAGAGTCATACAGCTGTTATTCGGGCTGCCGGAACCAGCAGTGATGATCTGCGGGACATCGAACATCTGAAGACCACCGATGAGAGATGTGATCGCAACATAAAGCAGAATCGGCATCAGCAGAGGAAGTGTGATCTTGAAGAACACCTGACCAGAAGTAGCACCATCAATAGATGCAGCCTCAAACAGGCTCTGGTCGATACCCATGATACCAGCCATCAGCAATATCGTAGTATTACCGAACCACATCAGGAAGTTGATAAACGCGATTATGCAACGCGTCGATACAGGATTCCGGAAGAATTCGAATGTATTATTCGTCATTGCGAGGATGATCTGATTTATAGGTCCAACATTTGAGAACAATGTGAAGAACAGCATTGAGAACGCCGACGCCATTACCAGGTTAGGCATGTAGATAACTGTCTTGAAAAAAGTCTGGCCTTTGATGTTAAGTCTTGCGCTCGTAAAAATGACTGCAAGAAGTAACGAGAAAACGAGCTGAGGGATAGCACCAATGATCCACATGATCATTGTATTGCATGCATAGTTGACTATGTTAATAGATCCGCTCTTATTAGGAGTGAACAACTTGATGTAGTTATCAAAACCTACAAAGTTCGGTCCAATCTGTGCAAGTCCATCTCTGTAGTTTTCAAAAAAGCTGTTGTAAAATGTGTTAAAAAGCGGTATCAGCTGGCAAGTAATAAATACAATGAGGAACGGTATTATAAATATGTAACCCCATTTTGCATAACTGATCGACTTATGTTTCTTATCCATTCCTAGGTCCTCTCCTCTTAATTTTCCTAGTAAAAAAGAGGTGAAGCAAGACTGCCCCGCCTCTTTTTTTAGGACTAGATTACTTTGTTAAAACGCCAACTTAAGGAGTTACGATTGCAGGATACTTGTCGTTTACAAAGCTGTAGAAGTTAGCAAGAGCCTCGTCCTTGGAAACTTCGCCAGTGAAGTAGTCGAGCATGTACTTAGGCAGACCCTCGCTGAGGAGCTGATCGTACTGAGTCTTGTTCTCGAACTTGATGTTCTTAGCAAGCTCAACGAAGATAGCGGTATCGTTCTGGCCGCCGAGGAATGCGTTGCCATAGTTCGGATCCTCAGCAAACTTCTGGTTTACGTTGGTGTTGTTGGTGAACTGGCTCTCGTTCTCAACGAGCTTGGTGCAGATGTCCTCGTTAGCGGTGAATGCGTTGAATACGTCTGCGAGCATCTCGGGGTTATCAGAGCCCTCTGCTGCGAGCAGCCATGTGCCGCCCCAGAAGTAAGCCTGCGGACCCTGAATAATAGCCCAGTCGCCAGGGCAGCCCTTATCGGGATCCTGTGCGTTGCCCATGGAGAAGTTGTAGTACCAAGCCGGGCCGAAGAAGCACATTGTCTTGCCATCCTTGAACATCTGAGCATTCTTCTCATCGCCCCAAATATCGGAGGTCAGAGTGTACTCGTTCTGAACGAAGTCGTAAGCCTGGTCGATCCACTGATTGAATACATCGTCGATAACGAGGTTGTTATCAGCGTCTACCCAAGGAGATGTAGCGTTGTTGGAGAAGGTTCTGAAGGTCTCAGCATAGGAAGCGGTCATGTAGTAACCGAGATCCTTAGCCTGCTTAGCAACTTCGTTGAACTTTGTCCAGTCGGAGAGCTTAGCCTGAACCTCAGCGGGCTCGGAAGTACCGAGAACAGCCTCTGCGATGGAGCGTCTGTAGATCAGAGCAGCAGGGCAGCACTGGAAGGAAACACCCTTGAGCTGACCGTTTCTTGTATCGGTAGCTGCGTCTACGGTGTACTTATACTCAGTGTCGAGTGCGGAAACGCCGATCTTGGAAACGTCCATTGTGTAGTCGGAGTTTACATACTTGATGATGTAGTCAGCCTCTGCAAGGAACATATCAACCTTGTCGTCAGCAGCTGCGGTAGCCTGAGCCTGGAGAGCAGCGTCGAGCTTATCCTGGTAAACGCCATCGTCAGAAGGATTGATTACCCAGTTAACGGTGATTCCCTCAGGAACGGTGTAGTACTTCTCGAAGAAGCCCTTGAACTCTTCGTTCCAAGCGTAGATGTTGAATACCTTGCCTTCGCTCTCGCTTACGGTGATACCGGTACCAGCAGTCTTAGCGGAATCATCAGCCTCAGCAGCGGGTGCGCTGGACTCCTCAACAGCGGAGCTGGACTCGTCAGCAGGTGTGCTGGAATCAGCAGCAGAGCTGTCAGCAGCGGAGCTGGAATCAGCCGGTGTGCTGGAGCTTGTTGTGTTGCTGGAGCAGCCAGCAAAGGACAGAACTGCAGCAGATGCGAGCAGAGCTGCTAAAATTCTTTTCTTCATAGATTTTTCCTCCCAAAATAGGTTTCATTTTGTTCCCGAGGGAACTGAATTAATCATCAAGGTTCTCGGGTAATTATACTCTGTCTGAAGCGTTTCAATCACCGCCCCTTGATTACATTTGTAAGTTTATCATAAATCATTTCATTTTTCAACCCCTTTTTTAGAACTTTTTGAACAGAAAAAATGGGAAAACGTTTTCAATTTTCACCTCTTGTTCATATTCACAATACAAAGGCATGAATTGTTGATTTCAGTTTATTTTTTTTGTTAACTAAATTTATCCGCTAGTTAATGCGATTTCCTTGACGTTCATGCCTTGTTGTTACTTTGCTGTTACCGAATTTGTAACCGTTTTGTAACCGCTTTGTAATCATTCATTTGTGCAAATCGCCGAAAAATCAGCAAAACCGCAGTGTAAACGATATCATCGCAATTTTCCTGTATTTCCTATTACAATCACGCTCGCGGGTGTTACCTGTTCCATTTATCACCCACTCCGCTTTCACATCAATTACACACTATTTATGCATTTTCGACAATCCGCCGATTTTCATGTTAAAAACAAAATGTCCCCGCAGCCGTAGCCGCAGGGACATATAATTCAGTTATCAGACGGGGTGAACCTTGTTGGTCTTGTCAGCATGGTCAGCGTCGATGCCTACCTGTCTGTCGCGGCGCTTCTCGAAGAACTTCGGAGCAACCTTCGGGAACATTGCGTAAGTGAGCACATCCTCAACGGAAGCGTTCTCAACGTACTGCTTGACCTCTTCCTTCATTGTGTCGAACTCGGGCTTGAGAAGGTCGGCAGGGCGGCAGGTGATGGGCTCCTCTGCGCCGAGGATCTTCTTCTGGAACTCAGGATCGATTGCGACAGGAGTCTTGCCGTATTCGCCCTTAACGAGACCCTTGAACTCCTTGGTAACAGTCTTGTAGCGCTCGCCTGTAATTACGTTGAACACAGCCTGAGTACCAACGATCTGTGAGGTAGGTGTAACGAGGGGCGGGAAGCCGGAATCCTTACGAACACGCGGAACTTCCTGAAGAACAGCCTCGAGCTGATCAGCCTTGCCAGCCTGCTTAAGCTGAGACAGCAGGTTGGAGAGCATTCCGCCCGGAACCTGATAGATCAGCGCGTTGGTATTGGTAGCCAGCATGGAGGGATCCAGCAGGCCGTTGTCGATGTACTTTTTGCGGAGCTTCATGAAATAGTCACGGATAGAGTTCAGCTTCACAAGATCAAGACCGGTGTCATACTCTGTGCCCTGGAATGTAGCCACGATGGACTCAGTCGGAGCGTGGGAAGTACCCAGTGCGAGCGGGGACATAGCGGTATCGACGCCGTCAACGCCTGCCTCAACAGCCTTGATGATGCACATGGAAGCAAGGCCGGAAGTATAGTGGGTGTGAAGCTGGATCGGGATCTTAACGGTAGCCTTCAGATCCTTTACAAGGCTTGCAGCCTCATAAGGAGTCAGCAGAGCTGCCATATCCTTGATGCAGATGGAATCTGCGCCGGCATTCTCGATCTGCTTAGCGTAGTTCATGTAATACTCGTGAGTGAATACCTCGCCGAGGGTGTAGGAAATAGCTACCTGAGCGTGACCCTGCTCCTTCTTGGCCGCCTTGATGGCGGTCTCGAGGTTGCGGATATCGTTCAGTGCGTCGAAGATACGGATAATGTCGATACCGTTTGCAATGGACTTCTGAACGAAGTACTCTACCAGGTCGTCAGCATAGTGACGGTAACCCAGCATGTTCTGACCTCTGAACAGCATCTGGAGCTTGGTGTTCGGCATTTCCTTTCTCAGGATACGGAGTCTCTCCCACGGATCCTCGTCCAGGAAGCGTATGCAGGAATCGAAGGTCGCGCCGCCCCAGCACTCAGCGGAGTAGAAGCCGATCTTGTCCATCTCGGAGAGGATAGGACGCATTTCGTCCATAGACATTCTTGTGGCAAGCAGGGACTGGTGCGCGTCACGAAGAACGGTTTCAGTTATCTTTAATTTTGCCATTTCTGTTCTCCTTAATAATTACGCGTTCAGTGTAGCAACAACAGCGCCGGTCTCAACAGCGTCGCCCTTGTTAACGTTAACGGAAGCAACAACGCCGTCCTTATCGGAAACGATGTCGTTCTCCATCTTCATAGCCTCGAGAACTGCGATAACGGTGCCGTTTGTAACCTTATCGCCTACCTTGACCTTAACGTCGACGATAGTGCCGTTCATAGGAGCGTTAACGGTTGCGTTGCCCTGTGCGCCAGCGGGGGCAGCAGCTTTCTTAGCGGGAGCTGCCTTCTTGGGAGCGGGAGCAGCAACGGGGGCTGCGGAGCCGTCAGCCTCGTCAACAGTTACATCGTATGCATTGCCGTTTACTGTGATGGTGTATCTTTTCATGTCAAAAACCTCTCTATGTTTTAATTAAAATACGAAATTAACGTGCTTTCTGGTGGGAGCAGCTACTCTCTTGCTGGAGCAGAGGTCAACAGCGGAAGCAACTGCCTGCTTGGTATCCTCAGCAGCGATAACGCCGTCGATCATGCCGAGGGAAGCAGCCTTGAACGGAGTGGTGTCAACCTCTTCGCCCATGAATACCTTGACAGCCTCGGGGCTCATCGGAGCGATAACAGCCTTCTCCCATGCGTAGGAAATGTCAGCGCTGTCGAATGCAGCGTAAGCCGCGCCGATTGCCTTGCCGGTGATAAGGTTGATCTTGGTCGTGGTAGCTGAAGCGTAAACCTGAGCGAGCTTAGCGGCGTCGCGTACGGAGCCTGCAAGCTCAGCAGCGCTGGAAGCCTCGAAGCCCTCGGTGTTTACAACTGTAACTACCGGAATGGAGAATACGTCAGCGAGCTGAACGAATCTTGCAATCTTAGCGCAGTCAGCAGCGGTGAGCTTTGCAGCCTTATCGGTAGCTACGAAAGCTACGGTTGCCCAGTTAACGCTTGCGAATGCGGTGTAAGCAGCGTTGCCGAACTCAGCGCCGAGCTCTACAGTGGAGTTCTTGTCAGCGAGAGCCGCAACAAGGTCAGCGCCCTTCATGGAAGCGGAAACCGCAGCGTCGTTCTCTGCGAAATCATCGTTGCCTGCGAGGGAGATGTTGTTTGCAGGAAGGATAGCAGCCAGCTTCTTAGCCTTTGCGATAGCCTCTGCGTCGTCCTTAGCAAGGATATCGGCAACGCCGGACTTAGCGGCGTTTGCAGCCTTGCCTGCGCCCTCGAGCTTGCCGTCGGGTGTGTTGAACGGAGCGTTCAGGAACAGCTCAGCCTTCTCTGTCATGATCGTAACGTCAGCCATGGAAGCGATGACGGCAGCCGCGCCTGCGCATACGCCGGTGATGACCGCGATCTGCGGAACTACGCCGGAAATAGCAGCGGAAGCCTTGATTATGTCGCCGTAGTCAGCGAGTACTTCCATACCCTCGTTGATGTCGCCGCCCTTGCTGTCGAATACTGCGACAACGGGAGCGCCGTTCTTTGCAGCGAGCTCATACAGCTTCTTGATCTTGAGAGCCGCGCTCTTGTCAACTGCGCCGCCCTTAACGGAAACGTCCTGTGCGTAAGCGTAAACAGTCGCGCCGTTTACTGTGCCGTAGCCGGATACTACGCTGCCTACAGCTCCGTCAGCCGACAGGAACTTGTCGAGCTCGTTAAAGCTGTCCTCGTCGAAGAGGGCATTCAGTTTCTTTCTTGCGTCGCTGTCAGGAACGTTCTGTTCCATCTCAGCCAGTGTCTTTGAAAACGCCATTTTTTCTCCTCCATACCTGCTATTGAGATCGGTGCAGACATAGCTGCCCCGTCTTAATTAAAATTTATCCACAATAATTATACTACATTGAATATGAAAACTCAAGCGAAAATCTGAGATTTTTGCATTTTTTATCTTATGCATTAAAACCATTGCGTGAAATGGTTAAATTTTTGTCAATTTCAACAAATCTTTATAATTCTCAAATCATCGCTTGAATGCAAAAATCATTTGCCTCTCCTGTTCTGACCTTTTCCGACAGAAGCACGCAGAGAACGCAGCTCGTCCTTGGTCAGGTCGCGGTAGGCGCCGGGCTTGAGCATTCCGAGCTTCACACCGCCGATGGCGATACGTCGCAGTCTGCCGACATCAAGGCCTACTGCGGTGCACATGCGGCGTATCTGGCGGTTTCTGCCCTCTTTGATGACGAATCGGAGCACCGTTCTTTCCGGGGATTCGGACAGCACCTCCACCGTGCAGGGGAGCGTCTTTACGCCGTCGTCAAGCTCCACGCCGGACATCAGCCGGGAAAGCTGATCCTCGTTTACCATTCCGTCGATGGTAACGCGGTATGTCTTGGGAACGTGCTTCGACGGGTGCATGATGTCGTTCGCGAACTCGCCGTCGTTCGTGAAAATAAGCAGACCCTCGGAGTTGCGGTCGAGCCTTCCCACCGGGTAAACCCGCTCGGGAACGTCGGTCAGCAGGTCTGAAGCTACTTTCCTGCCCATCTCGTCCGCCATGGACGTTACGTAGCCGCGCGGTTTGTTAAGCATGATGTAGCGCTTTTCTGCGCGCTCCGCAGCTATCTCCTCGCCCTCGACGCATATCAGGTCGTTATACGGGTCAGCCTTATCTCCCAGGGAGCATGGTCTGCCGTTGACCGTGACTACGCCGGCGGAGATCAGCTCCTCCGCCTTTCTGCGTGAGCATCTTCCGCTGTCTGCAATGATCTTCTGAATTCTAACCTTTTCCATATTTATCCTCTCTATGTACGCCCTCCCGGGCGGAATCAGCGCATCACTGCGCAATTTGTCTACACATATATTCCCAGTTTTGACAGTACCGTTTCAAAGAATCCCGGCTCGGTGTCGTCCGCCTCCACGGCTGAATCAGCCAGAAGCGGGCAGGCGCACACGACCTTCCCGTCAAGCAGGAACCTGATCTCCCCTAGACGGTCTCCCCTGCCGACGCTCCCGTAAACGAACCCCGGGAGGTAGACTTCCCGGGCGATCCTGGTGCGCTGCTCCGGAGTGAGCGCCAGTGTGCGCGCCTGCGCGTAAACTCCAACGCTCTGACCTGTTCCCGCGACGGCGACCCTGTTCGTGCAGGAAGTCTCCAGCGGGTACGCCTTCACCTTCGTGAAGCCGTAGTCCAGCATTTTGGCGTGGTCGTTCCAGTCGTCTCCGGCGTTGAGCGTTACCGCGACCAGGGTAACTCCGCCGCGCTCAGCCGCAGAAACCAGGCACCTGCGCGCGTTGTCCGTGAATCCGGTCTTGACGCCGATCGCGCCATCGTAGCGCCTGAGCATTTTGTTGGAGTTGTACAGCGTACGTTTATACGGCGGATTCCCGAACTCCACCTCCGCCGACTTACACGCCGCCACCTCGCGGAACACCTCGTTCTTCATCGCGAACGCCGCAAGTTTTGCGAGATCGCGGGCGGTGGTGTAGTGCCCATCGGCGTCAAGACCGGAGGGCGTGACGAAATGCGTGTTGGAAAGTCCCAGCTCCTGCGCCCTGGAGTTCATCAGCTCCACGAACGCGCCTATGCTTCCGCTTACCGAGACCGCCGCCGCGTTTGCCGCGTCGTTCCCCGAAGGGAGCAGTATCCCGTAAAGCAGGTCGCGCCGGGACACCCGGTCGCCCTCGCGCAGACCCATGGAAGTCCCCTCGACAAGTATCGCGAGCGGATCCACGGTGAATTCCCGGTCGAGGCCGCCGGCTTCAATGGTGAGCAGTGCGGTCATGATCTTCGTGGTACTTGCCATCGCGCGGTGTTCGTCGGCGTTCTTTTCCCAGAGCGCCGTGCCGGTGTCCGCCTCAATGACTATCGCGCTGACCGCCGAAATGTTTTCCGGAGCCGCTCCGACCGTCACGGAGATTCCCGCGGCCGCCGCCAAAGCGGCGAGTACCGCCGTGAATTTTCTTAATTGTCGCTTCATATCTGCACCTCTCTGATGTAATTTCTTCCATCATAGGGTGCGCAATATCAGCGGATTTTATTCAGCGTCGTCAGATTCGTCTGCGGAATCGCTGTTTTTCTTGCCGACAAGATCCCTTATCTTCCCGATAACGCCCGGAATAGCCTCTACAACGCCTTCCAGCGGGCTGGTCTTGCCTGCGCCGCCGAGCTCCAGCAGCTCAACGTCGCCGTCGGTCTTGATCACGATGAACGCCTGCGGCTTTACCGTAACGCCCGCGCCTGCTCCGCCTGCGAACTTCTCAGCCGCCTGTGTGGGAAGGTCGCTGCCGCCGGAAGCAAACCCGAACGACACCTTAGAAACCGGGATTATAGTAGTTCCATTAGGCGCGGAGATAGGATCGCCGATGATGGTGTTTACGTCCACCATCTCGCGGATCTTCTCCATTGAAACGCCGAGGATTCCTTCAATTGCATTTGACATGATAAAACTCCTTTCAAGCCTTTATATTAATGTTACTTTCTTAACTTATCAACTGCGGCTGCCGCGTCCTTGCGGGACATGTAGTTCCTGATCAGCCTGCCTGCGACCCAGAACAGGAAAGCCAGCGCCGCTATCACCGTCAGCCTTGCCGTGAAACCGCATTCCGTGCGGGTCTCCTCGCTCTGGAAATTGCAGGTCACATTGAACTTCGGGTCTTTCAGCGTTAAACAGCCGTCCAGGAACGCAAGCGCCGCTCCCGCCGCCATGTTGGTTTTTCCGAACTTTATCGCAGCGTCCGCAGCGTCGTCCCCTCCAACCGAGATATCAAGCCGGAAATTGATGACGCGGCTCGCTTTAAGCAGCCTTTTCAGCGGCTTTCCGAGGCTGTCCCAGACCAGCTTGACCAGCGCGAAAATATCGCTGAGCGTCAGCTTCTGACTCTTGGGTTTGTCAGATTTGGGAGGCTTCCCGGATTTTCCCCGCTCCGTTTTCTGCGATTTTTGCGTTTCCTGCGGTTTATTCTGCTCAGCGGACTTGCTTTCATTCAGCGTCTGTGGGTCCGCAGTTCGTCCGCCGCCGGGATCTTCCGATTTCTCAAGCTCAGCGGCGGACTTCACGTCCTTCTCAGCCTTCTTGTCGCGGCGCTTCTGCTTTTTGGTTTTCGCCGGAATTCGCACCAGCGTTACGAAAAGCCAGCTTATTATCAGCCGGAGTTCCCCGGGGTCGGAGTAGTCGAACCGCACCTTTACCGAGGTCATGAGCAGAATGAGAATGACTGCCACAACTGCACCTGCAATTATCCAGCCCATTTCCTCACCTCCGCTGCAAACTCGCTCAGCCGCCTAGTCGCCAAGTCGCTTAGTTGCCTAGTCGCTGCCGCTGAAATTCATCTCGTCGAATTCCTCAAGATCTATCTGGTCGGTGCTGTCCGGTATCGCCGGAAGCCCCTTTATATCGGTAAGCCCGAAGCACCGCAGAAAGTTCTCCGTAGTCTTGTAGGCTATCGGACGTCCCGGCAGGTCGAGTCTTCCGTACTCCTCGAGTAGATCGCGCTCCACAAGGCTGTTCACAACGCCGGAGCTGTCGACTCCGCGCACCTGCTCCACAAAACTCTTGGTGACCGGCTGGTTGTACGCCACCACAGCCAGAACCTCCATCGCCGCCTGGGACAGCGGTACCTGCCGGCGGGTCTCCAGCGCGGTTTTGATATACGGCGCAAACTGCGGCTGAGTCATCATCTGGTAGCTGTCGCCGAGCCGGTTTATCCGGAACGCGCTTCCGTTTTCCGTGTACCGGTCGTTCAGGCGGTCTATGATTTTCAGTACGGTATCCTTTTCGATCTCGCATGCCTCGGAGAGTTTCGCTGCGTCTATCGGCTCGCCGCACGCAAACAGCACGGCTTCAATTACCGCCATTCCTTCGCTGAATTTCACTGCTCCGCTCCCTCCGTTTCTGCGGGTCGTTCATCGTCGGACTTTCTCCGCAGCCTTACGCTGTTTCCGTCCTCAGATATGAATATCCTGCCCTCTTTCGAAAGCTCAAGTATCGCAAGGAACGTCGCCACGGTGCGCGACCGGGGCTGTCCCCTGTAAAGCTCGTCCATCTGCACGGTTCCGTTCCTTCGCAGGCTTTTCAGCACCGCCACAATTCCGGTGAACACCGTAACGTAGCTTTTCGCGACGATCGGGCGTATCGACCTCGGGCGGTAGCTTGCCTTCCTGCGGGTTCGCTCGTTGAGCGCGCTGTAGGCAAGCATGAGTTCCTCCGGCTGGTGGAGCTTGTGGTAAGACTTGTCGATGTCAAGCTCCATAGGTTCCCTGACGAAAACTACGTCGCCGAGGTAGCGCTTTTTCAGGCGCTCCGCCATGGTCTTGCACAAGGCGTACTCGATAAGCGCTCCCTGGAGTTCGCGTTTCATCTGCTCGGCTTCCTCCCGAGGAAGCAGCGCCGCAGACTTTATCATTATGAGCCGCGCCGCCATCTCAAGGAAATCGGAGGTGATCTCCAGGTCAGCCTCCGCCATTCTGCTGAGGTACAGCATGAACTGATCCAGCAGCACGCTTATCTCGATGTCCTGGATATTCAGCTTGTGCTTCTGAATCAGCGCGAGCAGTGCGTCCAGAGGTCCTTCGAATATCTCAAGCTTGAAGCTAAGTCCCTCCATGCGTCACCCGAGGAAGAACGAAGCCTTGTCGAGCAGCCACATGATACCGTTGCAGGCAAGTCCGAACGGAACGGATAGCACTCCGAACATGAGCAGCGCGAAGAATACCCAATAGATTATCTGCTGATTCTTCTGCATGAAGTAGACCGCCCTGCCCGGCAGGAAGCTCGCCAGTATGTTGAAACCGTCGAACGGAGCGATCGGCACAAGGTTGAATACCGCAAGGTAAACGTTGATCTGCGCGGTGTAGTAAAGACCGAGGGCGATGTAAGCGCCGGTGGTGGACGTGAGGTTCATAAGAACAAGCTTGTACGCTATTATCATGATATAGCTGAGCAGGATATTCGCGAGTGGACCTGCAAGGGAGGTCAGCGCCAGCGCCGCGCGGGGCTTGACCTTATTGCACCTGCGTATATCCACCGGGGTGGGCTTCGCCCAGCCTATGCGGAAGAGCATCATCATTACCGCGCCCATCACGTCGATGTGAGCGAATGGGTTCAGCGTGAGCCTTCCCTGACGTTCCGCGGTGTCGTCGCCAAGGATCTTCGCCATAAGGCCGTGGGCGCACTCGTGTATCGGGAACACCACGAAAATGATGACAAGCACCGAGAATACCGACAGAACAACGCTAACCACCTGGGATTCAGTGACGCTGCCTGAAAATAAGAGCATGAATAATTCTATAAGAGGTCCTCGAAACATAAAATCTCCTTATAACTTTAGCCTGTACACAAATATACAGTATATATTATAGCGCAGTTCAGCGGATTTTTCAAGTATCCGGACAAAAATAATTGCGCATTCCGGCAGAAAATGCCCAAATGCGCAATAATATGCGGTTTTATGAAGACGGTCAGGTCTCACTGAGCTTCCCGGGTGAAGGTGTAGGTATGCTCGGAGCCGTCTGCGCCGTTCACTGTGTAGGAGATGGTGCCGTCCTGCTCGCTGAATGTCAGTTTCAGCAGCGACTTCCCGTCGGGTGCCTTGACGTTCACACCGTCGGAGGTGCGCTCGTATTTGAGCGTTTCGCCGATGGCTTCCCCGCTGGACTGTGTAAAGGTGCGGTCAGTGAGGGTCACGCGGAGCTGAGTTCCGTCCTCGGTGGTGCAGACCCAGTTTCCTTCTATCTTCGCGGTGTCTATCGAACGGCTGCATGCCGTGCAGACCATCAGAACGACCGCCGCGGCAGCAAGCGATTTAATTAATTTTCTCATGTAGATTCTCCTGTTCAAAATCATGTCCGGAGAATATTGTACCACAAAACCCGCCGTATGTCAACAGAAAACAAAAGCCCGGCGCAAAGTCCGGGCAGATGTATCGGTTTTGAACTGAATTACTCAGCAGCCTCAGCGGTAGCGGCAGCCTGTGCGGTTGCAGCAGCCTCTGCGGTGGAAGCAGCAGCGTCAGTGTTTCTCATGAATACGTACTTGTAGGTAACGTCGCCAACAGCTACGCCGTATGCTAAGATGTCGCTTTCAGCGTCGTAGGTTACGGGAAGCTCCATGCCGTCTAAATCAACGGTGATGCCATTCTCGGTTACAGTGTAGGAATAGTTGCCTTCAACACCCATAGCCAGGCTGTTGTAGGAGTTCTCGTCGATATTAACGTAGATCAGGGTATCCTCAGCGGAAACATTATTTGCAGCTGCAAAATCAGCAACGCTCATTGTATTGGTGCCATCGTTGATTGCAGCGAGAACCCAGTCGCCGTACATAGCGGAAGCGTCGAATGCGGAAGCCTCAGCGGTAGCGGGAGCAGCAACCTCAGCAGTCTGTGCAGCCTCTGCGGTAGCAGCAGCGGTGGAAGCAACCTCTGCGGTCTTTGCAGCCTCTGCGGTGGATGCAGTGGAAGCGTCGGAAACAGCGCTGGAGGACTCGGAAGCGGAAGAAGTGTTATTGCTGCAGCCTGCGAAAGACAGAACTGCTGCGGCAGCTACGATAGCTGCGGTGATCTTTGTGAACTTAGTCATAGTAGTTTCTCCTCAAAATCATATATCTGTTATTTGTTGTAAGCATCTGCCAAAAAACAGCAAATTCACAACATGAGGAATTATAACACACAACTAGTCGCTTGTCAACTACTCCGCATATACTTTTGGCTGAAGACACAAAGTTTCTCAACCGTTGTTTAAACTTTACTGTTCAATTTTACAAAATTATGAAATGCAACCATGTAACCGTTTACAAATTACAAACGTTACCTATTACAGGAAACTGTTGTCAGTTTTCCGCCGGTTTCGGATTTGTTCCGCGCTTTGCGACTTCGGTGTACCCATTCCCTGAAATGGTCAGCGTGTCGTCCGCCGGGGAATAGACCACCGGATAAACTGTGCCGTCCGTGTCGCGAAGCTCCGCGCCCTCGTCGGTAATGCGGTAGCTCATCGTCACGAGGACTTCGCCGTTTCTTGTGACGTCAACGCCGTTCGCCGTGAAGGTCATCTCGAGCTTCTGATCTTCGTCGTCCCAGTATTCCTGTCCGTCTATGCTGATAACTTCCCATGTGCCGTATATCCAGTCGGCGATGTAGTCCAGCCCGGCTTCCGGCTGCGGATACTCGCCGCGTTTGAATACGGCAAAATTGTCCGCCTCATCTATCATAGTAAGGGTGTCAGCCGATGGGTCATAGGTCAGCGTCAGGAATTTCTCTCCCCAGCTGTAATATATATCAGCTCCTGCGTCCGTTATGGCATAGCTATACTCCTGCTCGATACCCACAGTTCCGTTTCTGACCAGGACTTCCTCGCTGTTGAAAATAAGCTGCAACTGCTCCGTAAGCCCGTTCGCGAACGCGTAATCCCAGTAATCCTGCCCGTTTACGCTGACGGCGCTCCATGTTCCGTAAATCCAGTCGGCTATGTACCCGCCCTGCTCCTCTGGCGCGGACGTATCCTGCGTAGCTTCCGTCTGCGCGGCGGTGGTTTCTGCCGGCTCAGGAACCGCTTCCGTCACTTGAGCTTCCTCCGGCTGCTCTGTCGGCGCTGCGCTGGTTGTGACCTCCGCCGTGGAGCTGTCGGTCTGCGAGGAGCTTTCACTCTGGCTGGAGGCACTCCCGGTGCAGCCTGCTGCGAGTACTATATAAGAAATAAGTACTGCGGCTGCCATGTATTTTTTCATATTATCACCCCATTGATATTGTATCACATTTCGCGCTTTTTCGCAATAGCGGAGTGATTTATTTTTTCCAGTGTATTATCCCGAAAATTCCGGGAACTATATGCACATACCCCACATTATAAAGAAAGGACACTGCACAATGAAAGACATGTTTTGCTTCCAGTGCCAGCAGACCGCCCACAACACCGGCTGCGAGGGCAAAGCGGGAGTCTGCGGCAAAAAAGCCGACACCGCGAACTACCAGGACGAGATAATCGGAGCGCTCATAGGGCTCGCCCGCGCCGCTAAAAACGGCAGACCCACGGAGTCCACCGACGCGCTGGTTGAAAAAGCGCTGTTCACCACCATCACCAACGTAAATTTCAACAATTCAACGATAAAAGCCATCAAGACCGAGGTCGAGCAGGAAAAGCACCGTATCTCCTCAGAAAAGTTTGAGAACTACTCAATGCCGGAAATCTGGGACGGCAACGCGGATATCCGCTCGCTGAAATCCCTGGTTCTGTTCGGGCTGAAGGGTATGGCGGCCTACGCCTACCATGCCCGGGTGCTCGGCAAGACCTGCCGGGAGGTCGACCAGTTCTTCTATGAAGCTCTGTACCATCTCGGCGAGGACGAGCCGCAGGACGTGCTGCTTCCGCTGGTGCTCAAGACCGGCGCGGTGAACCTCAAATGTCTGGAGCTTCTCGACCACGCCAACACCGAAGCATACGGCGACCCTGTCCCTACTGAAGTCCCACTCACAATTGAAAAGGGTCCGTTCATAGTGGTCAGCGGTCATGACCTGCACGATATGAAGCTGCTTCTGGAGCAGACCGACGGCAAGGGCGTAAACATCTACACCCACAGCGAAATGCTCCCCGCCCACGGCTACCCGGAGCTTAAAAAGCACCCGCAGCTCAAGGGAAATTTCGGCACCGGCTGGCAGAATCAGCAGTCGGAATTCCACAATATCCCGGCTCCGGTGCTGTTCACCACGAACTGCATAATGCCGCTGCGCGAGAGCTATGCCGACCGTATTTTCACTACCTCCGTCGTGTCGTACCCCGAAGTAACCCACATCGGCGCCGACAAGGATTTCACCCCGGTTATCAGGAAAGCGCTTGAATGCGGCGGCTACGACGAGGACAAGGAAATGACCGGAATGAACGGCGGACACAAGGTCATTACCGGATTCGCGCACAACGCCGTACTGAAGCATGCCGAAAAGATAATACAGCTTATCAAAGCCGGAAAGATACGGCATATATTCCTGATCGGCGGCTGCGACGGAGCTTCCCCCAGCCGCAGCTACTATTCTGATTTTGCGCGGCTGACTCCCCCGGACACGCTGATACTCACCCTAGCCTGCGGAAAATACCGCCTCAACGACATGGATCTTGGTGATATCGACGGGATACCACGAATTCTCGACATGGGGCAGTGCAACGATTCCTACAGCGCCGTGCGGGTCGCCTCCGCGCTCGCCGAAGCGTTCGGCTGCGGAGTAAACGACCTGCCGCTCACGCTGGTGCTTTCATGGTACGAGCAGAAGGCGGTATGTATTCTGCTGTCTCTGCTTTATCTCGGGCTGAAAAATATAATTCTCGGTCCGACTATTCCAGCGTTTGTTTCACCGGCAGTGCTGGAAGTGCTCCAGAATGAATTCAAGCTCCGGGCGGCGACTGCTCCGGAAGACGACCTGCGCATGATATTGGGATAATCGTCAAACTTTTGTAAACCCGGAATTTCAGAACGTCCGCCGGCTCCCTGCCCTGACAGAGAAGCCGGCGGACGTTTTTTCCGCTGACGTATAGTGGCTGTGCAGTCATTACGCCTGATTTTGCCCCAAATTCATTGATAGTAAATTGTGGAGTTAATTAATAAGCATAGAAAAACGGCTCTATCTGTGGATAGAACCGTTTTTTACTGAGGTCACCTCTAAAAACCTTGTTTGAGTGAAAATGTGTATAGCACACCGCCTGCTTCTTCAAACCTCCTCGTAAGGCATACAGCCTTACTTCGTCGGCTTTCATCGCATTCGGCGCACTCTACCCATTTTCTCTTTTCAAACCGGTTTTTAGAGGTTACCTTGAGATATTTACTTATCCGGCATAATCAGATCATCTGAAACAAAACGATATTGTTTGGGCTGCGGCAGCGTGCAGTTCCACTTCAAAAACGCTGCCTCAAGGTTTCGAGGGTTTCATGATTTCTCGATATATTCAGTTGGATTTGAAATCTAGCAGGCATCTCCGCATATTTGCCCACGATTTTAATTGCGCTGCGTCAGTCGCCTTTTTTCTCCTCGCGAACTAACGCAGGCTCCTCAGATACACTGCCGTCTTCATAGCCGTCAAGGAACAGCGACGTATCTCCGGCGTACTCCCTGGTCTCCTCGGGCATTTTCTTCTTTTTCAGGCGCGAGGATACGAACTCTGCAAACAGCAGGTAGATAACCGCGAACACCGGAACGCCAAGCAGCATTCCCGGAATTCCGAACAGACCTCCGCCTATGGTTATGGAAACCAGCACCCAAATCGCGGGAAGTCCCATCGAACCGCCGAACAGGTGCGGCTTGATAACGTTGCCGTCGAGCTGCTGGAGCACCAGCACGAACAGCTCGAACCAGATGACCTTCACCGGATCAACCAGCAGTATCAGGATACCGCACGGAATAGCTCCGATGAACGGACCGAAGAACGGTATGAGATTTGTGACTCCGCAGACTACTGCAAGCAGCATGGGGTACGGCATTCCCATAACGAGGCAGCCTATCGCCATCGCAACAAAAATTATCAGCGCGTCCACGAGGTTAGATATTACGTAGCTCTTGAAAATCGAATTGGTTCGGGAGCCTACATAAAACACCCGCTGACATATATTGTTCTTCAGGAACGCGAAAAGGATCTTTTTTGTCTGAGCCAGAAGCCTCTCCTTGCTGAACAGAAGATATATCGCAATGATAAGTCCGATCACGACATTCTTCAGACCCGTCAGCAGCCCCGCCGCAAACTGGAATACGCCGCTTGAAACGCTGCTCATGATGTCCCCGGCCATCGGCTGAACCATCTCGGATATTTTATTTACGATCGAGCCTATTTCAGTAAAGCTGTCGGAGATAAGATTTGCGATCTCCGGATTGTTCGCGAAGAAATCCTCAAGGAATGCGTCCAGCTTCTTGATGTACCCGGGCATCTGGTCGGCGAGGTCGACCACGCTCTTTGCCACGCTCGGAACTACAGCCACGCAAATCCCCACGACTGCCGCAAGAACTATGATATACGCGATAGTCACCGAAAGCGCGCGTGCCGCGATCTTACGGCGGCGTGACTTCTTCTCCATCGAGGGGCCATGCTTCTCGAGCGTGCGGACCACCGCGGTGGAACCGACCTTGGATTCCGCCAGTTTCTGCATCACTATGCCTTTTTCAGGCGGCGGATTCTCAACGAGCTTGTGGAAAAAAGTGCGCTCGATCCACATCATGAGCGGATTCACGATATACGCTATTACGATACCGCAGATAAGAGGTGCGGAGACGCTTCCTATCCATGAAAATCCGCTCTTGAACGAGTCGAATTTAAATACAAATACTACGAACAGAACCGCCAGCATAATGACGATGAGCGAATAAACCGCGATGGTAGTGTATTTCTTGTTCCATTTTATCTTCAAAAGCGTGTCCTCCTGCTAAAAGCAATCACATATCATGCTTATTGTAACATATTTAAATACACATGTCAACCGGAACATGTGAGAATAAGTTAATTTTTAACTTATTCACGTATATTTCACAATTGTTAGGCTATATTATCCTATGTACAGAGATTTACAGGGATCAGGCTGGAATGTTCACATGTTCAGCTATATTATGCCCGGATATCTTCAAAAGGAATCAATCGAAGGAATCAATCACGCTGTATAATTATTAGAAAAATCGCAGCGGAAAATGTGCATTATTAACAAAACGAAACATAGCATATGCCACAAAACGGGGTTATTGGGCTGTTATTAAGGTCAACCGGCGCTCGTTTTTCCATTTTATTCCTTGAATATGTAATATTTATCGTTTTGATTTCTGTTAGGTGTCATTTTCACCCGCGCCATATTGTAAAATAATATAAGGTGCAATACATTTTTTATTGGAATGGATTTCGCATAATTTTTTTATCAAGTAAGGAGAGTCCACATGTTTAACAACCGAACAACCGACGGAAGAAACAACATCTGCGGAATCAACGTTGCAAAGCTGCGCAAGGCATTGAAGATCTCACAGCGTGAGCTTGCAGACAGACTGCAGGTCATCAATCTGGATATCGACAAGAACGCAGTTCAGAGAATCGAGTCCGGTCAGAGATTCGTCACAGATATTGAGATAATCTCTCTGGCAAAGGTTTTCTCTGTCACCGTTGAGGATCTGCTCAAGGTTTAAACGTTTTATATTATTAAAATGGGGCTGTGATTCACAGCCCCTTTAGTTTATTGCCTTCGGCCTGAACCGTTCAGCGGAGTATCTCCCCGGGAACGATATCCGCCATCTGCTTGTAGCCCATCTTGCTCGGATGGAGGTGGTCGCCGCTGTCGAACTGCGGAAGCATTCGCGTCGGACGCTCAGGGTCGGCTAACGCTCTGTCAAAGTCTATGCACCCGTCGATGAGGTCGGTGGTGCGTATCCACTCGTTGAACTGCCCCCGCACATCCTCGCGGAACGGCGCATAGGTACGCCAGCCCTCGATAGGAAGCAGCGTCCCGACGTACACCTTATACCCCAAGCCGCGCGCCTGCTCGATGTAGTACTTCATGCAGTCGGCAAGCTCCTGCGCGGTGGGCATGTCGCTCATCGGGCGGAACGGATTCACCTCGGTGCCCACCGGGTGGATTATATCGTTGATACCATGCTGGATTATCACCGTGTCCGCTCCGTCGGTGGGGACCTCGTGGGAAAAGCGCTTGCTCCCCATCAGCCCGTAAGATTCGTAGGTTATGCAGTTATACTCCCGGAGCATTCTGGTTCCGCTCGCCGCACGGCGTATTACCGCAGTATGGAGCTTCTCCTCACGGTTGCAGCGCAGCGTGAGATACTCCGGCCAGTCCTGCGCGGTGATGGAATCCCCGTAGCAGACCACCGTGCGGTTCTCCGCGGAGGTCAGCACCGATACGTTGCTGAGGAAGTAGATAACGCTTATGCCGCGCTCGATCTCCTTCGGGATTAGCTCGGTCTCGGTCATGTCGCCGATGGCGTAATAGCCCTCGGTCAGCGGTCCGCTGGTGAACACCGCCGATCTCAGCAGCGTGAAATCCCTGAACCAGAAGCTGACAGTTATAAGGCTCTGCGGCTCCACCTCGCAGGGAAGCTCATCGGAAACTATATTTTCGCCCGCGCCGACGGTCGCCGCGCGATTCCCGCCGAATGTAACGGGGTAGAACTTCCCGCCGATGAACGCCGTCACCTTGTTGAACGTCACCGGCTCGGTACCGCAGAAATTGTCGAACGTCAGCCGAACGGCGGTTCCGCCGAACTGCGAATAAATCGGATAGCGGAAAGTGATGTTCCTGTTATATCCCTCGGGGCGGTTTTCTCCTATAGATATAGCGTTGCCCCAGACGCTTGCCCAATGCTGTTTCATGTTGTTTCCTCTCTGTTCTGTAATTTCTCCGTTAGATATTATATAACGTAGCCGGGAAATTGTCAAGCCGTACTGCGGCACGGAATTAACAGTGAATTATTCCAAATTTAACGACAAGATTCTGCCCATTCGGACAAAATGCGTTAAAATGCTTGACTTTTTACTGATTTAATAGTATATTAATAACATAAACTAAGGAAACACCACACAATTAACGGCTGACGCCTTTGCCGCACGCTTGCTTGCATCTTGCACGATTCGTCCTAGCAAGGCGTGTCTCCCCCGGTGGGGGAGGTGGCACGCAGTGCCAGAGGGGTTGACCGAAAGACCAGCCTTGCGTCGCTAATTGTTGACTTGAAAGCGCTTACGCTTCCGTCAACAATTCCTCATTGTACAATCTGACGGAAAATCTGCGGCGCAATCTGCGCACCAGATTTAATCAGCACTTCCTTACATATACTGGCGGGAATTCCTTATCTTCTCTTGCAAAAAACCCAGTAATATGATATAATACATAGCTGTTCGGAATGGAGGCACTACACGACATGGAAAATAACAAGGGCATTATAACGAGGTCGTTCAGGGCGGCGTTTCCCTGCACTATACCGATACTTGCGGGGTTCCTGTTTCTGGGAATGGCTTACGGTATCTACATGAACGTTTCCGGGTTCAGCTTTGTTTACCCGATGATAATGGCGGCGGTGATTTTCGGCGGCAGTCTGGAGTTCCTCGCGGCGCAGATGCTGCTTTCGCCGTTCGCGCCGCTCCAGGTGCTGATGGTGTCGCTGATGATACAGGCGCGGCACCTGTTCTACGGAATTTCCATGCTGGACAAGTTCAAGGACATGGGCTGGAAGAAATTCTACCTCATCTACGGCATGTGCGACGAAACGTTCAGCATAAACTGCACCGCTGAGATCCCCGAGGACTGCGACCGCGGCTGGTTCTACTTCTTCGTAACGCTGCTCAACCAGCTCTACTGGGTCGGCGGAGCCACACTGGGAGGTCTGCTCGGGAATCTCATCACCTTCGACACGAAGGGCCTGGATTTCGTGATGACAGCAATGTTCATCGTGATATTCCTGGAGCAGTGGCTCAAGGAGAAGCGCCATTTCAGCGAATGGGCGGGTCTGGCGAGCAGCGCTGCCTGCCTGCTGATATTCGGCAAGGATAACTTCATGATACCCGCGATGATATGCATACTGCTGCTTCTCACCGCGTTCAGGAAGCCCGTCGGGCGGAAGGCAGGTGAGGAAAAGTGACCATCGCCGAACAGATAATCACCATCGCGATGTGCACCCTCGGGACGATGGCAATGCGTTTCCTGCCGTTCCTGGTGTTCCGGCAGGACAAGCCTGCGCCGAAATACATACAGTACCTCGGGAAGGTGCTCCCCGGCGCAATTTTCGGAATGCTCATCGTCTACTGCCTGCGCAGCGTTTCCGTGACGGAGTATAGCTGGGGTCTTCCTGAGCTTATCGCAGGAGCCGCCACGGTCGGAATTCACCTGTGGAAGCGCAGCATGCTGCTGTCCATCGCCGCCGGGACGGTTATCTACATGCTGCTGGTGCAGTTCGTGTTTGTATAATGTGAACTTCTATGCAGCCCCGGCTTTTATATAGTATCTACAAAAATCGCCAGATTGTCGAAAAATGTGTGAAAATCCGCTTGATTTACCATGATTTTTGTGGTATTATATTAAAAAAAGAAAATTACATCACGGCAGGGCATTTTCTATAAATGTTCAATGTTCGGCTCGCGGTGTGATATGCAGCGCCGTATGATCCGGATGACACCTGCGCGGCGCAGCAAAATGACAGGGAGGGTTTTCTATGAAATCTATCGGTATGAGGATACTGGTAAGCTGTATCCTTACAGTTGCAATTTCGCTGTTCACGCTTGGCGGATTTGCCTGCATCATGATCTACAACAGTACCGTAAATCTGGTATACAGCAGCATGACCGCTTCGGCGCAGGTCGCGGCGGATCGCGTATATTGGGAGGTGCGTTCCTATGCCAACATTGCAAGGGAGCTTGGCGCAATGCCCCGGATCTCAGACTCGTCGACCACCGACAGCGAACTCAGCGAAATAGTTCAGCAGACCATCGAGAATCACAAACTGCAGAGCTGCAACATCATCAAGTCTAACGGGGACTGCCTCGACGGCAACAACTATTCCGACCGCGAGTACTTCCAGAACGCGATGAAAGGAAATGTCACCGTAACCACTCCTACCGTTTCCAGACTGACCGGCGAACTGATGATCATAATCGCGGCTCCTATCTGGAAAAACGGCATTTCCGGCGGCGAAACAGCGGGCTGCGTTATCATCGTTCCTGATTCCGAATTTCTCAACGACATCGTGAGAAGTATAAAGCTCAGCGAAAACTGCGGAGCCTACATAATCGACAAGGACGGCAACACCATCGCCGACCCCGACAGCGATCTTGTAAAGCGCGGCGAGAACATCGAACAGCTCGCGGCTGCGGACACCTCCGGTCAGGCCGGATACAAGACGCTTGTAAAGGCGCACGAGAGCATGCGTGCAGGCGAATCCGGCATTGCGCGGTACACGCTGAACGGCGTAAGCAAGTTCCTTTCCTATGCCCCGATCCCGGATTTAAACGGCTGGTCGCTTGCAGTTTACGCTCCCACCGGCGACTTTATGGACTCTACATCCCGCGCTATTGTGATGACCGTGATCCTTCTTATTGCTGCATGCGTCGTTTCAGCGTTCATCTCAGTTTGCCTCGGCAAGAAGATAGGTTCCTCCGTAAAAGTATGCACCGAGCGTATCGAGAAGCTCGCCGTGGGAGACCTCACAAGCCCGGTTCCCGAGGTTCATTCCAAGGACGAGACCGGACGTCTCTCCGAGGCGACAAAGACGGTCGTCAGCAACCTCAACAACATTATCAGCGATATCGGGCGCATTCTCGAGTCAATGTCCACCGGCAACCTGAACGTACATACTGCTGAGAATGAAAAGTTCTATGTCGGCGACTGCCAGAAGCTGCTCCACTATGTCCGCGATATCAACCACAAGCTCAGCGCAACCATGTCCGAGATAAGCACCGCCGCCGACCAGGTTGCGGCAGGCTCCGAACAGGTTTCCTCAGGCGCGCAGGCGCTGTCACAGGGCGCTACCGAACAGGCTTCCTCCGTTGAGGAGCTGGCTGCGACCATCAACGTGGTATCCGAAATGATACACGAAAATTCCAAGGACGCAGAAGATGCAAGCAAATGCACAAAGGAAGCCGCCGAGAAGCTCGGCGACACCTCTGCGAAGATGGAGAACCTCATCAGCGCAATGGAGGAGATCAAGAATTCCTCCGCAGAGACCAAGAACATTATCAAGACCATCGAGGACATCGCGTTCCAGACGAATATACTCGCGCTGAACGCGGCGATAGAAGCCGCACGTGCGGGTGAAGCCGGAAAGGGCTTCGCGGTCGTGGCTGACGAGGTGCGCAACCTTGCCGCCAAGTCCGGCGAGGCTGCACAGAACACCACGAACATGATCGAAGGCACCGTTTCCGCAATTGAGAACGGCAGCGCCATCGTGAACGAAGCAGCCGAGATGATGACGGCGGTTGTAGAATCCTCTGCAAAGGTCGAGGAGATCAACAACAAGATCTCCGATTCCACAAAGGAGGCAGCGGATTCCATCAAGCAGATCTCCATAGGAATCGATCAGATCTCCAACGTAGTCCAGACGAACTCCGCGACTGCGGAGGAATCCGCTGCGGCTTCCGAGGAGCTTTCGGCGCAGGCTGCAACGATGAAGGGCCTTATAGGGAACTTCACGCTGCGTGATTCTGACGCCTCTGCCAACCTCTGATAGTTCAACAAATTAAGATCCCGCAGCCGTATGGCTGCGGGATTTTTTCATATTACGGTTATTTCCCAGAGTATCAGGGAACCGTCCATGCCGCTCATATCCACGGCGCAGTATTTTACGTTCCCATCGTCGTCGGTGAAGGAGATCCCATTGTTCGGGATATCTCCCAGGAACACCAGACCCGCTTCCAGCGGACGCTCCGGCGTAAGCTCGGGCTGCGAGTACAGCTCCTCGGCGGAGAACGTGAAGATCCCGTTCTCGTCGATGTCCTGCATTGCTATCGACAGCAGCCTGAAGTCGCTGACCGTGCTTTCTGCGGAGAATACCACCTTTACGGCTGATTCGCTGACCTCGGTTCCGTCGGTCTGACTGAACGTGTCGTGCTCACCAAGCTCCGGCACGTCCTCGAGGTACTGCGCCTTTACCGGAAGGCTCTCAGCCGTTCCGGTTCCGGGAAGCTCCACGGTCGGCATGGTTTCCGGAGGCTCCACGGTATTTACAGGCTCGGTGCTCGGCGGTTCGGCGGTGGCTTCCGCCTGTGCGGAGCTTTCCGGCGTGGACTCTTTCGGCGCAGTTCCGGACTGCTCGGACTGGCTGGTTTGACTGATTTGGCTGGACTGGCTCGGCTGGCTCCCTGGCGATGTGACGTTCCCGGTGCAGCCTGTCATCAGAAGCATCGCAGATAGTATCGCGATTCTTTTTTTCATATAGCACCCTCCTTTGGTCTTTCTATTATACCCGCTTTTCCTGAAAAAGTCAATCCTTATTTCAGAGCGTCAGAATTTATGAATTTTTCACATTTAGGTGTTGACATAACCCCTAAAAAAGTGTAAAATAAAAATGTATGCGTTAATTGTATTCCGGGAAGGCTCCCGGGCTTGAAAGGATAGATAAAATGGCATTCTTCGATTATTCACCGGAACTGGTGGAAGCAGGAAAAAAGGCAATGGAGCTGTGCGCTCCGCAGTTTGCCGAGTTCGACCGCATGGCGGAATACAACGGCGAGCGCGTTTTAAAGGCGTTCATCGACAACAGGATAAGCGATATCCACATGAAGGGGACTAACGGCTACGGCTACGGCGACGACGGCAGGGACAAGCTGGACGCGGTCTTCGCGCAGATACTCGGCGCCGAGGACGCCCTGGTGCGCCACAATTTCGTGAACGGCACCCACGCGATAACCACCGCGCTGTTCGGTATCCTCCGCCCCGGGGACGAGCTGCTTTCCGTCACCGGCGACCCCTACGACACCATGCAGGGCGTAATTTCCGGTGATGGGATAGGTTCACTGAAGGATTTCGGCGTGAAGTTCGGCAAGGTAGACCTCCTGCCGGACGGCACCCCGGACTACGACGGCATAAAGCGCCGCGCGGGAACCTGCAGGATGGCTTATATCCAGCGCTCCAGGGGATATTCCCTGCGCCCGTCGCTGAGCATTGAGGTCATCGCGAAGATATGCGAGGCAGTCCGCAGCGTTAATCCGGACTGCGTGATATTCACCGACAACTGCTACGGCGAGCTGGTCGAGGAAAAGGAGCCGGTTTCAGTCGGCGCCGACCTCATCGCGGGCAGCCTTATCAAGAATCTCGGCGGCGGAATCGCGGAGACCGGCGGCTACATCGCGGGCAGGGCAGACCTCGTGGAGCTGTGCGCGTTCAGGCTGACCACTCCGGGCACTGGCAAGGAGGTCGGCGCGAGCCTGAATCAGCTCCGCGGAATGTACCTTGGAATATTCCACGCGCCGGAAGCGGTATGCGCGGCGCTCAAGACTGCGGCGTTTGCGGCGGCTCTGGCGGAGCTTCTCGGCTTCGAGGCGTTCCCGAAGTACAGCGAGAAGCGCACCGACATCATCGAGGCGCTGAAGCTCGGCGGCGAGAAGCAGCTCATCGCGTTCTGCCAGGGCATTCAGGCAGGCTCCCCGGTGGACAGCTTCGCTTCCCCGGAGCCGTGGGACATGCCGGGCTACGACAGCCAGGTCATAATGGCGGCTGGAGCCTTTACGATGGGCGCTTCCATCGAGCTTTCAGCGGACGCTCCGCTGCGTGAGCCTTTTGCAGTGTGGCTCCAGGGCGGGCTTACGTTCCCGACGGGAAAGGCGGGTATAATGCACGCGGCGCAGTACATGCTGGACAAGGGTCTGGCGCACATCTGACAGCAGTAGGGTTCAACAGGTCGAAAGGACAGTAACATGATAAAGAGCATGACAGGCTTCGGCAGAGGTCATCAGGTACTTAACGGCAGGGATATCACCGTAGAGATACGCGCGGTGAATCATCGGTATTACGAGTTCAGCTCGCGGCTCCCGCGCAGCCTGGGCTACATTGAGGAGAAGCTCAAGAGCCTGCTCCAGGGCAGGATAAACCGTGGCAAGGTGGAGATATCCGTGCTGGTGAACAACGTTGAGGCCGCGGACGAGAAGATAACTATAAATAAGGAAATAGTAAAGGAATACGTTGACGCGCTGCGCTCCGTTAAGGAGGAGTATTCGCTGAACGACGGCCTTTCGCTGTCGGATATCCTGCGTATCCCGGACGCGTTCACCGTAGTAAAGACCGAGACCGACGAGGAGCAGCTCTGGGCTGACGTGAAGTCGGCGGCGGAGGAGGCTCTGGAGCACTTCATCGCGATGCGTGAAGCCGAGGGCGAGCGCATGAAGCGGGACGTAATGTCGCGCCTGGATAAAATCGAGGAGTGGGTCGGCGTAGTAGAAACGCGCTCCCCGCAGGTGGTGGAGGACTACCGCAGCCGGCTCTACGACAAGATGTGCGAGGTGCTGAGCTCCACGAACATCGACGAAAACCGCATACTCATGGAGGCGGGGATATTCTCCGAAAAGACCGCCGTGGACGAGGAAACGGTACGCCTGCGTAGCCACATCGCGCAGTTCCGCACAATGCTGGAATCCGGCGAGCCTGTGGGCAGGAAGCTTGACTTCCTGGTGCAGGAGATGAACCGCGAGACCAACACCATAGGCTCCAAGGTGCAGGACATCGAGGTAACGCGCATAGTCGTCGACCAGAAGAGCGAGATAGAAAAGATACGCGAGCAGATTCAGAACATCGAATGATACAGACCCCGGGAGGCTCGGCTTCCCGGGGTTTTCCGTACTATTCAGCGGGTGCGGCGCAAACTTGACAAAAACAGCGCGTTGAGATATAATAGATTCATACTATAAAAATAAATGCCGAGTTCTGCGGCTGTATCAAAGGATACGCAATGGGAAAGGAATAAAAAATGCCAGTAAAAATAGCCGACGGACTGCCCGCGCAGTCGATACTTGAAAACGAGCATATATTCATCATGACGGAGCACCGCGCGCTCCACCAGGACATACGTCCGCTGAAGATAGGCATACTGAACCTCATGCCGACCAAGGTCGCGACTGAAACGCAGATACTCCGCAGCCTGTCTAATACTCCGCTGCAAATCGAGGTGACTCTCGTGCAGACCTCAACCTACACCAGCAAGAACACCTCACATGAGCACCTGCTGAACTTCTACAAGACCTTCGACGAGATAAAGGACATGAACTTTGACGGGTTCATAATCACCGGCGCTCCGGTGGAGCACCTTCCGTTTGAGGAGGTCGACTACTGGGAGGAGATTTGCAAAATAATGGACTGGACGAAAACCCATGTGCATTCCACGTTCCACATCTGCTGGGCGGCTCAGGCGGCTCTGTACTACCACTACGGCATTCCGAAGTACCCGCTCCCGGAGAAGCTCTCCGGCGTGTTCAGGCACACTCTGCTCACACCGAAATCAAGACTGTTCCGAGGGTTCGACAGCGAGTTCTGGGCGCCGCATTCACGCCATACCGAGGTTCGCCGCGAGGACATCGAGAAGGTGCCGCAGCTCAAGGTGATGGCGGTTTCCGACGAGGCGGGCGTGTATGCTGTTTGCAGCGAGGACAGCCGCCAGTTCTTCATAACAGGGCATTCCGAGTACGACGCGGACACCCTGGCTCTGGAGTACAAGCGCGACCTTGAAAAGGGTCTGAACCCGAAGATTCCCGCTCACTACTTCCCGGACGACGACCCCGCGAAGCAGCCTGTGCTCAAGTGGAGGGCGCATTCCACGCTCATCTACACCAACTGGCTGAACTACTTCGTTTACCAGACCACTCCGTTTGATATTTCTGAAAAAATATAACAAATATTGTTGCATTTGTCGTATAATTATGTTATAATTCTATTATGGGAACCTCTAAAAACCGGTTTGAAAAGGGAAAATGGGTAGAGTGCGCCGAATGCGATGAAAGCCGACGAAGTAAGGCTGTATGCCTTACGAGGAGGTTTGAAGAAGCAGTCGGTGTGCTATACACATTTTCACTCAAACAAGGTTTTTAGAGGTGACCTTACGGCACACGCCGAAAAATCAAATGAAACGAGGTACACGCTATGTTTGATATCTACGCAGCCCTGAGCGGCGGCATGATCGCGAATCTCCTGCTTACTATACTGGGACTTGTTATTTCAGTCGCGGCGGGGATCCTGCTTTACTGGAAGGTTTTCGGCCCGAAGGCGAAGGATCCGTCCGCGGGCAGATTCATGCAGTACGCGAACGGTCAGCGCTTCCTTCCGCTTTACATCGTGAAGATAACCTACTACTCCCTGGCGGCGTTCCTTGTGTTTATAGGCATTGCGAAGTGCATCACCACCATCGACGGATTCGGCGCTATATTCAAGTACGTCATCGTAGGAAACGTCGTTCTGCGCATTCTGTTTGAGACCGTTCTCGCGGTGAGAAAGAACGCAGGGATCGATACCGACAACAACACCGCCGACGAGCCGAAGGACAGCCAGTCCGCATTTGAGCCGAAGCTGCCGACTATCCCATATCAGCAGCCCCGGCAGACTCAGCACCCCCAGTATCAGCCGAATGCCCAGGCAGCGCAGCCTGTTCAGAGCGTTCAGCCTATTCAGCCTGTTCCGGTTCAGCCTGTGAACGCGGTTCCAACTCCTGTTGAGCCTGTGCCCGCTCCCGCGCCGATTCCCGAGCCTGTGCCTGCTCCCGCGCCGATTCCCGAGCCTGTGCCCGCTCCCGCGCCGATTCCCGCACCTGCGCCTGCTCCTATGCCGATTCCCGCACCTGTGCCCGCTCCTATGCCGGTTCCCGAGCCTGCGCCTGCTCCTATGCCTGTTCCCGAGCCTGTGCCTGCTCCTATGCCGATTCCCGAGCCTGTGCCTGCTCCCACACCGATTCCCGCACCTGAGCCCCAGCCCGTTCCCGCTCAGCCGAAAGCAAACTCCGCTTCTGCGTTCTGTACATACTGCGGAAACGCAGTGAAGCCCGGCGCGAAGTTCTGCCCGTTCTGCGGGAAGCCTCTAGTTTAAATGAATCACGGCGGTTCCGATGAGCCGCCGTTTTTATTTCCGGTTCGCTTGACAAGCCGGGTCGGAGGGGGTATAATAGAAACATCAATTCACTGAGAGGAAATTATGACCGAGATAACAGTAACCAAAAACGACGCCGGGCAGCGCGCCGACAGATTCCTCACCAAAGCCTACCCGAACCTGTCGCTGCCGCTTATCTGCAAGCTGATGCGCAAGAAGCGGATAAAGCTCAACGGAGCCAGAACCGAACCGAACGTGAAGCTCAGCGAGGGGGACGTGTTCCGGTTTTACCTGAGCGACGAGCTGCTTGACACCGGAGGCAGGGAAAAGACCGCGGATTTCCGGGAGGTCCCGCCGGAAATAGACGTGATATACGAGGACGAAAATATACTTCTGTGCGACAAGCCGGTCGGAATGGTGGTACACGAGGACAACGACAACACCTCCGACACGCTGATAAACCGCATAAAATGTTACCTCTGGAAGCAGGGAGAGTACGACCCGGAGAGCGAGCAGAGCTTTGTTCCGGCGCTGTGCAACCGTATCGACCGCAACACCGGCGGGATAGTCATAGCCGCGAAGAACGCGGAATCGCTGCGGGTGCTCAACCAGAAAATACGCGACAGGGAGCTTGTCAAGCTGTACCTCTGCGTTGTGCAGGGGGAGCTTCCGAAGCGCGCCGACACGCTGACCGCCTACCTCGAGAAGCTGTCAGACGAGAACCGCGTGATCGTCTCCGACCGCAAGACCCCGCAGAACCGCACGATACTCACGAAGTACCGCGTGCTCGAGACCCGGGGCGGGAACTCGCTGCTGGAGGTCGACCTGCTGACCGGGCGGACTCACCAGATACGCGCGCATTTCGCGTATGTGGGGCATCCGCTCCTCGGCGACGGGAAGTACGGCAGCAACAAGCTCAACAAGGCGCTCGGCTACGACGTGCAGGCGCTGTACTCCTACAAGCTGCGGTTCGAGTTCACCACTCCGGCGGGCTGCCTGGAGTACCTGAACCACCGGGAATTCTCCGTGGCGGATATGAACTCGATATGGTTCGTGAAGAAGTTCCACGGCTCCGATTGACCGTTTTTGCGGGTGATTTGGTTTGCTGTTTCGGCGAAATGCACAAAAAAACTTGGCATTTTTTTAAGAAAGTCTGCAATTTATTTTCCTCAAACATCTTGATAAAATTACAGATTTTTAGTATAATAAATATGTAATGATATACCCGTCTGGGTGTGTCTGCTGCTTCGCCAGTCGGAGCAAATAATTATTTCTCAGGAGGAATATTCCAATGGCAGATGTTAAAGTTGCAATTAACGGCTTTGGCCGTATCGGACGCCTCGCGTTCAGACAGATGTTCGGCGCTAAGGGCTACGATGTAGTAGCTATCAACGACCTGACCAAGCCCTCTATGCTTGCTCAGCTCCTCAAGTACGATACCGCTCAGGGCGGCTACTGCGGCAAGATCGGTGAGAATCTTCACACCGTTACCGCTGATGATGAGAAGGGTACCATCACTGTTGACGGCAAGACCCTGACCATCTACGCTGAGAAGGACGCTAAGGATCTTCCTTGGGGCAAGATCGGCGTTGACGTTGTTCTCGAGTGCACAGGTTTCTACTGCTCCAAGGACAAGTCCCAGGCTCACATCGACGCAGGCGCTAAGAAGGTAGTTATCTCTGCTCCGGCAGGCAACGACCTCAAGACCATCGTTTTCTCCGTTAACGAGAAGACCCTGTCCGCTGACGACAAGATCATTTCCGCTGCTTCCTGCACCACTAACTGCCTCGCTCCTATGGCTAAGGCACTGAACGATTATGCTCCTATCCAGTCCGGTATCATGAGCACGATCCACGCTTACACCGGCGACCAGATGATCCTCGATGGTCCTCACAGAAAGGGCGACCTGAGAAGAGCAAGAGCTGGCGCAGCTAACATCGTTCCGAACTCCACCGGTGCTGCTAAGGCAATCGGTCTGGTTATTCCGGAACTGAACGGCAAGCTGATCGGTTCTGCACAGCGTGTACCGGTTCCGACTGGTTCCACCACGATCCTGACTGCTGTTGTTAAGGGCGCAGACGTAACTGTTGACGGCATCAACGCTGCTATGAAGGCTGCTGCTACTGAGTCTTATGGCTACAACGAAGAGCCGATCGTATCTTCTGACGTTATCGGCATGAAGTACGGTTCTCTGTTCGATGCAACTCAGACCATGGTTTCCAAGATCGCTGATGATCTGTATGAAGTACAGGTTGTTTCTTGGTATGACAACGAGAACAGCTACACCAGCCAGATGGTTCGCACCATCAAGTTCTTCGCTGAACTGGCATAAGTTAGCGTCGGATTCTCGCAGACAGGATTTGTTCTGTCTATGAATTTGCAAAATGAAAGCGGTATGGCGGTTTCGTCATGCCGCTTTTTTGCATATCTGCGTGCAGGATGGGACAGCGGCAGACGATTGTGGAAAAAATGCGAAAAAATATTGACGGCATTCCCCATCCTATGCTATAATAAAAATGCAGAAGGTTGTTCTCGAAATTTGCTGAAAAGATGCTTCTTTCTAGGGCTTGTTTGACAAATGTACGGATTTTTCAAACAAGCCCTAAAAGAACAACTTCTAAAATCACATAGAAAGGAGGGATGTACAATTGTACAGGATATGGCGGCGCTGGCTGTCGCTTTTGACGGCGTTGGCTCTGGCGCTGGTTTTCTGTTTTGCGGCGTGTCCGTTTGCGGCTTTTGCCGATGACACGGGGCAGAAGGTGTACCAGGACATGATCTACTACACCATCACGCCTATGCACGAGGTGACGATCACAGGCGCACGTGCGATACTGACGGAGGCGAACATCCCGGCAGAGCTGGACGGCTGTCCGGTGACGGAGATCGAACGCTATGCCTTTAAGGACTGCACCCGGCTGAAACAGGTGACCCTGCCGGACACCATCCGCAGGATCGGGGAGTTCGCCTTTAAGGACTGCACCCGGCTGGAGCGCATTTCCATCCCGGATACGGTCTCAGACATCGGCTGGGGCATCGTCCAGGGAACGCCCTGGCTGGACAACCAGACAGAGGAGTTCGTGATCGCCGGAAAGGGATTTCTGCTGGCGTATACCGGAGCAGACGCTACGGTCACTATCCCGGATACGGTAAGCACCATCGGCGGCTATGCCTTTGAGGGCTGCACCACCCTGGAAAACGTGGTGATGCCGGACTCGGTGCAGACCATTGATGCCTTTGCGTTTCTGAATTGCAGCAGGCTGCACCAGGTGCAGTTCCCGGCGCATCTGAAAACCATCGGGGAATATGCGTTCCATTGGTGTACGGCGCTGGAAGAGGTACAGATTCCGGATACGGTGACGACGGTGGGCAACCACGGGTTCAGCTATTGCCGGTCACTGAAAAGCATATCTCTTCCGGCAGGGCTGACACAGATCAGCAACACCCTGTTCCAGGGCTGCACCAGTCTGGAAGAGCTTCAGATCCCGGACGGCGTCCAGGTGATCTATAACTATGCTTTTGACGGCTGTTCGCAGCTGCGGAAGATCACGCTGCCGGAATCGGTGGAGGAGATCGGCTCCAACGCTTTTTCCGGCTGCACGGCTTTGAAACGCCTGGTGATTCTGAACCCGGCGTGCCGCATTTATGATGCGGAAAAAACGGTAGAACCCAGCGTTCGTATCAACGGATATGCGGCTTCTACGGCGCAAATCTATGCGCAGAAATACCAGCGCTCATTTCATGCCCTGGATCGAAAACGGGGCGACATGAACGGAGACGATGTAGTCGATACATCGGATCAGTTCGATTTGATGTATCTCTGTGCCAGACGAGGCGCAGGGATACCAGTTGACATCACAGCCGCTCAGACATATTGTGCCGACTATAATCAGGACGGCGTGATCGACACAACAGATATTTTTGAATTGATGTATTACCTCGCCATGCGTGGCGCAGGCGTTCTGGTGGAAGATCCAGAAAATGATGAAGACGACTAATCCATTTTTAGGAAAGGAAAGAGGTGTTTTCTGCGATGCAGAAAAAGAAACGAGGGAGACTTGCAGCGTGTTTTCTGGCGTTCTGTATGGCTTTCTCTATGCTGCTGTATGTTCCGGAGGGAGCCTGGAAAGTAAGTGCAGACAGCTTGCAGACCTATGACGGACTGATGTACCGCATCAGCAATACCACAGCATCCGTTCTCGGTCTGGAGGACACCCTCAAAGAAGTGGTGATCCCGGCAAAGGTGGACGGCCGCTCTGTGATCAGCATTGAAAACTGTGCTTTTGACGGAGAAACGTCCATCCGGAAGGTGGTGATCCCGTCCAGTGTGGTAGCGCTGGGGAATCATGCTTTTCGAAATTGTACCAACCTGTCGGAGGTAGAAGGCGGCGAGTCGCTGGACAACATTGGCTTTGATGTAATGGAAAACACGGCATGGCTGAAAAGTCGGCAGGACGAAGTGGCTGTGCTGGGCGGAAAGGTGGTTGTGGCTGCACCGGATACGGCGCAGGTGACCATCCCGGACGGCGTGACCCGGCTGGCAGACGGCGTCTTTATGGAGCGGAGCAGTCTGGAAAGCGTTGCACTGCCCGAAAGCCTGGAACGGATCGGGGAGAAGTGCTTTATAAAATGCGAGAATCTGGAAAGCATTTCTCTCAACGAAAATCTGATGGTGATCGACAGCTATGCGTTTTACGGATGCACAAAGCTCAAGGCGATCCAGTTCCCTGCCAGTATCTGGATGATCGGATTCTATGCGTTTCAGGGGTGTACTGCCCTGAACGTTGCGCAGTTTGGGTCAGATTCCCATTTGCAGATACTGCTTTCCGGCGCATTTGAGGATTGCACCGCTCTGCGTTCCATCACCCTGCCGGCATCACTGAATCAGATGTATGAAGGCGTGTTCCGGAACTGTACTTCGCTGAGTATGGCAGCCATCCAGGGCAGTCTGACCCAGATCCCCGGCAATGCGTTCAGCGGCTGTACCATGCTGGAATATGTGGGGATCTCCGATTCTGTCACAAGAATCGACAGCAATGCGTTCAGCAACTGCACCAGCCTGCGGAGTCTGAAAATGCCGTCGGGGCTGAAAACCATCGGAGAATATGCCTTTTCCATGTGTACCAATCTGAACAGCTTTGAGCTGCCGGAGACGCTGGAACGCATCGGAAAGGATGCCTTTTTCCACACCGGCTGGATGGAGGCACAGACTGACGACTGGAAGATCTGCGACGGCGTGCTGCTGGCGTATGACGGCAAGGAGACTTCCATTATCATTCCGGGCGACATTCGTCTGATCGCCAGCGGATTTCTTTCCAATTACAGCAAGGTGAAAAATGTGACCCTGTCCTATGGGCTGGAATCTGTTTCTCCCGGAGCGTTTGCAGGCTGTGAGTCTCTGACGCAGGTCAATTTCAGCAGCAGTGTCCGCCGCATCGAGGCAGAGGCGTTCCTGGACTGCACCATGCTGAAAACGCTCCAGGGCATGACAAACGTGGAGGAGATCGGAGACAGTGCCTTTAACGGCTGTAAGGCGCTGACTACGGTGGAACTGCCGGAGACGCTGACCAGACTGGGCAGCCACGCATTCCAGGATTGTTTTGACCTGGTGGAGATCTCCATTCCCCATAGTTTGACTGAGATCGAGGATCACACATTCTATGGCTGTATATCACTGGGAGATGGAGGGACAGTTGATCTGTCCAATACGAATTTGCAGTACATCGGCGAAAAGGCATTTGTAGACTGCAAAAGTATTCGCCATATTGCGCTGCCGGCGAGTCTGACCAGTCTGGGAAACTATGCTTTTGAAAGTTGTCGGGTATCACTGGTGGTATTTTTCTACGATAATCACTGTACGCTGAATCTGGACGAATTCTATTTTCCGACAAAAGCGATCCTGGTGGAAAACAGAGCGGGTTTGGGAGACGAAGAAACTTCTGTGCAGAAGTATGCGGACGCATTCCATCTGGAGTACACCGCACTTACGCCTCCAACGACAACCACGACCACAGTCATGACCACAACGCCGCCAGCCACCACGATGGTGACAACGGACACCACGGCGCAGACCACGGCATCCGCCACAAAAGGTTCGGAGACCATGACCATGCCGCCGTATATTACCGTGACGGAGACTGCACCGGCGACCACGACGCAGACTGTTACGGGAGAGACGACAGCCTCTTCTGAAACAGGCACGGCGACCACGTCAAAGGCAGAGGAATCTGCATCGTCATCATCGTCCACGGAGCAGACGGAAAGCACAGCGTCAGAAACTACCGCAACGTCTGCGACGACCACGGTTTCCACATCAGCATCGCCTGCACGGCACACGCTGGGCGATGTGAACGATGACGGCAGCATTGATTCCACCGATATTTTCGAGATCATGTACGCCGCCGCCCGGATCGGTGCAGGAAAGGATATCCTGCACGACGGCACGCTGAGCGAAGAAACGCAGCGGCGCATGGATATCAACGGGGACGGCAGGATCGAGGCGGACGATGTCTACGCCGCCATGCTGTACTGTGCGATGCGTGCGGTCGGCATGAACCCCACCCCATTCGAATCCTTTGACTGGGCGAACCACACGGTGTATACCGGATAAAAGAAACGCCTTCGGGCAGAACGGAGTAAATTATGCAGTATCAGAACCCCATTTTGCCGGGATTTCACCCGGACCCCAGCATCTGCCGGGTAGGAGACGACTTCTATCTGGTGACCAGCTCGTTTGAGTATTTCCCCGGACTCCCCATCTATCACAGCCGTGACCTGGTGCATTGGGAGCAGATCGGACACTGTCTGACACGGGATTCTCAGGTGCATCTGGTGACCGGCGCACCCAACTGTCTGAACATCTATGCACCCACCATCCGGTATCATGACGGGCTGTTCTATGTGATCGTCACCAATGTGACCGGGGACAACCACGGCAACTTTATCATCACTGCCAAAGACCCGGCAGGGGAATGGTCTGACCCCATCGCTCTGCCGTTTCCGGGAATCGACCCGTCCCTGTTCTTCGACGAGGACGGCAAGGTCTATTACCTGGGGACAGACGGCGGCATCTATCTCAGCGAAATGGATATCACCACCGGGGCAGCCATCGGCGAGACTCACTGGCTCTGGCAGGGGACTGCCAACAATCCGGAGGGACCGCACCTTTATAAAATCAACGGGATGTACTATCTGCTGCTGGCACAGGGCGGTACAGAGCTTTGCCATATGGCAGTGCTGGCACGGAGCGAGTCCATTCTCGGTCCGTATGAACCCTGTCCGCACAACCCCATTCTGACGAACATCGGGCAGAGCCTGCCCATCAAGGCGGCAGGTCACGCCGACCTGGTGGAGGATGCGGAGGGCAACTGGTGGGCGGTGTGCCTGGGCATCCGTCCGCTGGCGTATCCGTTCCGGCACAATCTGGGACGGGAGACCATGCTCGTTCCGGCGAAGTGGGAAAACGGCTGGCTGTATGCCGGGGAAAACGGCGCAGTTCTGCCGGAATTCACCGTTGCCCATGCGCCGAAAGCCTGGGCAGCATCCGGCTATGTACCGGGCAGCGCTGTCACAGACGAGTTCCAGGGCGAGACGCTGCACCCCATGTGGAATCTGATCTACAACCCGGTGCCGGGAATGGTGCAGTGTACCGGAAACGGACTGGAACTGCACGGCAACGGCGTTTCTCTCTGGGAGGATGCGCCGAAGGCGTGGCTGGGACGGCGGCAGGAACACTTCTGCTGTACCGCCGAGACGGAGCTTGCGTTTGTGCCGGGGCAGGAGGGCGAAGAGGCAGGTCTCACCGTGTACATGAATCCGGGGCATCACTATGAGATCGCCCGGACCATGCGTGACGGCGTGGACTGCATCATCCTGCGGCGGCGCATCGGTGCGCTCTGTGCGGTGGAAAAGGCTGTGCCGTGCCACGGCGGAACGGTAACGCTCCGGCTGAGCTGCGACCGCTATTGGTATCGGTTTGCCTTTGCGGCAGAGGACGGGGAGATGCAGGAGATCGGCGCAGGCGAGACCCAGTATCTCACCACCGAGGCAGGCGGCTGCTTTACCGGCAATTACATTGCGCTGTATGCCTCCGGAAACGGAACGGACATGACGGCGCCGGCGAAGTTCCGCCGGTTCTCCTACGTGCCGACAGAAGAATGACCTTGCTGAATTCATAAAAATGCAAAAGAGCCGCAGGTGCTGTGCCTGCGGCTCTTGGAGTTACATTCAGTTCAAAAAAACTTACTTAACCAAATCGCTAAGATCATCACTGACATAGGCAGAATCTTTCGATGTTCCGTAAATTTTTGCGAATTCCATGATATCATAATCATATCGACCGGTTTCAAAGTAACGGCTCAAATCAAAACCCGCACCTTTATGTCCGATATAAGCACCTAAACCATTGATATCATCCAGATCAATTTTTCCGTCACCTGTTACATCCAGCAGATTAAAGTTTTTCTGGGAGATTTTAAGGTCAAAAATCTGCTCAGTGGATATATCCTCATCTACAATCGTAAAGTGATTTCCAGCACCAGTATTTGCAATGTAAACCAATTGATAGAAAAGAGATGTTGGATTAGGCACACTTATATCGCAGGCACCCAGTTCAACTGCTTCATTCTCATGAATCCAGTCAGCATCAGCCTGGTCAACGACACCATCGCCGTTGACATCTGCCAGTGCCAGCTGGTCTGCGTTCAGCAGAGTATTGTCTACGTGGAGATATCTGGAAACCATAGCCGCATCATGCCCGGTGATAACACCATCCATATCCACATCGCCCAGTGCATATGCTCCCTCAGCGCTGGCGCTCATGGCAGAGATGGGAAGTGCAGATAATGCCAGAATACCTGCCAGTACGGCTGAAATTGCCTTTCTCATTTTCATAAAAATACTCCTTTCGGTGAGAGCGTTCGCACGCTCCGGTTTTCCTTTTTACACATAAAATCTCCCGGTTTCACGGGAATTTTATCTACTTTTATTGTAGCACTTTTAGTGTGTTTGTCAATATATTTTTTGGAAAAATGACAAAAAAGAGCTTTTATAAGATATGTGTTTTAAGAATTAGTCTACAGTGATTTCCTTGATATTAGCCCATGCTTTGCTTAAATTTCCAGACTCGTTAGCATTGCATACAATGGTAACCAATTCTTCGTTCAAATCATAACGACCATCTACCAGATAGATGTCTTTCTGCAAACCAGCACCGTACATTGCACAGGAGAACAGAGATGCAAACGCATCGTCAATCGTGATGTCCCCGTCACCGTCTACATCCAGCAAATTAAAATAAATCTGTGACATCTTTCCGTCATCTAAGCTTGAATCTGTATGATAATTAGTAAGAAGTTCTTTTGATTCAGTTATCTCAAATGGAACACCTGCACCTTTTTTCGCTAAATAGTACATCTGATAAAAAAAACTGCTGGAGGTCAGCATTGTAACTGTTTTGTCCAGCTGTCCTAGGTTGTACACCTGGTTTTCATGAATCCAGTCTGCGTCTTCCTGTGTGATTTTTCCGTCTCCGTTGACATCGGCAAGCTTTTTCTGCTCGCTGGTCAGCAGGTTGTTGTCTACATAGAGCGCACGGCTGACAACAGCCGCATCATGTCCAGTCACAAAGCCATCCATATCCACATCGCCCGGCGCATATGCTCCCTCAGCGCTGGCACTCATGGCAGAAATGGGAAGTGCGGACAACGCCAGAACACCTGCCAATACGGCTGAAATTGCCTTTTTCATTTTCATATAAAACCCTCCCTTAATTATCATATACAACTGTTACGGGTAACAGTGTATTGATTTCTTTATTTGTGATTTCGACTTTTGCGCCTGCCTCTGCGATATACTGCATCAGTGCATCTGAGTCCGCTTTTTGAATCACTGTATCGTGGTCAATATCAGCAACAGCCGCACACTTCAAAAATGGATAGTTCTTATACCATTCACTCGTTTTGATTTTTAATTGCTGGTCTAAATAAGTCGTACTTACTTTTTTGCTTGATGTGCGTTCCGTCATTTCCATGATATAATAGAGATCTGTCGTGTCAATTTTATTATTGCCATCAACATCACCTAGTTTTACACTTTGAGACGGAGATACCTCAATTGTTGCATCATTAGGAACTGTAACGCCGTCAGTATTACTGAAGTATGCGTCTGGTTCGTTCGGACTATTATACTGTGTAATTCCAATGTGGAATGTATGATTTGAAGTTGATTGATCCAATATCCGGTATTCAAAGGTAAATACCAGATTGTCATAAGTAAGATTATCTTCTTTCTTTGAAGTAACAGGTGTGACATAAATAAGATTCAATCTTGTTTTGTCAGCATTTAATGCTGGGTCGACAAATGTGGAACCTGCTGGCATTTGAGTTGTGTAATTTCCGTCAAACATAACTCCACTGTCGTTCTTAATAGCAAAATTAAATGTTGATACTCCGGGATTATTTATAACTCGAAAAGACAGTTGAAACTTAGAGTTTGAAATTTTCTTCGTAGTCACTGTGTACTGAAACTTCGATCCCGGAACAGACGAAATATCAATTGCACTCGCCGGAACAGCCATCGCTCCGGACAGACCGGTTACGATTGCGCCAACTGCCAGAACAGCAGCGGCTTTCGATAAAATCTTCTTTTTCATATCAATGAATCCCTTTCTAATCCTGTTTTTAGAAAAGCGCCTTTCTCTATCTTTAGTATACACTATGATTTACGAAAAGTCAATAGAAAAAGAAGAATTCGACAAAATATCGTGAACTTTTTTCCAACACATTTCGACATGGTTCGACAAAATTCGACAAAACCAGGTTCTATTTCTAGTATACGCTATTTTCCCGAAAATGTCAATCATTTTATGATGCGAACTTCAACAAAATATGACCATTCGTTTTGTGCATTTTGCAGAGCATCCGGAACTCAGAAGTTTCCGGAAACGATCTGGTCGAACGTCAGCGGCATTCCTGCGCCGCCGTATGCGATATACACCATAAGATAGAACAGGTCGGTGGAGTCCACTGTGCCGTTCTTGTCGATGTCGCACGCCTCCGGAACGACCTCTGCCGGCGGCTCCTGTCCCACGGCACGCAGGGCAATGTAATACATCAGATAAAAGGTGTCCGTGGCATCGATCTTGCCGCTGTTGTCCACGTCGCCCAGGGCATAGGGATGATACAGCAGGGAAATTTCACGGCTGACGTTCCAGTCCCCGTCATCTGTGATCTCCGACCGGGCAGAGGTGGCAGAGACCGGTGTGTCCATCCCGTCCGGGAATGTGACATTATAATAGTAGGTGCTGTTTCCCACCACCGATGCCTCCGACTTGGGGTCAGCGATGATGACGTTCTTGTCCTCGAACACAGCGCCGTCCGTTGCCGGCTCGCTGATGGTGACATTATAGACAGACGCATACGTGCAGGTGAGCGCCTGTGTCGTGTACGTATTCCTGAACAGCGACGGATCCAGCGGCACTTCGTTGTAGTCCAGCAGCAGCACGTATTCTGTGATATCCGCATCTTCCGCCGGCGCTAAGTCCAGATCGTAGTAGACGGACGGCCTTTCGGAGGAATACTTGCTCACTTTGAGATGCACCGGATTGTCCTGCACCGAAACGCTGATCCTGCCTGTGATCTGGCTTTCCGGGGTGGGCTTGCCGCCTGTGCCGGAGAGCAGGTCGCTTTTGTCCAGCTGGATGGTCTTTACCGTTGGCTGCTGCTCTTCAGCGGACGCAGCCCAGTACAGCTCCGGCATGGTGCAGCAGAGCGCTGCGGCAGTGATGCCTGCCAACAATTTCTGAAACATGGTACAGCCTCCTTAATACGGCATGGTGAACTGACCCACACGCCATGCGCCACGTTCCATGACCAGGGTGAAGGTGTCGGTCTGCTCTGAGGTGTCGCCGCTGTCCGGCTCTTCATAGGAGGCAGTGACGGAGAAGGTCAGCGTGCTGTCTGTGCTTGCGGTGAGCGCCGTCACCTTTGCGGAGACATAGGAGATATCGGCGCCACGGTCGCCCAGTCTGCCGTAGAGCTTGTCGTCTACCATCTGGAACATTCCGTCGAAGTCGGATTCATGTCCGGACTGCGCAAAGACAGAATAGTATTCCGCCTCTGCCGCCTCGATGGAGTCGCAGCTGGTGATGCGCACATAGCCGTCTTCGGTGGTGTCGCTGTTGTCATAGGTGAAACAGTCGCTGGTGCAGCGATAGGTGTAATAGGTCTGGCAGGCGGTGTCGTAGATCTGCTGTGCCTGCGCCACCCACTGGTCGGCAGTCATGCCGGTGTCACCGATGGTCTCCTGGCTCTGTGCCGCCGGAGCATCTGTGGTCTCGGCGGTGCTTTCCTCTTCCGATGCGGAGAGGTCGGTATCGACTGCGGCAGTTTCTGCCGCAGGCTCGGTCTCGGCGGTCTCTGCCGGAGCAGTGGTCTCGGCGGCGGTAGTTGCCGCATTCATGTCCACCTGGGTCTGGCTGCCGTCGGAAACGTCTGTACAGCCTGTCATCAAAGCCGCCATGGTGCAGAGTGCAGCAAAGGCAGCCATCATTTTCTTTTGCATGAAAACTCCTTTCACAAAAGGGCGTGTTTCTGTCACGATCCCGGTGCATTCCCCTCAGAGCGCTGCACAGCGTCCCCCTGCACCCGTGGATCTCCGCTGCACCAGCCAAAGCGTATCCCGGTGCAGTTACCCCTGTCCTCTATTATACCACGGCTTTTCGGAAAAGGCAAGCATTTTCTGATGGGACAAACTGCGGGGTATCCTGTGTTTTCATGGCGTGGATTTTTCACACTATAATCAAAAAAGAAATAACCGCCCCAGAACTGCAAAACTCGGACAGTTATTTCTAAAATAATCTTACCTTGGGAGCAGACCGTCTACTGGTATGCTCTTTCTATCGATTTCTATTATACGCCGGTATACGCCGGAATGCTCTGTTTGTCAAGGGCTTTTGTGAAAAGGTTTTGCATCATGTGGGCGAACGCTGCCCGTCTCTGTGGTAAATTTGACAATTTTTGCAGAGTGTGGTATACTGGTTTTTGAGGGCATACCAATAACGGTAGGCGGTCTATTCCAGCTCCCGGAAGGGAGTGAGTAGTATGGAATACGTAACTTGATCAGATTTGATTCAGTACAGTATCCTGATCGTTGCTATTATAGCATTGATGCACGATATTTTCCATAACAACGACAACAAACGGAAATAACCGCCCCGACTGCTAAACCTGGGCGGTTATTCAAAAACGCTATAAGGGAGCAGACCGTCTACTGGTATGCTCTTTCTATTTTTATTATACGCCGGAATGCCCCGTTTGTCAAGGGCTTTTTTGTTGTTTGACAAATTGTGTGGTGTCCGGCGTTTCGATCGTGTAAATCTTTCCCTGTGCAATGTGATTGGAAACCCACGGGCGAACGATGTTCGCCCCTACGGGTTTGCTTGCAATGTGTTTTTATTGCAGGGACTTTTCAAAGATGCAGCATCCTAAACGCACTCCTCACCCCAAAACCAAAAAGCACGCAACCCCGGGAACTTCCCGAAACTGCGTGCAAATTCTTGGAGCTGTTAACCAGATTCGAACTGGTGACCTCTTCCTTACCAAGGAAGTGCTCTACCAACTGAGCTATAACAGCATTTGATTTTGTTTGTTTTTGTCGTTTTGGGCGACTCAACGTATATTATTATAGCACAGATATTGGGACTTGTCAACGCTTTTTTTGACTTCCGAAAAAAGAAAAATCATACGGCTTGAAACTTTGCTTTCTTTCTCAAATCATTGCAAAACAGCATAAAGTCAGAACTATACTATATCAAAAACAAATCCGGTATTTTCTTCTTATGCCGCAAAAAAACGCCGCCGGGCGGTGATGCCCGATGGCGTTTCCTGGTTTATCCGATTCATTCGCAGGTGACAATATATCCGCTGATGTTGTCGCCGGATGCGGTATAGGTCTTGCCGGGGATGGTCACATCCACATCGTTTGTGCCGCCGATGCCCACATAGAATACCTTATACTGCTTTCCGTCCGCTGTGATCTCCAGCGGATTTGCCGGGGTGTAGCTGTGGATCTTGTCCACATACTCTTCCAGGCACAGCTTGTGTTCTGTCATGTAAACAGCGTGGGGAACACCCACATAGCGGAAGGTATAGCTGCGGCTGTCCTCGCCGGTCTTTTCTTCCTTGCCGTCCGGATAGCGCACCACAAAGCCGTACTCTGCGGCGTGTTCAGCGATCCAGCTGTACTGCGGATATTTCTCCGCATTATAATAGTCCGAAGTGCCGTCTCCGAAGTTGATCTTCAGATTAAAGCTTCTGCCGCTGTGATAGTCGGATGTGCCGCCTTTGAAGTCGGTGCTGCCGTCTGCATACCGTGCATCCTGGTCTGCCTTGTCCCGATAGCCGCTGAATACCTGCATTCCGCTCAGTCCGGTCTCCTTTTCAAATGCCGCCATCATCTCGTTCAGATGCTGGATCGTCTCAGCGTCCAGCTGGACTTCCATATCGCTGACGCTGTAGGAACTGTTCCGGTTCTCATAGACACTTTTGAGTTTCGGGTCGCCAGTGGGGAAATCGTAGGAGTGATCTTTGTTGATAAGGATCAGATCGCCCTTGTTCACGCCCTTGGCAGCCAGTGTGATCTGCTTGCCGTCGGTCAGACTGCTTTCCTCTGCCTGCGTTGTCTTTGTGGTGTCCGTAGCCACATCCGGTGCGTCGGTCTGGGTATCCTTTTCGCTGTTTTCAACCTTTTCGGCAGAAGTAGTCGCTGTTGCCACCGGTGTGCTGCCGGACTCCTCCGGGGACTTCCGGCGCTGGCAGCTGTGGAAACACAGTGCGCCGATCAGCAGGACGATCAGCAGAAACGGTACGCCCACCGCAGCGATGCGGTCCAGCCGGAGCTTGCGTTTTCTGGCGTGGCTGCCTCCTTTTCTGGCTGCTTTTTTATCCACATCCGGTTTCGGGGATGGTTCTTTTGCATGACTGATCGGTTTTTTCGGTTCGCTCATGACAGATGTTCCTTTCTTTGCAGAATTGCCGCATCAGCGCCTGCTGTGCATTTTCTGCGCACAATAAGCCGGCGGTCTGTCCAAATCCGGAATCCATTCCGGAGCAGATACGGCAGTGCTTTCATTATACCATATTCCCCGAAGATTTTCAAGTCAAATTTTGTCGTATCCGGAAAAGCGGTTTCCCGGCGCAGCGCAGGGCGTGCCTTTCAGGCACTCCGGCGGGAGAGCCGCAGCAGGGGAGTCGTTTTTTGCATCCGCATTTTCACTTGACAAAACCAGGAAAGCGTGGTATACTTAGTTGTACGTTCCTTCCCACGGATATTTTGCGGATGTGGTGAAATTGGCAGACACGATAGATTTAGGTTCTATTGCTCCGGCGTGCAGGTTCAAGTCCTGTCATCCGCACCAGAACAAAACGCTCAGAAATGACGCAGCTGCGTTGTTTCTGAGCGTTTCTTTTTTTGTGCCTGCTGTTGTGATCGTTGCGTGTCCTGATGCGCCCGATACAGTGGCGGCATCTGCGTCTTTCCCAATCAAAGCAGAGATGCAGAAATGCCTGTGGTTTGTCATTTTTCCCAAAAAACCATTGACAAACCAAATCAAAAGTGCTACAATAAAAATAGATAAAAATCCCCGTGAAACCGGGAAAATTTATCTAAGAAAGGGAAAAACGGAGCGTGTGAACGCTCTCACCGAAAGGAGTATTTTTATGAAAATGAGAAAGGTAATTTCAACCGTACTGGCAGGTGTGCTGGCATTGTCCGCACTTCCCATTTCTGCCATGAGTGTCGGCGCTGAGGGAGCATATGCGCCGGGCGATGTGGATATGGATGGTGTTATCACCGGGCATGATGCAGCAGTGGTTTCCAGATATCTCCACGTGGACAACACTCTGCTGAACGCAGACCAGCTGGCACTGGCAGATGTCAACGGCGATGGCGTTGTTGACCAGGCTGACGCTGACTGGATTCATGAGAATGAAGAAGTTGAACTGGGTGCCTGCGATATAAGTGTGCCTAATCCAACATCTCTTTTCTATCAATTGGTTTACATTGCAAATACTGGTGCTGGAAATCACTTTACGATTGTAGATGAGGATATATCCACTGAGCAGATTTTTGACCTTAAAATCTCCCAGAAAAACTTTAATCTGCTGGATGTAACAGGTGACGGAAAAATTGATCTGGATGATATCAATGGTTTAGGCGCTTATATCGGACATAAAGGTGCGGGTTTTGATTTGAGCCGTTACTTTGCAATCGGTCGATATGATTATGATATCACAGAATTTGCAAAAATTTACGGAACACCGAAAGATGCTGTTCTTGTCAAGGATGACCTTAGCGATTTGGTTAAGTAAGTGCTTTTTGAACTGAATGCAACTTCAAGAGCCGCAGGCACAACGTCTGCGGCTTTTTTGCGCCCTGTGCCGAAAGGGAACGGGGGAATTTGCGCCGCATTCAAGCCGCCGCCTTGACGTTTTCCCCGATTCGTGCTACAATACTATTATACCAAACAGATTATGGAGGAACGTATCATGCGAATCTTAGTAGTCGGCATGGGACTCATCGGCGGTTCGATCTGCAAATCCATCAAAGCCGCCACATCCCATGCCGTTTATGGCTGTGACATACAGCCCAAAGTCCTGGAGGATGCTGCGGCAGACGGCGCAATCGACGGCGCAGGCACCATGACAGACGGCACATACGATATGATCATTCTCTGCCTGCATCACCGCATCGCTGTGCAGATGGTACAGGAGGCGCTGCCTAAGATCCCGGTAGGGACGATCCTGGTGGACACCTGCGGCTTGAAAGGGCGCATGGTGCGTGATCTCACGTACCGCTGCCAGAAAGCCGGCGTGCGCTATGTGGGAACACACCCCATGGCAGGCAGGGAGAAAAACGGCTATTATGCCAGCATCCCCAACCTGTTTCAGAATGCCAATCTGATCGTAACGCCTGTGGACGGCACAGACGAGGCGGCGCTGGATACCGTCAAGGAACTGGCAAAGCAGATGGGATTCGGCAAGATCGTGACGGCGACCCCGATGTGGCACGACAACATGATCGCCTACACCTCTCAGCTGGCGCACGTGGTTTCCAGCTCCTATGTCAAGGATTTCTGCATGGACGATGCCCTTTCCTTTTCCGGCGGCAGCTTTCAGGATATGACCCGTGTTGCCACCATGGATGAGTCCATGTGGGCGCTGCTGTTCCTGGACAACCGGGACAACCTGCTGTACCACCTGGATCTGCTCATCGAAAACCTGACCGACTATCGGGATGCGCTGAAACAGCGTGACGAAGAACGGCTGCAATATCTTATCGCCGAGGGCAGACAGATCCAGGAAGAAAATGTCCGCAAGCGGCAGGAACAAAAAGGAGAACTCGCATGAATTGGACACAAGTAGATATTTACACCGCCACCCCTGCCATTGACCTGCTGAGCGTGCGGCTCCAGGATCTGGGCATCCGTGGCTGCATGGTACAGGACGCTGAGGACTTCCAGGAATTCCTGGAACAAAAGGACGGCAAGTGGGACTATCTGGAGGACGGTCTCATGGAGCTTGCCAGCTGTGAGACCTGCGTCACCGTCTATCTGCCGGAGGATGCCCAGGGCGCAGAGACGCTGGCGGCACTCCGTGCGATGCTGGCGCAGATGAAAGCCGAGGACACCGAAGGACAGTACGGCAGACTGGAGGCAGTCTGCTCCGGCATCCGGGAAGAGGACTGGGCGAACAACTGGAAACAGTACTTCAAGCCTTTCCCGGTGGGGAAAAAGCTGTACATCAAGCCCAGCTGGGAAGAACCCACCGCTGCGGCAGAGGGCAGAACGATCCTGGAGATCGACCCGGCGAGCAGCTTCGGCACCGGACAGCACCACACCACCCGGCTGTGCCTGGAGCTGATGGAAAACGAGATCGTTCCCGATTCCACCCGCCTGCTGGATCTGGGCTGCGGCAGCGGCATCCTGTTCATCGGGGGAATGCTCCTGGGTGCGAAAGAGGCATACGCCGTGGACATTGAGGAAAACGCTACACGCATCGCCAGGGAAAATGCCGCCGAAAACCACCTGGATCCGGAGCGCTATACCATTTCCTGCGGCAACATCATTTCGGACGAGACACTGCGGCAGGAGATCGGCAGCGGCTATGACGTGATAACTGCCAATATCGTGGCAGATGTCATCAAGGGCATGGCGCCTCTTTTCCCCGGTTTTCTGAAAGACAACGGCATCCTCATTCTGTCCGGCATCATCACAGAGCGTGCAGACGAGGTGCTGGATACCGTGACTGCCTATGACTTCGCCGTCCTGGAGCGCCGTGAGGCATCCGGCTGGTGCGCTGTAAAGCTGCAAAAGCTTGCCGGCGCAGGCACAAGCTGCGACACCGTGCGGAAATAAGCATGGAACTTTTGCAGCTGGAATATTTCTATGCGGTGGCACAGAACCAGCATATGACACGTACCGCAGAGCAGCTGCACATCGCACAGCCGTCTCTGACCCAGAGCATCCGCCGGCTGGAAAAGGAACTGGGCGTACCCTTGTTCTATCACAGCGGCAGAAACATTGCGCTCACGGAATACGGCGTCGCACTCCAGGAGGCGCTGACTCCTGTGTTAAAGACGCTGCACCAGATTCCGAACCAGCTCCAGCAGCTGGCGCAGGAACGGGAGACCACCATCCGTCTGAACGTGCTGGCGGCATCGACGCTGGTGACCCAGGCGCTGATCTCCTATAAGAAAGATCACGACGGGCTGAACTTTCAGCTTTTCCAGAACTCCCAGTGCGAGGATGCGGACATCACGGTTTTCACACGGGAGAATTTCCAGATTCCTGCCGGCAACAAAGACCGCTATGAGCTGTTCAAGGAACGCATCTTTCTGGCAGTGCCGGCAGATTCGCCCTATGCCAGCGAAGAGAGCGTCCGGCTGAAAGACTTCGCCCACCAGGACTTTATCAGCCTGTCCGGTTCCCGGAGCATCCGCACCATCTGTGACCGCTATTGTATGCAGGCAGGCTTTGTGCCGCACATCATCTACGAGAGCGACAGCCCCGACACGGTAAAGAACCTGATCGCCAGCGGTCTTGGCGTGGGATTCTGGCCGCACTATACCTGGAGTACAGACAGCATGGAACAGATTCGGCTGATGCCCATTGCCGAGCCGACCTGTCAGCGTGCCATCATCCTGCAGCTCCACCGCCACGCCAGAGTGCAGGAGGCAGTGTGCAGCTTTTACGCCTTTCTGAACCGCTATCTGCGGCAACTGAAAGCGGCAGAGAAAACTGGTTGATACCAAAACAAAAAAGCCGCATCGTTCATCGGATGTTTCCGAAAAGCGATGCGGTTTTCTCATTTTATGTTATCGTTTGGAGCAGGTCACGCCTTTGCCTCTTCCACCATGTGCAGGAAATAGCCATGCACACGGGTATCCTCCGTCAGTTCCGGATGGAACGCCGTAACCAGCTGGCTGCCCTCTCTGGCTGCCACGATCTTGCCGTCCACTTCTGCCAGAACTTCTGTGCTGCCGGAAACGGAAGTGATATAGGGCGCACGGATGAATACCATGGGGACTTCGCCCACGCCCTTCATCTCTGCGGTGGTGGAAAAGCTGCCCAGCTGTCTGCCGTAGGCGTTGCGCCGGGCCACGATGTCCATGGTTCCCAGCTGTACCTTTCCGCCCTCTGCCTCTTTCGCCAGCAGGATCAAACCGGCGCAGGTGCCGAATACCGGCAGTCCGTTTTCGATGCGGCTGCGCACTTCGTCATAACAGTCCAGCTCTTTCAGCAGTTTTCCCATGACGGTGCTTTCGCCGCCGGGAATGATAAGCCCGTCCATAGGCTGCGCCAGATCACGCTTTTGCCGGATTTCAAAACTGTCTGCACCCAGCTTTTGCAAAATGGCGCTGTGTTCTGCGAATGCACCCTGCAGTGCCAGAATACCGATGCGCATTACTTACCACGCTCCGCCATGAGCAGGGAGATCTCCTGTTCGTTGATGCCGACCATTGCTTCGCCCAGGTCGGTGGAAAGCTCTGCCAGCATCTTGGCATCCTGGAAGTTGGTGACAGCCTTTACGATCGCTGCGGCACGCTTTGCCGGATCGCCGGACTTGAAGATACCGGAGCCTACGAACACGCCCTCAGCGCCCAGCTGCATCATCAGTGCTGCGTCTGCCGGAGTTGCTACGCCGCCTGCTGCAAAGTTGACTACCGGCAACTTGCCGTTGTCGTGAACATACTGTACCAGATCATACGGTACACGCAGTTCCTTGGCAGCGTCGAACAGCTCGTCCTCTGCCATAGACTGGAGACGGCGGATCTCTGCCTGCATCATGCGCATATGGCGTACAGCCTGTACCACGTCACCGGTGCCCGGTTCGCCCTTGGTGCGGATCATGGATGCGCCCTCGTTGATGCGGCGCAGTGCCTCGCCCAGATCCTTTGCGCCGCAGACAAACGGCACGTCGAACTTGGTCTTGTCGATGTGATACTTGTCATCCGCCGGAGACAGCACTTCGCTCTCGTCGATGTAATCGATCTCGATCGCCTGCAGGATCTGTGCCTCTGCGAAGTGACCGATACGGCACTTTGCCATGACCGGGATGCTGACAGCCTCCTGGATGCCACGGATCATTTTCGGGTCGCTCATACGGGATACGCCGCCGGCTGCACGGATGTCTGCCGGGATGCGCTCCAGTGCCATAACAGCACAAGCGCCGGCTGCCTCTGCGATCTTTGCCTGTTCCGGTGTAGTTACGTCCATAATGACGCCGCCCTTGAGCATCTGCGCCAGGTTTTTGTTCAGTTCATAACGATTTCCCATGGTGATTCCTCCATCAATTTCGGTTTGCTCTGGAATTTCCAAAGCTACTTCCTTTAGGATATCACAGAATTGGCACTATTACAATTACCAGTTTTGCGTTTTTTTTGCATACCAGATTTAGCGGCTGTCCTGACCGGAAAGTTGGTGAGGAGTCGTTTTGTTTGTGTCTGTCTGCGGCGGTCACGGTTTTACGCAAATGAAAAAGCCGCAGGCGTTTCTGCCTGCGGCTCTTTTCACACTTAAAACGGGGACAAGATAAAACTTAATCCACGTTTAACATTGCTTTTATATCATCCGGCATAACAGTATGATCTCGGGAATATGCCAGACTGCCGGATTCATCTTCTTCGCAGATCACATTGATCAAATCTGCATTCAAGTCATACCGACCCTGTACAAAATTGTTTTCTTTTGTCAAGCCTGCACCGCACAGTGCGCAGGAGAATACCGATGCGTAAATATCATTTACTGTGATACTTCCATCACCATCCACATCCAGCAGGTTGAAGAAAAGCTGCGGCATTTTGCTGTTGTCCAAATCCTTCCCCAACGAAGAACCCAGAAGGTTTTCCGGAAGTTTTTCTGATTTATCTACTACTTCAAAAGGAACGCCGGCGCCCTTTCTTGCCACATAGTAGAACTGGTAGAAGATTCCGGTAGAATCCAGGTGATCTGACGATTCGTCCAGCTGTCCCAGGTTGTACACCTGGTTTTCATGAATCCAGTCGGCATCTTCCTGTGTGATTTTTCCATCTCCGTTGACATCGGCAAGCTTTTTCTGCTCGCTGGTCAGCAGATTGTTGTCCACATAGAGTGCACGGCTGACAACAGCCGCATCATGTGCGGTCACAAAGCCATCCATATCCACATCGCCCGGCGCATATGCTCCCTCAGCGCCGGCACTCATGGCAGAGATGGGAAGTGCGGACAATGCCAGAACACCTGCCAGTACGGTTGAAATTACCTTTCTCATTTTCATATAAAGCCCTCCTTTAATTATCATATACAACTGTTACAGGGAACAGTGTATTGATGTTTTCATTTTTATTATACATCATATTTTTAAATTTTCAAAAATGTCAATCCTTTTCCGACGTGAACTTCCACAAAAAGCGACATTTCATTTTGTCTGATCTCACAAAAAACGCCCTGCAATACTTCCGGAGCGGGGACAAAACAGTGCCAGTCTTTTCTTCCGGAATGCCGCTTTTTTTAGGCATTCCGCTGAATCCGGCATTTTTTCCGGAAAACCGCTGAAAAATGCAAAAAATGCCTTGACAACGGGGAGCGGGTGTGCTATACTAAAGCCAATCCGTTGTATGACGAATACAACAGTTGAAACAGTTACCAGAATCGTGCAGTTTTGACTTGACCAAAGGCACGGCAAAGTACGCAGTTCAATTTTAGCAAGTCCTCTAACAGGCTCCCCTAACAGGGGAGCTGGCAAGCCGTAGGCTTGACTGAGGGGTCAGTCTCCTTGTAAGCTTACGCTGACATCTCAGCACAAGGCACGCCCTACGGGTGCCTTGTTAGGAAAGCCTATGTGAACTGATGCAGCATTCCTTTTTCAAGAGATGCAAAATGAATCTGCGTGACGGCAAAGGGAGGAAGGAATATGGGAAAATCCAAGAAAATCATCATCGGCACAGTTGCCGGTGTTACGGCTGCGGCGGTATGCGTCAGCGGCGTTCTGGTGTGGCATCACCACAGCAAGAGCAGCAGCGTAGACGGCGTGGCATATGTCATGCCCATCCGGGATGTGAACTCGGCGGCGAATACAGTCTCCGACTTACAGTTCTCCGGCGTGGTCGAACCCCAGGAGACCAAGGAGATCAAGCTGGACACCTCAAAGACCGTTTCGGAGATTGCGGTGCAGGAGGGCGACCATGTGAACGCCGGCGATCCGCTTTTCACCTATGATGTGGAATCCATGCAGCTGGAACTCCAGCAGGGCAATGTGGACATCGAGCGGATGGAAAACGAGATCGCATCCAACAAGCAGCAGATCGCACAGCTGGAGTCGGAAAAAAAGAATGCCAGTGCGGATGACAAGCTGACCTATACCACCCAGATCCAGTCGCTGCAGACGGATATCGCCAAGTCGGAATATGACATCAAGACCAAGAAGATCGAGCTGGAAAAGCTGCAGAATACCATCAACAACGCCACAGTCAAGGCGGAGATCACCGGGACGGTGCAGTCCCTGAAAACCGTGGAGCAGCTCCAGTCGGACGGCACGGATGTGCTGATGAAAATTATGTCGGACGGCGAGTTCCGGGTGAAATGCACCATCAGCGAGCAGAACATCCAGTCCATCTACCAGGATGAACCTATGGTGCTGCGCTCCCGTGTGGACGATTCCAGCTGGAAAGGCACCATTTCGGAGATCTCCACCGAGGCGGACAACAGCCAGAACAACAGCATGATGTACGGCAGCAGCGATGATATGACCACAGCGTCCAAGTATCCTTTTTATGTGACACTGGACTCCAGCGACGGTCTCATGCTGGGACAGCACCTGCTGGTCTCCATGGACGATATGTCGGACGACAGCATCGACAAGTCGGGCATCTGGCTGTATTCGGACTATGTTCTCACCGATGAGGACGGCAAGAGCTACGTCTGGGCGGCAGACAAGAAAGACCGCCTGGAAAAACGGGAAGTGGAAGTGGGACAGACCGACGATACCGCAGGGGACTGCGAGATCAAGAGCGGTCTGTCCGAGGACGATATGATCGCTTTCCCGTCCGACTCCTACCAGGAGGGCATGAAAACCACGACCAACCCTGACGAAGCCACACCGGAAGATGACGGCACAGATGATACCGTGGACGACAGCAGCAATGAGGATATTTCCTACGACAAAAGCGGAAGCTCTGTGGAAGAAGGCGTGATCGGCGGAGCAGATGATGAAGCCGGCATGGCAGGCGACGGTGCAGACGGCGACACCGCAGACAGCGTGATCTCCGGAGCAGGAGAAGATGCCGGCGACAGTGTTGACGAGATGCCGGCAGATGAAGCCGGAGCAGATACAGCGGAAGGCGGTGCGGCAGATGGTACTTGATTTGCATGACATCTGCAAGTCCTATTTGCAGGGCAAAGAGCCTGTCCCTGTGCTGCATGACATCACGCTCCAGGTGGACGAGGGCGAATATCTGGCGATCATGGGACCGTCCGGTTCGGGAAAATCCACGCTGATGAACATTATCGGTCTGCTGGACAAACAGACCAGCGGCAGCTATTTCTTTGACGGGCAGGACATGGCGCAGTGCAGCGACAACCAGCTTTCCGGGATACGCAACCAGAAGATCGGCTTTGTGTTCCAGAACTTCAACCTGCTGCCCCGTCAGTCGGTATTGGAAAATGTGGCGCTGCCTCTGCTCTATGCCGGCGTGCGGAAAAAAGACCGGCTGGTGCGGGCAAAAGAGATGCTGACCCGTGTGGGACTGGAAGATCGTGTGAACTTCAAGCCCACCCAGCTTTCCGGCGGTCAGAAACAGCGTGTGGCGATCGCACGTGCCATGGTGAGCCATCCCCGGCTGCTGCTGGCGGACGAACCCACCGGTGCGCTGGACACCCGTTCCGGCGAGCAGATCATGGAACTGTTTGCCCAGCTGAACGCAGAAGGTGTGACCATCGTAATGATTACCCACGAACTGGAAATTGCCCAGCACGCCCAGCGGATCGTAACCATCCGTGACGGCAGACTGGAACAGGGCGGTTTCGGAGAGCGCCGGACAGAACAGGAGGGCGATGCTTCATGACAAAGGTGAAAAAGATCGTGACCATAGCGGTTTGCCTGGCAGTAGCTGCCGGCGGCGGCACAGGCGGTACGCTTCTGTATCGCTCCAGACAGGCGAAAAAGCATGAGGTAGATGTGATGCCCGTTGCCAACATGGTGCAGTACTATTGGGGCGATGATCTGTCGATGGATGGTCAGGTCGTCTCCGGCGATGTGCAGAACGTGACACCGTCCAACGACCAGCTGGTGGAAAAGGTGCTGGTCAAAGAGGGCGACCATGTGACAAAGGGAACGCCGCTGCTGCAATATGACATGACGGCGGTGGGACTGGAAGTGGCACAGAAACAGACGGCGCTCGCCGTGGCACAGGACAACGTGCGCCAGGCGAAGAAGGAACTGGAACGCATCCAGAAACTGAAACCGTCAGAAGAGGCGCCGGTGATCCCGGATTATCCCGACTATCCGGACGAGCCAGACGAACCGGATACGCCGGACACACCCGGAACGCCCAAGGATACCCTGGCGGCGGTGACGGCGCTGACACAGGCGGCAGCCGGCAGCGGCTTGGAGAGTGACCCGTTCCAGTTCGCCTGCACCGGAACGACGGTGGTCAAGCAGGCAGTCCTGGACCAGCTGAAAGCATCGGGACAGTGCGCTGTCTTTGTGGTGTACAGCGACCAGGGCGAAGTGCTGTACGGCTGGCTGGTGCGTGGCAGCCAGCTGACCGCTACGGGAGACTGGACACTGGGACAGAATGTTACCGTGACCGAGGACGGCGGCGTGCAGATCTCCGGAAACGGCGTCTGGTACGGTACGCTCCAGGTGGGCGGTACATTCGACTATGACCCGGCAGGCGGCGATGATTCGTCCGGCGATACAACACAGCCGGCAGACACCACACCGGGGACTTCGGATGATGCAGCGTCTGCGCCGGGAACGCAGACCACATCACCGGACACCACAGCTGCACCCACTGCACAGATGCAGGGCGGATTTGTGATAACGCCTATGGCGGCAATACAGCCCATGGCATCCGCTGCATCGGACAGCGACAACTATGTCTACACCCGTGCGCAGCTGAAACAGAAGGCGGCAGAACAGCAGATCGCCATTCAGTCCGCAGAGATCGACGAGAAAAAGGCGCAGATCGACTATGACGGCGCAGTGGAAAAGCAGGAAAAGGGACAGGAACTGGCGAAGATCGACGGCGTTGTCACAAAGGTGGCAGAGTCTGTGGAATCCCTGGAGACCAACGAGCCGTACCTGGTAGTACAGGGCAGCGGCGGCATCATGGTACAGGGCAATGTCAGCGAGATGAACCTGGACAAGCTGACGGTCGGTTCCCAGATCACAGTGAACGCCTGGGATACCGGAGAAATGCTCACCGCAGAGGTGACAGAGATCGGCACAACGCCGACTGCCTACACCAACCAGAACGGCAGCGAGAACCCCAACAACAGCACCTATCCGTTCCAGGCGGCAGTGACCGATTCCACCAGCCTTTCCGTGGGCAGCTATGTGAGCCTCAGCTTTACCAGCGAGGTGGACAGCAGCACGTTCTATCTGCCCATGAGCTATGTGCGGCAGGAAAACGGACAGTACTATGTGATGCGGGAATCCAAGGACAAAAAGCTGGAGCGGCAGAACATCCAGACGGGAAAGATCATCGACGGCGGCAGCGCCATTGAGATCCTGTCCGGCATCAGCCAGGAGGACTACATCTGTTTTCCCTATGGAAAATATGCGTCAGAGGGTGCGCTGGTCCATGAGACCAACGGCACATCGGAATATTAAAGGAGGGACAGAATATGCTGGAAAACATCCGTTTATCCTTACAGGGCATTTTGTCCCATAAGGTGCGTTCCATTCTCACCATGCTGGGCATCATCATCGGCATTGCGGCGATCATCGCCATTGTTTCCACCATCAAAGGCACAAACGAGCAGATCAAGAACAATCTGATCGGTGCGGGAAACAACACGGTCAGCGTCCAGCTGTACCAGGGCGACAGCCCCTATGACTTCACCTATCAGTCGGCGCCGGACGGCGTGCCGGTCATCTCCCAGGCAGTGCGGGACAACATCGCCGCACTGGACAATGTGGAATCGGCATCCTTTTACCGCACACGTTCCTACTGCAACAACGTATACTATCAGAACACCCAGTTCAGCGGCGCCATGTTCGGCATAGATGCCAGATACTTTGACACAGCCGGCTATGAGGTGCAGCAGGGAAGAGGATTCCTCAGCAGGGAATACACCGACAACGCCAAGGCAGTGATCCTGGACAGCACCGCCGTCAAGAGCCTGTATTCCTCCGAAGATCCGGTGGGAACGGTCATCGACATCAACGGCGAGCCGTTTACGGTGGTGGGGGTTGTCACTGAGGTGAACAGCTTCGAACCGGTCATCAACTCCGAAGAGGACTACTGGACTTATATGGGAAACAGCGGCGGCAAGATGTTCATTCCGAACCAGTCCTGGCCCATTGCGTACCAGTATGACGAACCGGAAAACTGCCTGGCAAAGGCAGTGGACACTGACAGTATGCCGGCTGTGGGAAAAAAGGTGGCAGAACTGATGAACGCCACCATCCGCACCACCAGCGCCGGCGGCGAAAATGACAGCAGCCAGGTGAAATATGACAGCCAGGATCTGCTGAAACAGGCGAAGTCCCTGCAAAAGCTCAGCTCTTCCACCAATACCATGCTGATCTGGATCGCCAGCATTTCCCTGCTGGTCGGCGGCATCGGCGTTATGAACATCATGCTGGTATCTGTAACAGAGCGTACCCGTGAGATCGGTCTGAAAAAGGCGATCGGTGCGAAAAAGGGAAAGATCCTGGCGCAGTTCCTGACAGAGGCATCTGTGCTGACCAGCATCGGCGGCATCATCGGTGTGGGCATCGGTATCGGGCTGGCACAGCTGATCTCCAAGATCGCATCCGTGCCGGTGGCAATCAGTTCCCTGTCCATTGTGGTTTCCGTGGTATTCTCCATGGTGGTGGGCATTGTCTTTGGACTGATCCCGTCCATCAAGGCATCCAACCTGAATCCCATTGACGCTCTGCGCTATGAGTGACGCAGTGTCATTTTACTTTCAATTTGTTCAACTTGTTCTATGATAAACAGAAAGCTCCGGTCTGCGGAAAAATTGCAGACCGGAGCTTTCGCAGTTGGTGAAAATGGCTGCTGTACACATTGCATTTTCTGAAAAATCCCCTTGACAAATGGGGCGTGATAGCGTATAATAGAAATAGAAAGAGCATACCAGTAGACGGTCTGCTCCCACTGCTTTAGATTAAAAAAGATTTAACCGCCACAGGTTTGGAGACTATGGGCGGTTATTTCTTTTTATTCTCGTCATTGCGGTGATCTGCATTACTATTTTTATGATTATAGTAAATGTAAAAGATCAGACTTGCGAGATTTAACAGAATACTGCAAATTTTCAGCAAGTCGTCAAAAGTGACGTACTGATCCATCATAGCAACCACCTCCCAACTGTTGTAAATTCAGCAGTGGGAGTGGAAACAAAAGAAAATTCAAACCGCCTACCGTTTCAGGTATGCCCTCAATTAACCATTATACCAGACGCATCGAAATTTGTCAAATCAAAAAAAGCCCTTGACAAACGGGGCATGATAGCGTATAATAGAAATAGAAAGAGCCTACCAGTAGACGGTTTGCTCCCATTCGTGATTATTTGAAATAACCGCCTTTAGTTGGAAGCTGTGGGGCGGTTATTTCCGTTTCTTGAAGTTTAAGTAAGCAAGATATGCTTTGAATACTTCACAAACCATGCTAATGCACTTGACGAGAATGTCTATGTTCATTTGCACTCACTCCCTTCCGGGAGCTGGAATCGACCGCCTACCGTTTCAGGTATGCCCTCGATTAACCATTATACCAGACGCATCAAAATTTGTCAAATCAAAACACCGCATCGCTTTTCGGAAACATCCGAAGAACGGTGCGGTGTTTTTGTGTGCAGTGCTGTTCTTATTCCACCTGCATGATCGCTCCTGTGATCTGCCGGAGAATGGGCGATGCGGCTTGATTTCCATAGCCGCCGTCCTCTGCCAGAACAGTCACCGCATATTTCGGTTGTTCCGCCGGGAAAAATGCCGTTACCCAGCCGTGACAGTACTCGGTCCCGTCAACGTCACAGCGCCCGGTCTGGGCGGTGGAGGTTTTCGCACCCATAGAGACGTGCGCCGGTCTGCCCTGGAAGTCCTCGTCGGCGGCAGTGTAACACATCAGCCGGCGGAGAAATGCCGCTGTTTCCGGTGCAATTCCCGATTCCGGGATGCCACGCTCTTCCCGCAGCACCGTCCTGCCGTCATCCGTGACACCACGCACCAGCCGCACTGCCGGGAGCGTGCCGTCTCTGGCGATGGCACAGGTCATTCTGGCGATCTGCAGGGGCGATGCCGTCAGAACGCCCTGCCCGAAGGAAAAGTTCGCCTGTTCCGCCGGAAGTTTCAGCTGCTGTAACGTAGGCAGCGTGCCGCCGGATGCGATCATGTTTGAGGTCAGCATGATCTCCGTGCCGAATCCCAGGGACTTTGCCGTTTGCAGCAGGTCTGACCCGGAAAGCGCCTGTCCCAAGGCAATGAAATAGGGGTTGCAGGAACTGCGCATGGCATCTGCCATATGCTGCACGCCGTGTCCCTGCAATTCGTGACAGCGAAAGCGCTGCGTTCCCACAGAGATCGCCCCGTCACAGTCCCAGGTGAAATTGTAGCCCACGCCCTGGTCAAAGGCACACGCCGCCGTCACCAGCTTGAAGATCGACCCAACCGGATACGCATACAAGGCACGCTGTATCATAGGGCTGTCGGGGTCGCTGACGGCATCGCCCAGGGAGTCGGCAGAATAACCGGGAAAGCTGGCAAGCCCCAGAATGTCGCCGCTTTCCACGTCCATGACCACGATACAGCCCTTTTCCAGTCCGCTGCCGGCGGATTCGCAGATGCGCTGGATGCGGCTGTCCAGGGTGGTCATAATGCCTGCGGTGGGATTTGCGCCGTAGCGGATCTGTTTCGGCTCTCCGGCAAGGGGCGTGCCTGTGCCGTCTACCGAAAAGGTCACGCTCCACTGGGAATCCACACTGTGCAGGATGGCATCATAGGCGCTTTCCAGTCCTGCTACGCCGCTGCCCTCCCGGGTATAGCCGATCACGTGCTGGGCAAGCTGTGGCGACGTGCTGCGCTGGGGGATCTGCAGTATGGTCACATCCGGGCAGTCGATGTCCGCCGTGTCTACCGTGCAGGTGAACGGCATTCCCTGTGCCAGCTTTTCATAAAACGCTGCGGTGTCGGTGACGTGGGACAGCAGTGCCTCGGCTGCCGCAGGCGTAGGGCTGACGACTGCGATGCAGGCGGTTTTGGTATTCACCAGCGGCACGCCGTTCCGGTCGTAGATCGTCCCCCGGGCAGTCCCGGCGGTGCAGGTATACGTGCCCTGTCTGGCGGCGGTCTGTATCAGCTCCGGCTTCTGCACCAGCCATGCCAGATATACTGCCGCTGTGCAGAACAGCAGCACCAACAGCAGACGCAGGAATGCCAGACGATTTTTCAGCTGCTGCATGATCTCGCTCCTTTCTCTGTGCGGCGCTTCCGAACGTGCCGCCTGTCACAGATATCCTTTGTTTTCTGCGGAATTTTATACAATTTCAACTCGACACTTTCCTGCATCTTGTGTAACACCTACAAATTACGACAGTTTTTTGTGGAAATGTTTTCTCATTTTTTGCGAAATCCCTTGACGAACTGCCCGAAAAAGAGTATAATAGAGGAGTAGGAAAAAACTGTGCATGGGCGGAACTGCCGCCGCACAGACACTGCAAATAGAAAGCGCCGCAAAAAGGTATGCTTTCTGCGATACATAGGAAAGGAGTATGTGCCGCTTTTCGGCACAGTAGATTGGATCATGAAAAATATTTTGTTTGCTGCCTCTGAATGCGTCCCTTTCATTAAGACCGGCGGTCTGGCAGACGTAGTCGGCGCACTGCCCAAGAGTCTGGACCGCAGCGAGTACGATGTCCGTGTTATCATTCCGAATTATACCTGCATCCCGTGGGAATACCGGAGTCAGTTCCGCTATGTCAGCCACTTCTACATGGACTACGGCAGACACGTGGAGAACGTACACGTAGGCATTATGGAATACGTCTATGAGGGCGTGCATTTCTACTTTATCGACAACGAATATTACTTTAAGTGTGACCGTCCCTACAGTGACTCCACCCAGTGGGACATCGAACGCTTTATCTTCTTCTCCAAGGCTGTCCTGGCGGCAATGCCGGTGATCGGATTCCATCCGGACATCATTCACTGCCACGACTGGCAGACCGGCATGATCCCCGTATTCCTCAAAAGCACCTTTGCGACCCACAGCTTTTATTGGGGAACCAAGAGCATCATGACCATCCACAATCTGAAATTCCAGGGCGTGTGGGACATCCGTCACTTTGTCTATAACACCAACCTGCCGGATTATATGTTCACGCCGGATAAGCTGGAATTCAAGAGCGATGCCAATATGCTGAAAGGCGGTCTGGTCTATGCAGACTATATCACCACCGTCAGCGAGACCTATGCCGAAGAGATCAAGACACCGTATTACGGCGAACAGCTGGACGGTCTGCTCTGCGCACGTTCCCGTTCGCTCCGTGGCATTCTGAACGGCATCGACTATGAGGTATACAATCCGCAGACCGATAAGAAGATCGACGTACACTATTCCGTCAAGGACGCTGTGGAGAAGAAAAAGCAGGCGAAGCTGGCGCTCCAGAAAGAACTGGGACTGCCGGAGGACGAGAACAAGTTCATGATCGCCATTATCTCCCGTCTGACCGACCAGAAGGGTCTGGATCTGGTGGACTGGATCGCCGACCGCATTACAGACGAATTCACCCAGTTCGTCATCATTGGTACAGGCGAGGCTCGCTATGAGAATATGTTCCGCTATTATCAGAACAAATATCCGGATCGTGTTTCGGCAAATATTTTCTATTCTGATCCGCTGGCGCACAAGCTGTATGCTGCGGCAGATGCTATGCTGGTACCGTCCCGGTTTGAGCCGTGCGGTCTGACCCAGCTGATTTCCCTGCGCTACGGCACGGTGCCGATCGTTCGGGAGACCGGCGGTCTGAAGGACACTGTCGTACCTTACAACGAATATGAAAAGACCGGCACAGGCTTTACCTTTGCCCACTACAACGCAGACGATCTGCTGTACACCATCAACTATGCGAAGAAGATCTACTTCGACCACCGTGAGGACTGGGATGATATCGTCCGCCGTGGCATGGAGCAGGATTTCTCCTGGAGCAGCTCCGCTTTGCAGTACCAGGGAATGTACGACTGGATCCTCCGTGGCATGGTAGACTGAGCGGAGACAAAAAACGTCTATTGACACATCCCGGAAAATCATGTATAATGAGAGCGGGAACAAGGGAAACACTGCACGCAGATTGCGTGCAAAGCCGTCAGGCGGGCTTTATTCAGTGTTTTCCAAGATCCCGGAACAAACGCCGCTATGGCAGATTGGAGTTTTACCCATGGCAGAGGAAAATATGCTGGATGAGAGTATGCAGGGAATGCTGTATACCCTGGAAGACGAAGAGGGAAACGAACAGGAGTTTGAGGTCCTGGGCGAGATGGAATACGAGGACGCAAACTACTGCGCACTGATCCCGTACTATGAGAACGAAGAAGATCTGCTGAAAGATGACGGCGAATTCGTTGTACTGAAACGTGAGATGGTAGACGGTGAGGAAATGCTCTGCACCATCGAGGACGATGACGAATACGATGCAGTCGGCAATCTGTTCATCCAGTATCTGAGCGATCTGTATGAGGATGAGGAAGAAGAGCAGGACGCACAGTAACTGCCGTTTTCCACAAACCGACCAGAAAAATTTTCACAAAATTCCTATTGATTTTTGTGAAAGATCGTGTTATAATAAACATAGAAACTGAAACATCAGTTCTGAAAAAGTGAAAACTACTGCCCAGTTCGAGACATTGCGGTTTTTATAATCCAACACTCCTTGAAAGGGAATCTGACTCCGTCTGTGGATTGCAGACCTCCTGTTTACGGCAATGACCGTAACGGACGAAGGGAGCGTGAAGCGGAAGGGAAGATACCCACCTTGCTATTATAGCTTGGTTTTATTCGCTGCAAGACGGCTGGGTGGTTTTTCTTTTAACCACACAAAGCACTCTGTGAGAGACTCACGGGGTGCTTTTTCTTTTCTGTTGTGGGAGATATTCGAAAAGAGTTCACCTTGAACAGGGGGATATGTTCTAAAATGATATCTTACCCGATTGATGTCGGACATATCCACCGACAGAGGAGACTTTTCGGCAGGGAAAAATTGACCTGCGCAGCCATTCAAAAAAACAGGTTGTAATTTTCCGGAAAATATGCTACAATAAAAATAGTGTTGCCCAAAAGCAATCTCAATCACAACAAGGAGAAAAGACAATATGCTGTTACGCATGACAGATATCCATAAATTTTATAATGGCAGACAGGTTCTCTCCCACGTCTCTCTGACGGTAGAAGACCACGACCGGATCGGGCTTGTGGGTGTGAACGGCTGCGGAAAATCTACCCTGCTGCGCATTCTGACGGGACAGGAACTGCCCGACCATCTGCTGGAGGGCGACGGCGAAATTGCCAAGTCCGCCAAGACCAGTATCGGCTACCTGGAACAGATGGGCGGTCTGGATCGGGAAAGCACGGTCTGGGCGGAGATGCGCAGCGTGTTCCGTCCGCTGCTGGACACCCAGGAACGCCTGCACCAGCTGGAAGAGCAGATGCAGTCCGGGGATATGTCTGCGGCAGAGGAGTACCACCGCCTGCAAACCTGGTTCGAGGACAACGACGGCTATCAGATCGACGTGAAAATACGCACCGTCCTCAACGGTATGGGATTCGGACAGGAGACCTATGACCGTGTGATCTCCGGATTCAGCGGCGGCGAAAAGACACGGCTTGCCATTGCACGGCTGCTGCTGGAAGCGCCGAACCTGCTGATTTTGGACGAGCCGACCAACCACCTGGACTTCAAAACCGTGATGTGGCTGGAAGATTACCTCAAGGACTACAAGGGCGCACTGCTGCTGGTGTCCCATGACCGCTACTTCCTGGATCGTCTCTGCACCAGCATCTGCGAGATCGAGCGTGGCACGCTGACACGGTACAAGGGCAACTACACCACCTTTACCCAGCTGAAAGAGGCGGCTGTGGCACGCCAGTGGAAAGAATACGAGATGCAGCAAAAGGAGATCGCCAAGCTGGAGGACTACGTGGCACGTAACCTCACCCGGGCATCTACGGCGAAGAGCGCACAGAGCCGGGTGAAACAGCTGGAAAAGATGGAGCGCATCGAAAAGCCGGTCTCTGCCCAGAAACAGGCACGGGTGCAGTTCACCTATGAGATCGAGCCGCCGCAGGAAGTGCTGAAAGTGCAGAATATCGACATTTCCGTGGGCGAGGGTGCAGAGCGAAAGACCCTGCTGCCGGAGTTGTCCTTTGAGGTGCGTCGTGGCGAAAAATGGGGCATTATCGGGGATAACGGCATCGGGAAATCCACCCTGCTGAAGATTTTGCAAAACAAGCTGCCCCACCAGGGAAAAGTCCGCTGGACCAGCAACATCAAGATCTCCTATTTCGAGCAGGAAAGCACCAACCTGCATCCGGCAAAGTCGGTAATGCAGGAGATTCACGACCGTGTACCGTCCTGGACAGACCTGGAAGTGCGCAAGCTTTTGGGGCAGGTGCGTCTGACCGGGGAAAACGTGTTCAAACCGGTGGGCGTTCTTTCCGGCGGCGAGCGTGCAAAGGTCTGCTTTGCGGTGATGATGCTGGAACACGGCAACGTGCTGATTCTGGACGAACCCACCAACCACCTGGATATTGCCATGAAAGAGGTCATCGAAGAGGCAATGCAGTCCTTTACGGGGACGCTGCTGTTTGTCTCCCATGACCGGTATCTGTTGGATAAGGTGGCAGACCACATCCTGGAACTGAAAGTGGACGGCGCTGTCACCTACCAGGGCGGATTCCAGAAGTGGCTGGAGGCGCAGCAGAAACAGCCCGAACCGGAGGAGACGCCGGCGGCAAAGACAGCCGCATCCGGCGGAAAGCCTGCGGAAAAGCCGGCGTACCGTTCCAAGAAACAGCGTGCGCAGCAGGCGAAAATGCGTGCCGACCTGCGTAGCCTGGAACAGCAGCTGGACAAGATGCAGGAAGAGCTGGACACCCTTACCGCAGAGCTGACGGACGAGGCGGTGTGCAGTGACTACCAGCTGATGCAGGAGAAGTGCCAGCGCATGGAGGAACTGCGTGTGCAGATGGATGAGACTATGGAGCAGATGATCCTGCTGGAAGAGGAATTGGGATAACAGAAGAAGATATGACATAACAAAAACCGGAGAGAGCATTTCGCCCTCTCCGGTTTTCTATTTTCCGCTTGTATTTTCGAAAAGCTGCTTACAGCTTTTTCTTTTCGTCCTCGATCATTGCCAGCAGTTCATCCACAGATGCGCTTGCGATCTTGTCCTCACGGGTTTTCGGTACTGCCGGAGCTGCCGGTTTCTGTTCCGGTGCTGCTGCACGGCTGCTGCGGAATGGTGTGTCACCCAGGTTCCGTGCCTCTTCCGGAGAGCTTGCCTCGTGGCTGCCACGGTAAGTGGGAACCGGAGCTGCGGTCTCATCCGGGATGTTGTTCTCGATCGGCGGTGTCCGGAAGGTATCGGTGCTGTTCAGATTGCTGCGTGTGCCAAATGTAGATGTGTTGGAAACGCTGCCTGCGTGTGCGCCCTCATAGGTGCCGGTGTTTCCGGTGGGCTGGCTGTTCTGTCCTGCGCCGCCCAGCGGGATCTGATCTGCCGGATTGGTGTAGATCGGTACGTCATGCTGTGCCTTGAACTGCATGGTGCGTGCCTTCTGATACGGAGAGTTGGGGTTGACCTGCTTGCGCTCAAAGTTTTCAGCGATAGAAGAACGCTTCTGCTCAAATGAACGGCTCTGCGCAGTGTTCTCAGACGGACGGAACAGAGGAGAACGTCCGCCCAGTTCCTCATCATCATAAGCGGAATCGTCGTCATCGTAGGAATCTTCGCTGTAAACTTCATCGTAGTTTTCTTCAAAGGTATACTCGTCGTCGTGCTTGCCGTTGGCACGTGCAATGGCAACGATCAGCATGATGACCAGGATCACGCTGGGGAGTACCAGCAGGGTCAGGATACCCGGAACGCCGGTAGCAAATGTCACGTAGCTGTACAGCTCGCCGCTTTCATAAGCGCACTTGCCCAGGATGCTGTCCACGGTGATGGGCGGTTCTGTTCCTACGTCGTTGGTTTTCATGGTAGTGGGATAGTATTTCAGTACGCCAGTCTCGTCCTGTTCGATGTTGTAGATGCGGCGGACAGCCACACGGTCGGAGTCGATGTCAGTGGAGGTGTCATCCGGCGCCAGGACGCACAGAACCGCATTGTTCTTGGCGATGGGGTCGGATTCCTGATAAGCGGTGGCAATGACGGCAGTGTGCTTGTGAATGGACGCTGCTGCGCTTTCACTGTCTACCGTGCCGGCAGCATTCAGATCCGTTGTGCCGGTGGCAACTGCGGCGGCACCTGCCTCCATGGTGTCATATTCCATCAGATAGATGTAGTGGCCGAAGATCTTCGGCGTATCTTTCCGGGAAAACAGAATGTTCGTGGTCAGGGACACTGCGACCACCAGGATCAGCAGGATTGCCAGAACGACAGCAAGGATGGATTTGGATTTCTTTTTCATAATGCTACCTACCTTTTTATGAAGTCAAAATGATGCTTTTCACCCTATTATAACACATCTTTTCTGCGATTTCAATTGTTTTTTCAACTTTTTTGCAGAAAAGTGCAGGATCTGCAGGGGGAATGCCTGTCCGACTGACGGCATTTTTACAGTACCCTATCATTATAGCACATCTTCCCGGCAATTTCAATCGTTTTTTTGATTTTTCTGAGAATTTTTTTGAAACCTCTTGACAAACGGAGAATTTGTGGTATAATAAAATGGTACAGAACGTGGGGTATTCTCTGCGCTGTACCAGTTGTCATAAATTCATACCGGTGCTGGAATAGCTCAGTTGGTAGAGCAGCGCATTCGTAATGCGCAGGTCGCGTGTTCAAGTCACGTTTCCAGCTCCATTTTTGTATCATTGGACGGCGTTCTGATGATGCGAGCGTAGTTTAGTGGCAAAACATCAGCTTCCCAAGCTGAGGTTGCGAGTTCGATTCTCGTCGCTCGCTCCAGACGGCACGTATGCAGGTACGTGCCGTTTTTCATACCCGGATGCTATACTATTATAATAGAGAAAATCCATTTCCCATGCCGCAGGGTGCAGGAAATGCGGCGGTGCGCCGGGAAATTTCCTGCCTGTGGTGGAATTTGCACAAATTGTGGCATTGCAGCAAAGGTGAAATTTGTGTAAAAAGCATCTTGCATCCGGGGAAAAAATCGAGTATCATAGATAATGTGCAGACCTGTGCCAGATACAGGTCGCCTGAACGAAAGACTTCCGGAAAGCAGAATCTGTTTTCCATGGAAAGAAATGAGGAAAACACTTATGTTAAAGACAAAGAAGATCCTGGCATTCCTGCTGGCATCCGCAATGATGACCGCAGCATTCACTGCCTGCGGCAGCTCGGAAGATTCCAAGGAATCCAGCAGCAAGGCAGAATCCAGCGAAGAATCCAGTGAGGAGTCCAGCGAAGATTCCGTTGAGGAATCCGCCGCAGATGAAGACGAAAGCTCTGCACCGCAGCAGGTACAGACCGGCGATTTCGAAGAGGCAGTCGTACCGCAGGCTGGCGAAGCTTATCTGAGCATGGCTGACGGTCAGTGGTGGCTTCAGTACACCGGCAGCGATGCGGACTATCTGTGCTATGACGCAGGCGTTGCTCCGATCACCGGCAACGGCGAATACACTGTCAGCGTAACCGTTGACACCAACGCTGTCCGCTACGATGCGACCGGCGACATCAACGGCGAACTGATCGCAAACGGCACTTCCTTCATGGCAGTACAGATCATGGACGGCGCAACCGCAACACCGAACGCAGTGATCGACGTTACTTCCGTTAAGGTTGACGGCACAGAGATCCCGCTGACCAAGAAGAGCTTCACCAACACCGAGGACACCGAGATCGACGGCACCAAGCACTCCAACGTTCGTTCCAACATCTTTAATGAGTGGGTACCGGACGACAGCCTGCCGGGCGATGCAAGAAGTGCAGAGGGCAACATTGCAGATCTGGCAAACAAGTCCGATTATTCTGCAACTATCCTGGATCCGTCTGCTATCGGCGACTGGACAACCATCGAAGTTACTTTCAACGTAACTGGTATGTAAGCAGCAAAACTGCATCGAATTTGCAGACCGACTGCCTGTACCGTTTTGGTACGGGCAGTTTTTGTTTATGCCATATGTGAACATTTTGAAAAATATTGCGGATATGCCTTGCGGCGTGGGAAAAGATGTGCTATAATAGAACACGTCGCTGAAATGGAAGCTTAGCTCAGCTGGGAGAGCATCTGCCTTACAAGCAGAGGGTCATAGGTTCGAGC
>ENA-OYYH01000020-OYYH01000020.1-human-gut-metagenome-genome-assembly--contig:-NODE-20-length-102110-cov-55.120190_pt1 | contig 102110 bp, 95 predicted proteins | sample MGYA00243245_ERZ653439 | MGnify/ENA primary metagenome ERZ653439 (study PRJEB26926, sample SAMN06165028) | human gut metagenome | biome: ENVO:00009003; feature: ENVO:2100002; material: ENVO:00002003... | reverse complement strand
GTGTTAAGCCTGTCGCTAGCGTTCATCCTGAGCCAGGATCAAACTCTTCGTTGTTGTTATCTTGTTTTTCTTTATTTCTAAAGTTGGTCGGATATTCAGGCGGCTGACCGCCGCTGCTCCTTTCCTCCGTCAAGAGTCCAACCGCGCTTTGAGATCGATTTCGTCCCGGCCCGGCTTTCGCCATGATAAAGTATTGTGTCGTAGATTTGGAATTTGACAGAGCTTTTTGTTCGTCCTCAGGTGTCAGCCTTACGACCGGGCCCTTCGGACAGCTCTTGTACTACTTATATCGTTGATGCAAATCTTTCAATGTGCTCTATTCTTCAGGCCGCCGGAGCGCTTGCTCCGGAACAGCTCCGCAAAGTTACGGACAATTTTGAAACTACCAAATTTTTCGGCGAGTTTTTAACAAAATTTTGCTTCCTTGCGGCGAACCAGCTGCCGGGCTTCATTGTTCTAACCCTTCTGCAGGCCCCTCCGGGCCGGCTGGTTTCCTAAAGCGGGTGCAAAGGTACGCACTTTCTAAATCCCCTCCAAATTTTTCGACAACTTTTTTTTCAAAAAAATTTCGCAGCGCCAGAAAATCTTCAGAAAATCCGCCAGAAAATCGACACCCGAAAACCGGCAATAAAACAAGAGAGCCGCAGCGCTTCCCGGCCATGACACAAGACAAGACCAGAGCTGAAGCCCGGAGCACAGACAAATTTGCAGGTGCCGACGGGGATTGCCGGACTTCACCATTATGGAAGGGATTGCCGGATTTCATTGTTGCAACAGGGATTGCCGGACTTCACCATTACGGAAAGGATTGCCGGATTTCACCATTACAAAGGAGAAAACGGACAACCCGGAAGGCGAAAAGGGACAATATCGCGGCGTATCGGATAAAAGCCGTGTGATGTTTTCTTGCGAAATTTGCCAATGAAAAAGTCAGACAGCAGAAAAGGTTGTTCAAGCCATTCCTAAAAAAGGATTCATTAAACATCTAAATCACAAAGCGCCATGGGAACTTCTCAGCGACCATATAATCCGGACGGCCGGATAAAAACCATCTCCATAAAGGATATAGAGGGGAAAGCATATATGGCAGACTATGTCGACGAGTACGTGATGTGCGGCAACAGTCTGGCCGACGTAATGGGAGGCGAGGAATGCATCCGTGTGGCGTTCTGCCTGATAGTGTTCTGCACAGAAGGGCGGCTGGAGATAACGGTCAACAACGTTGTCTACAGGCTGCAGCGCGGCGACATGCTGACGTGCCTGCCAACTTCGATAATAAGCGACGCTATGCTCAGCAATACCCACCGTGTAAAAGTGTTCGGATTCTCGCCGGCCTTCATGGAGGGCCTCCTTTTGGGAGAAGGAAAGGTTGAAAGCATTGTGGAATATGTGCGTGAATCGCCACTGCAATCGGTATCGGCCACCCAGCTTGACTCAGACGTGCTGATGCTCTACGGCAACATAATCTCGCGCAAGGCCGCCGACTCCGCCCGATGCTTCAAAAGAAAGATCATGCAGGGGATATTCGCCGCCTTTTTCTGCGAGATAATGACCGAGATGGCCGGACGTCTTACCGAGAGCCACAGCAATTCCGGAGAAATGCGGCGCGCCACTATTGTATGCAAGAACTTCATCAAAGCCGTAGCCACCGACGACGGAACGCACCGCTCGGTCGGCTACTACGCCGACCGGCTGTGCTACTCATCGAAATATCTATCACATGTAGTGAAAAGTGTGAGCGGCCGCACCGCGACATCGTGGATTAACGACCACACGATAGAAATCGTAAAGCATCATCTCCGCCATTCGGACAAATCAGTGAAGGAGATTGCCGACGCGATGGGATTTCCCAACCTGTCGTTTTTCGGCAAATACGTAAAGCGCCATACGGGACTGTCGCCCGTGGCCTACCGCAACCATAAGCCCGAATAAAGGCAGCCTACAGCTACCCCCAACACCCCAGCCACTTCCGATGAATATCCGAAGAATAGTCCGTTGTGTCCTTCCGGCAACCGCAGCATTGCTGCTGTTCCCGGCATGCGACATGCTTGTCAGTCATCCATACGACGTACACGTGACCGGAGAAAAGAACCTAACGGAGAAGAATATAGCCCTGATTACCGAGGCCATGCGCGGGCGCACGTCGATGCGCTTCGCCGTAATTTCCGACACCCAGAAATGCTACGACGAGACCGCCGATGCCGTGGAAGCAATCAACGCGCGCGGCGACATAGATTTCCTGCTCCACGGAGGCGACCTCACCGACTACGGCGCCACCAAGGAATTTCTCTGGCAACGCGACATTCTAAACGGGCTGGCGATGCCCTACGTGGCCGTAATCGGCAATCACGACTGCCTGGCCACGGGGGTGGAGGCCTACCGGGCGGTATTCGGCGAGCTGAACTTCGCATTCACGGCCGGCAACACCCGCTTTATATGCCTGAATACCAACGCGCTGGAGTTCGACTCCTCGGAGCCGGTGCCAGACTTCGGGTTCCTACGCCGCGAAGTGGCAAACGCCAGGGGCGCCGGAATAGAAAAGACCGTTGTGCTGATGCACGCGTGCCCCGGCAGCGAGCAGTTCAACAACAACGTGGCGGAAGAATTCCAGGCGCTCATCCGGGAGATGCCGGGTCTGCAGATGTGCGTCTACGGCCACGGCCACAACGTAAGCGCCGACGAATTTTTCGGCGACGGAGTGATGTACTACCAGTGTGCCACGGTTGCCAAGCGGAGCTACCTTGTGTTCACCCTCAACGCGGACGAAAGCTATGAATATCAAGTCGTGGAGTTTTAAGGCGTTGCTTGCAGCAGTACTTCTTGCAGCGCAAGGTGCGGCTGCCATCGACCTGCGGCCGCGCAGCGTGGCCGTGCAGTCGGGAGGCGGGATGGGCGCCGTGTCGGCCGGAGCGGGGTGGATCTACGGCACCAAGGAACGCTTCGAGACGGAGCTGTTCGTGGGCTACGTACCGCGCTATGATTCCTCGGCAGCCAAAGTTTCGCTCACTCTGAAGGAGAATTTCGTGCCATGGAACGTGCATCTGAAAGGAAACATCTATCTGCGGCCGCTCACCACGAGTTTCTATCTGACGACCGTAGTCAGCAAAAAATTCTGGGTAAAGCAACCCGACCGATACGAGAAGGGGTATTATGTGCTGCCGACCAAAGTAAGGCTCAATCTATCGCTGGGGCAGCGTCTGGAATGGCATCTGCCCGGAGCGGCGGCAACACTGCGCCGACGGAAACCGAGAGCTCTGTCGGTATACTACGAACTGGGTACATGCGACATCTATTTCCTCAGCGCCGTCTCCAACAGCTATCTGCGGCCGTCGGACTGGCTCCAGCTCACACTGGGCGCCCGCCTGACGCTCTGACACTACGCCGGGGCGGCGATGCCAATAGTTAAAAGTGAGTATTTCCGGAGCGGGATAAGAGCACCTGCGATAGTTAAAATTACCAAATTTTAGCGATTGCGGGCGGAAAATTATGGCCATAACTTTGCAGCGGAATTTCAACACAACCACTGCAACGGAAAAAACATGACCAGATCCATCACATTGGCGGCCTGTGTCGCCGCAATGATGCTTGCATCGCCTATCGCACTGGCACACAGCGAGGAAACCGCCTCCTCCGAACAAAAAACATCCGACCGGCCCGCGTGGCTCAGCCGCATCCACGTAGGCGGCTACGGCGAAGTGGCCTTCAGCCGCAACTTCTACAGCGACAGCTATCTGCGCTACGTCACACCCGAAACATACCGCGACGCCCGCAGCCACGGGAGGTTCGACATTCCCCACGCGGTGATTTTTCTTGGCTACGACTTCGGCAAAGGGTGGTCGTTCAGTTCGGAAATCGAATTCGAGCACGGAGGCACCGAAAGCGCCGTGGAATTCGAGAACGAGGAAGGAGGCGAATACGAGAAGGAGATAGAGCGTGGGGGCGAAGTTGCCCTCGAGCAGTTCTGGCTGCAGAAATCCTTCATGCCGCAACTCAATGTAAGGGCCGGTATGATGGTAGTGCCTGTAGGGGCCACCAACTCACACCATATGCCCACCGAGTTTTTCGGCGTATACCGCCCGGAAGGTGAAAACACCATTATGCCCTGCACTTGGCACGAAATCGGCGTCTCCATATGGGGCCGCGCCGGCGACTGGCGCTACGAAGCCATGTTCATGCCCGGCCTCGACAGCGAGCGCTTCGGCTCGCAGGGATGGATTCACGACGGATCGGCCTCACCCTACGAATTCAAGATCGCCAACTCCTATGCCGGAGCCGTACGAATCGACAACTATTCGGTAAAAGATCTCCGCCTCTCGCTTTCGGGCTACGTAGGCAACTCCTTCCGCAACACGATGGCACCGACTGCGAGCGAAAAAAACGATGGCGTGAAGGGTACGGTCGCAATCGGATCGTTCGACTTCCGTTATGAAGGCCACGGTGTGCTCGCCCGCGGCAACTTCGACTACGGCCACCTCTCCGACGCCCGCCATATCACGGCCTTCAACATGGGGATGTCGTCGAAATCGCCTTCCAAAAAGCAGAAAGTAGCCTCCGACGCCATTGCCACCGGCATCGAGGCCGGATACGACTTTTTCAGCCTTTCGCCGCGCCTCCGCGAGTCGAAACAGAAGTTCTATCTCTTCGCGCGCTACGACTACTACGACTCGATGCTGCGCATGGACGGCGGCGACCTGGAATACGAATGGTGCGGACGCCAGCGCGTGGCCGCAGGCATCAACTACTACCCGATTCCGCAGATCGTGGTTAAAGGCGAATACTCCATCGGCCTGCTCGACAGCAAATACAACCGGGAACCCGCCATATCGCTGGGCATAGCCTACGCCGGATGGTTTCTCTGATTCCCTTCTTTGAAAAACAACCAAAACAAGCATACCTATATGACAGCAAAAACATCTTTCCGCGCCCTGGCACTGCTTCTGGGCGCACTGACCCTCGGCGCCTGCTCCGACTCCGAGGATGCCCCCGACGACGAAAACTCCAAGGAAACGATGCTCCGGCAGGCCGCCGAGGCCTACGTAGCCCATACCGTCAAGCCAACCTACAAAGGGATGGCCGACGCAGCCATAACTCTCTTCGACAACTGCGTGACAATAAGCGACCACCACTCCGCAGGCCAGCTTACGGAATCCGACATACGCCAAGCCGCAGACGCCTGGAAGGAGTCGCGCCGCTACTGGGAGCTTTCCGAAGCTTTCCTCTTCGGGCCGGCCGCCGACCACAACATCGACCCCCACATCGACTCTTGGCCGCTCGACAAGGACGCGATGGACCGCATGCTGACGGAAATCCGCAACGGCGCCGACTATACGATCGACAACAATTTCGCCTACGGACTCCTCGGGTTCCACTCCATAGAATACATGCTCTTCGAGCTTACACCCGACAAGCAGTCGTCGCGACTCCACTCGCTCAACTATACCCCCGAAGAGATAAAATACATGCTCATGGTGGCCGAAGACCTGCGTAACCAGTGCGTATGCCTCGAAGCCTGCTGGGCAGGAACATCCAACGTCAGCGACCGCAAGCAGGAGATACTCGACGAGGCCGACCTCGACAAGGGGAAGAACCACGGCGCGATGATGATCAACGCCGGCCAGGCAGGCTCCATCTACAAAACCTACCAGGAAGTGGCCGAGGAGATCATTCAGGGCTGTATCGACATTGCCGACGAGGTAGCCAACACCAAAATCAGACGCCCGCATATCGGCACGTCGCTCGCCGACCGCAACTATATCGAGTCGCCCTACAGCCTTAACTCCATCGAGGATTTCCAGGACAATATCCGCTCGATACGCAACTCCTACTGCGGTTCCCGCCAGGGCGACGCCTCTATTTCGGCCTACATCGCTTCTGTCAACCAGCCGCTCGACGCCGAAGTGCGCGACGCCATCGACCGCGCCATTGCGGCCATAGGCACCATCCCCGAGCCTTTCGAATCGACGGCACGCGGCGCCGAGGCAGCCGCCGCGATAACGGCCACCAACGCTCTGGCCACCTCGCTCGAGAAAGTGATGACGGAACTCGCCCGCCAGTAATCAACCCGCTAATTTCATCACCACAATGAAAACGCGAATCATCGCCGCCCTTATTCCGGCACTGCCGCTGCTTGCAGGCTGCACCGACACGGAGGAAGAACTCATCAATGAGACTCCCTCCGCCTCGGAGCAGCCGGAATGGTATTATGCCGGCGGAAAACTCGGAACCTCGTTTCTCGCCACCTCCAACGCCCTCGAACAGCCCGCCCCGGCCGTAGAGGAAGCCGGACTCTACCAGAGCTTCAAAAACGGCGAGGCAATTTTCGAGAAACCGTTCATGACCAACACCTCGGGAGTGCGCTCCGGCCTCGGGCCGGTGTATATCCGCACCTCCTGCATCCACTGCCACCCCGGCTACGGCCACGGCAAACGCGTGGAGGCCGGCTCTTTCCGCACCGACGAAATAGGCAACGGATGTCTGCTCGTGGTCTACAATCCACAGACCGACGGCTATGTGAGCTGGCTCGCCGGCATGCCCCAGAGCCATGCCGTAGCGCCATTCTCGGCACCGGTCGACGAAAGCCGCATCCGCGTCAGCTGGATCGACGCCACCGACGAGTGGGGCAACCGCTTCCCCGACGGAGAGACCTACGCACTGCAGTATCCGGAAGTGACGATGCCCGAAGACGCCATATATGTGGTGCGCCAGGGCTACACCCTTCCCGAACCCTATGAAGTGAAACTCGAAAGCACAATCGGCATCTACGGCACCGGACTCCTCGATGCCATCGACGACTCCGACCTGCTTGCCCAATACCGCCTTGAGGAAGCTGACGGGCTTCTTCCCAACGGCCTCAATCCGGCATTCTATGCCGACGGGCAGTGGAAGAGTCAGTATGCCAACTCCCTGCAGGGCGACGGCACTCCCTATCCCCGTCGTTTCACCTACGCTCTGTCGCGTGGGCCGCTCCAGGACGCCGCAGGCGCCAACGCGATCTGGAACATCACCAACGTGACCCGCTCCGACCGCCGCTACCATTATCTCGACGCCGCCGGGACGTGGGCCTCTTATTCGGCACGCGACCCCAAGGTCCAGGCCGGATTCGACAAATATCTTGCAGCCATCGACCCGGAGCATAAACATCCTGAATGGTGGAACGGCACGATGGAAACCCGCATCCTTAATTATCTCAACTCTAAAAATCTGGATGTCGAGATGTCCGACGATGAGTATACCGACCTCATGGTATGGCACCGCGGACTGGCCGTTCCGGCAGTGCGCGACATCGACAACCCCGAGGTGGCACGCGGGAAAAAGATTTTCGAGGAAATAGGATGCACTTACTGCCACCGTCCCTCGTGGCAGACCGGCGCCGACCGTGTGCGCGATCCGGCCCGCTTCTTCGCCGGCGACGAACTCCCGCGCTATCCCTATCAGACGATTTGGCCCTACACCGACATGGTGCAGCACAAACTCCACATGGCCAACGACATCCGCACCGGGTGGTGCCGCACTACTCCGCTCTGGGGCCGCGGACTGCATCAGAAGGTAACCGGCGCCTCAACAGCCGACCGCCTGCACGACTGCCGCGCACGCACCACCATGGAGGCCATAATGTGGCACGGCTATTCGCCGCAAAGCGACGCCCGCTACAGCATCGAGCGCATCCGCCAACTCAAGAAAGCCGACCGCGACGCCATAGTCACTTTTCTGGATGCAATCTGATTGTCCACGCGGCACCCCTATACACAATAATAATATATAACACAACAGCATCTCCAGCGGACCTTCCGTAGATGAACTCCACCACCCGACTTTTCCGCAATCTCGCTTTCGGACTCACAGCCCTCATTACCGCATCATTGATTGTCGCTACCGCGGTCGAGGGCGTGGCCGGAAGCGGGAAAGCGCATTCCGGCGTCTACGATGCCGCCTGGATGACGGCATTATGGGCATTCGCCGCGGTAGCCGCGCTCGTGTACCTGTGGCTTCGACGCCACACACTGAAATTTGCCACCGCGCTGCTCCACATCGCGCTTCTTATCATTCTCGCCGGAGCCGCCCTTACCCGTCTCAATTCGCTAAGCGGCAAATTCACACTTACAGCAGGGGAAGCGCCGCTGCAATCGGTTGCCGATGAGTCGGGTAAAGAGAGGATGCTTCCTTTCTGCATTTCGCTCGTAGATTTTCATTCCGAATTCTATCCGGGCACCTCCTCTCCGAGCGATTTCGTGGCCCAGGTGGCTGTGGAAGCACCGGGGGAGCGGCCCGATACCTGCCGCATCTCGATGAACCGCGTGCTGTCGCGCGACGGCTACCGGTTTTTCCTGACCTCCATGAGGAGCGACGGCGTAAGTCTGACCGTCACCTACGATCCTTTGGGAACCACCGTAAGCTATACCGGATATTTTCTGCTTTTCGCGGCAATGACGGCCTTCTTTTTCACCCGCCGCTCGCGCTGGCACACAGCCGTAAGGCAACTGATGACCGCATGCGCCCTGATTGCGGCAGCCGTCCCGACATTTGCCGCGGAAACCGCCGCCACGCCACCTACCATACCCAGGCCTCTCGCCGACAGAATCGGCCGGGTATGCGTATATTGGGGCGACCGTATCGTACCGTTCCAGACCATGGCCCGCGATTTCTGTACCAAAGTCTACGGATCAACCTCCTACCCCGGGCTGACGGCCGAACAGACCGTATGCGGCTGGATCTTTTACTACGACGCCTGGAAACGCGAGCCCTTTATAAAAGTTGACGGCAAAAAGGCGCGGGAACTTCTCGGAGCGCACGGCAACACACATGTGGCACTTCGGAATTTCTATGGTCCCGGAGGATACCGGCTTGCAGACGCTATGGAGACCGATATCGCCGACCGGCCACTGCATGACACGGATACACGCGTGGCCATGGTGGCGATGGTATGTGCCGGTTCGGCACTGAAGTTGTTTCCCGTCTGCCCGGAGAAGGCCGGCGAAGCCACCGTATGGCTATCTCCGGCCGACCCGACTTCCGCATCGTCGTCGACCGACGATTACATTTTCATGACCACATGGCTCGACCGCATGGCCCGCGCCGTGGCCGACCGCCGCTGGCGCGATGCGGCCGACGAGGTGGCACTTCTGAGCGAATTTCAGCATTCCGCCGCTCCTGAGGCGTCGCTCCCATCCGAGGGCGCCATCCGTGCCGAGCTGTTCTACAACCGCTTCGGCTCCCCTCTGTGGCCAGCCATCATGGCGCTGACGCTGGCGGGAGTCACATGCCTCGGTAGCCACCGGAAGCTGCGAGTGGCGGTAATTGCAGCTGGATGGCTCCTTTTCGCATGGCTTACAGGCCTTTTGACCCTCCGATGGATTATCGGCCGACACATCCCCGTGGCCAACGGCTTCGAGACAATGCTTTTCATGGCGTGGCTCGCCACCGCCATCGGCGCCGTAGCAATTTCGTGGAGACGACAGAAAAACCTCGCGGCGGCCTCTATGGCCACCGCTGCCGTCTCGCTCTTTGTAGCTACAATGGGACGCGGCGCATCAACCGTTTCCCCCCTGATGCCCGTTCTCGCCTCTCCGCTTCTCTCAGTCCATGTGCTGCTCGTAATGGGCGCCTACACCCTCTTCACCATCATAGCCATCCTGGCCGCAACCGCCCTTCTCCGTCGGCATTCCGACCGGATGCGTGCAGCTCTCCGATGCTTTGCTCTACTCTACCCTGCCGTCATGCTTCTTGCCGCCGGCATCTTCGTCGGCGCCATCTGGGCCAACCAATCGTGGGGACGCTACTGGGGATGGGACCCTAAGGAAACCTGGGCCCTCATCACCCTCCTGATCTACGCCCTCCCGCTCCATTCCTTCACCCGGCTTTCGGCGTTCCGACGTCCCCGCAACCTGCTGCTGTATCTCTCCATCGCCTTCATATCCGTCATCATTACGTATTTCGGCGTGAACTATCTTCTCCCCGGCCTCCACTCCTACGCCTGAGCCCTACCGTCCAAGCACTCAAGTCCCGAAGGTGGCACTGTGGGCGCGCTTCGGCTCGCCGTTTCCACCCGGATGGCGGGCGCGGAAGGAAGATTATTTTGGGCAGGCGGAGGTTTTTTGCTAACTTAGTGCCGAAGAAATCTCTCCGCAATCCAACCCACATTCTCCGAGATGACTCCCAGCGATTTACGCCCGAACAAGCCGGAAGCCCCCAGGCCATTGTTCTCGATTATCACCGTGACATACAACGCCGAGCAGACCATAGCTCCGACAATCGACAGCGTGGCGGCGCAGACGTGCGATCTGTATGAACACCTGATTATCGACGGCAATTCCTCCGATTCGACCATTGATATAATCCGTCGGCGGATGCATCCGCGCCTTTCGTTCCGGTCGGCTCCCGACAGAGGCATATACGACGCCATGAACAAGGGTCTGGCCAACGCCACAGGCGACTATGTGCTGTTTCTCAACGCGGGAGATACGCTCCACTCGCCGGATACGCTCCAGCATGTGGCCGACGCAATAATGGAAAACGACTATCCGGGGGTGGTATACGGTCAGACAGATATCGTGGACTCGCAGCGCCGCCGACTTGGCGCCCGACACCTGACAGCGCCCGACACGCTTACCCTCCGGAGCTTCGCCGACGGGATGGTGGTCTGCCACCAGGCGTTTGTGGCTCTCAGAAGAATAGCGGAACCCTACGACCTGCGCTGGCGTTTCTCCGCCGACTACGAATGGTGTATACGCGTGCTCCAGCATTCGCGCCGCAACGTGCTGCTGCCGGAAGTCATTGCCGATTACCTCAATGAAGGAACCACCACGCGCAACTGGCGACGCTCCCTGGCCGAGCGCTTCCGCATAATGTGTTATTATTATGGCTTCTGGCCCACAGCCCTACGCCATATAAAATTCCTCGGCCGCTATCTGCGCCGCAAAACCTCCGACAAATGAATCCCGCATCAGCCATCAACTGCACCGTGGCTCTGAATACCACTTTTGTGGTACCCACGGCCGTCAAACCGGAATTTCTTGAATGGGTAGACCGCGTCTGCATCCCCTCGGCTATGGATTCAGGATGCTTCGGAGGATATCAGGTAATGCTCATCAAGACAACCGTAGAGCCCGGATGCGAGAACATCGCCGTGCAGCTGCTTGCCCGCACGCAGGCCGATGCCGAGCGCTACCTCGAGGATATGGGGCGCGTGCTTGCCGACGACCTGGCAGCCCGCTGGGGCGGCCGCGTGCTGTTCTTCACCACCTGCATGGACATTCTGAAATATTTTATCACCCTGAGCCTCGATGAATAAGCCCGCATCGCCCGACCGCATTATCATAGGGATAGACCCCGGCACCAACGTGATGGGCTACGGCATCCTTGCCGTGGAATCGCGCAAGCCCCGGGTTGTGGCCATGGGAGTGCTGAAACTCAACAAAATGGAGACGCACTACATGCGGCTGCACCGCATCCACGAGCGGGTACTTTCGCTCATCGGCCAGTATCTGCCCGACGAACTGGCCATCGAGGCCCCGTTTTACGGGAAAAACGTCCAGTCGATGCTCAAACTGGGACGTGCCCAGGGCGTGGCCATGGCGGCGGCCTTGAGCCGCGATATTCCGATTACCGAATACGAACCACGTAAAATAAAAATGGCAATAACAGGCAACGGTGCCGCCTCGAAAGAGCAGGTGCAGGAAATGCTGGTGCGCATCCTCGCAATCCCCCGCGAGAACCTGCTGCCAGAACTCGACGCCACCGATGCCCTGGCCGTGGCTCTATGCCATTTCTACGAATCACAACGCCCGCAGGCAGCCGCCGGCCCGCGCAGCTGGAAGGAATTCATCAGCCGCAACCCGGAGCGCGTCAGCAAGTAGTAGCGACTGCCCTCTTCCCGTGGCGCTTCCCTCGGTTTCTCTCGGTGGCGATTTTAAGGCAGCGGGGGTGAAAATTGCGTAAATGCTTTGTCGGCAAAGGGAAAATGCTTATCTTTGTGCGCTAAAAGCGTCCCTGAGGCTTTTTGAAACGGCCTTACTGCATGCGGACCAACGTCCGACCTCACGCAGGAGTCCGTTCCCACCATTCCGGAAAAGTAAAAAAATAAATAAACCACTTGCATTAAATGTCAACACTTGAACAAATCCGTCAGCGCCCCGTCCTGATCATCTCGATTCTGGGTGTGGCTCTGCTTCTCTTCATCCTCACGGCAGTTGACCGCCCGGGTGAACTCTTCACCGACAGCCACACCGTGGCAAAAGTAGACGGTGAGAAAATCGACTACCTTGAATTCCAGAAACGCGTAGAGCAGCAGCAGGAGCAGATGCAGCAGCGCGGCTATACCAACGTCGATGTAGCCCAGGTGCAGGAGTACGTGCTCCAGCAGATGGTGAATGAATCGCTTCTCAAGAAGGAATTCGAGCGTCTCGGCCTCACCGTGACCGACAACGAGCTCTCGCAGGCAATGCTGGGTGCCACCCCGTCGCCCTACGTGCAGCAGATGGTACAGAGCATGGGCATCCCCTCCGCGCAGCTCCTCTACGAGGCTGCTTTCAATCCCACCAAGAGCGGTGTTACCCCCGAGCAAGCTCCCCAGTTCCAGTCGGCCTGGGCCGAACTCGAGAAGAATACCGAGGAAATGATGCTCCAGCAGAAATTCATGGCACTCTTCGCCGGTACCCTTACAGCCAACAAGCTCGATGCCAAGGCTCTCTACGAAGACAACGCCACCACCTCGACCATCGTATACGCCAAGAAGGACCTCTCCACCCTCAAGGATGCTGACTTCACTCCTACCGACGCTGAAATCAACGACCTCTACAATCAGGAGAAGAACCGCTACCGCATCAACGAAAAGCAGGTTGTGATCAACTACATCGCCGTTGATGTAGTTCCCTCGACCGACGACCTCGCCGCAGCCCAGCGCGAAGTGGAAGACGCAATCGTTGGCCTCCGCATGAACGAAGGCACCGACGCCGTGGCCTCCAACGGCAAATTCTACGTGAACCGCGTTTCGGCAACCGAAGCATCTCTCGCTCCGGCCCTGAAGAAGGCCGTCCCCTCGATGGCAAAGGATTCGGTGGCAATGATTTCGTTCATCGACAACCAGTATACCATCGCCAAGCTTCTTGATGTCACCACTTCGATCGACTCCGTGCTTGTCGACGTGGCATTCATCAACGAGACCGCCGACGCCGACTCGGTAATCGCCCGTCTCAACACAGGTGCAAGCAAAATCGACATGGGCGACGCCATCGCCCAGAGCCAGGATTCGATGTGGGTATCCCTTCTCGACCCGGGTATCGCCCAGTTCAAGGACCAGATCGCTACAGCCGAAACCGGCAGCTACTTCAAGCCCGAGGGCGGTCAGAACGGCATGACTATGCGCGTTCGCTCGCGTAAGGCTCCCGTGGCCGTCTACGACGTGGCCGAGATAACCTACGATGTCGTACCCTCCAACGCCACCATCCAGAAGCTCAACGGCGACCTCCGCAAATATCTCGCCGACAATTCCACCGCCGCCAAATTCACAAGCGAGGCTACCAAGGCCGGTTACTCGGCCCTGAGCGCTGTTGTAACTCCCTCTACCCTGAGCATCAACGGTCTTCAGGAGAGCCGCGGAGCCGCAAAATGGGCCCTCGACGCCAAGAAAGACCAGGTAAGCGGCGTATTCAACAACGACCGCGACTCACGCCTGCTGGCCGTAGCCGTCAACGACGTCTACGACGGCAAGTTTGTGCCCGCAACCAACGAGACCGTGCGCAACTACCTCACCAACAAAGTGATGAACCGCAAGAAAGCCGAGAAACTGATTGCCGACTACAACGGCAAGGGCAAATCGGTAGCAGAATACGCAGCCGCCATGCAGGTGAAGGCCGATACAACGCAGGTGACCTTCGGTCAGCCCTATGTCCGCAACTTCCCCATGTATGAAAGCGCCCTGCAGGCCAACGTAGCCGTTGCCAAGAAAGGCGAACTCGTAGGCCCGGTAGCCCTCAACCAGAGCGTAGTGGTATTCACAGTGACCGACGTCACCGCACCCTCGCGCGAATTCGACTACAAGAACGACGCCATGGTGTTCAACCAGCGCGAAGGCGTGGCCTCGTTCCAGCGCACGCTTCCCGCCGTGCTCCTCGGCAACAAGAAAGTCGAGAACAAAATCCAGAAATTCTACAGCGACGCCCGCTAACCCACGCTTAGCGCACAGCTAAAAGAATACCCCAAACCAACCGCAGGGCGGTGCCACCGGACTCCCATCCGGCCGCACCGCCCTGCCGGCGTAATATATTTACGCGAATAAATATGGAGAATTACCGGTTTTTCTCTACATTTGCACAGACACAGAAATCCTTATCAATCATATGAAGTTGTTTAAACTTCTTCTTAAAATAGCTTCATATGAGGTATACATTTCGAAGACAAAGTTTATATAACTTCTTTAGCAACAATTATGTTCCGACCAATTATCACAGCCATATGCCTTTTCACGGCAATTATGGCTTCGGCAATAAGCATCAACTTTGAAAAGACATGGCTCGACCTCGATACCAAAACAAAAAAGGGAGTTCCAGCTATTGCAGCGCATGCCAAACTGCATATCAGCGGAATCAAGGGGCAGGACTTCGACCTGGTCGCAATAGTGCAGGATGATAATGGGGAATGGCACAAGAACCGCCAGGGAGATATAGTAAAAACACATTACAAGGTCAATGCCACATATGATGATTCCACATGGGAAAACATAATGGTATATATACGTCACAATCGCCTTGCCCCAAAGCCCGGCAAACACGAATACAAAGTATACCTTTACATATATTACGACGGCAAATGGCTTGACGGCAAACTTGCGGGAACGTACAGCCTTACCGGAAGCTCAAGCTCTTCAAAACGCAGCAGTTCATCAACATCTTCGTCGTCGACAAGGCGTTCAAGCTCATCGACGCAGCGGCACTCCTCAACACACCGGCACTCTTCGACCCAGACCGGTACCTGCGGCGTATGTCAGGGCTCCGGCATAATGACATGCCTGCTGTGCAACGGCGCGGGAGGGTCACAGCAGTGGAGATGCCTTACCTACCCACCCTACTCCCAATATTATGAATGGGTTACATGCATGGCTTGCGGAGGGAACGGACATGTGGCGTGCACATGGTGTAAAGGGACTGGAGAAGTGCAGATTGCACAACCTTCAACCAACTACAATACAGGAACATACAACAACTCCAACAATTATTATAACAATTATGGGTCCTCCGTCGGCTCGTCGTCGAGCAGTTCGTCGAGCACATACTCCACTTGCCCCATCTGCCATGGCTCAGGGGTATGCACATCATGCGGTGGCCGAGGCGGAGAATGGCGCGATACCGGCTATTATACCGGAAGCGGATCTAAAAGTTGGATAGATTGCCCTTCATGCAACGGCAAAAAAACTTGTTTCAACTGCTTCGGCACAGGCCGAATCTGACAGAACCGGGATAAAAAGAGGATAATAAATTAAACAGCACTCCCCGCCGCACATCGGTAAGTGGCGGCGGGGACCTCTGGGAAGGGAAGATAGTTTCAGCCTTACTTCTCGGGAGTATTCGAGAGATAGAGGGTATGATATTCATCGAAAATCTTGCGCAGCGCCGTACCGATCTTAAGATAGGCCGGCTCGTCGAGGTTGGCCAGCGATGCGCGTACCGACCACTTCGGGCCGTCGAATCCATCGCCGTTGAGGAGCACCACGGCGGTCTCGTCGGCCAGACGGATTACCAGGTCGAGCGGTTCGTAGTTGTCGTTGAGCCATTTGGCGAAGTCGTCGCCATAGATTTTCGAGGCCCATACCATAAGGTCGATTTCGCTATAGTAGCCTGCGCGATAGGGATCGGGCTGCAGGGTGAATCCGGTTGTCTTCCAGAAAGCTTCCAGACGGCGCTGAACCATGTCGATAAGCTTGGGCTGCAACTCCTTGGCGTGGAGCAGACCGAAGCCGGCGAAGAGGCTCATCTGAATCTGCTGAGGCGTCGACAGGCCGGCGGTGTGGTTGAGGGCCACCAGACGGCTGTCGGCCACCAGACGGTCGATAAACTTCATCTTGTCGGGGTCGAGCACAACCGATGAGTAGCGGCGGTGGAGGTCGGCCTTCTCGGCTTCGGGAAGCCGCTGGATCTTATCGTCGAAAATATTTTTCTCGTGGAGTGCCATGGCGGCGAGACGCCAGCCCGTGGCGCCGAAATATTTCGAGAACGAATACAGGCAGATGGTGTTGTAGGGAAGCACATACATCAGCGAGCGGAAGCCCTTGATGAAAGTGCCGTAGACATCGTCGGTAATCACCATCATCTCGGGATTGTCTTTTTTCACGACGTCGACAAGCTGGTCGAGCACCGACGGAGCGAGCTCGTAGCTGGGGGGATTCGAGGGGTTGATAACGCATACGGCTTTCACCGAGGGGTCGCGCAGTTTGTCGATTTCCTCCTTCGGATACTGCCAGTCGTGGTAGCCGTCCTTCTCAACCTTGTTGGCCGATACGTAAACCACGTCGAAGCTGAACCGGTCGAGATTGGGGATTTCGATGTAGGGGGAGAATGCCGGGGTGAGGATTGCGAGTTTATCGCCCTTGTTGAGCAGATGGTTGGCCTGCATGGAATCGAACACGTAGCACATTCCTGCCGTGGAACCCTCGGTGGCGAAAAGGTCGTAGACGGTCTTGTCGTCGCCTCCGCCCATAGCCCAGCGCATGTAGTCGCGCACAATCATCTCGGTGTATTTGAGGATTCGGGGCGGTGTGGGGTAATGGTCGCCCAGAATGCCGTCGACCCATTCAAACACCAGTTCGTCGGGATTCGCATCGTAGGTAGTCACCATGTAGTTGTAGACATGGTTCAGTACGTGAGCGCCCGCACTGCCCTTGTTGTCGGCAAGGAAGGCCTTGAAACGGTCGGCCACACCCTCCTGGGTCGGACTCTGGGTAATGCCGAGCGACGCGTCGTATTTCACGCGGTTGGTCTCGCTGACCGCAAACTGCCCCAGAAGGAAGAATGCCTCGCGCGGGAAGGTCAGCATCCAGTTGGGATTGCCACGGCCGGCGTTGAGGAATGTTGCCGTCGAGCAGCGTGCGTCGAGTTCGGCGAGATTAATCAGAGTGTTCTTGATTTCAAACGGGCTCATGGCCGACAAAGCTTTTTCAAACGCCTTGTTTTCGTTTTTACGGAGGTCATCGCATTCGTCCGTTGTCTTTTTGGTTGTAGTGTTCATTGTGAGTTGCTGGTAATTTCCGGCCGGTAGCCCGGTGGACACCGGCCGGAGGGTGTGTTGATAATAGTATTTTATATAAGCGGGAAAGAGTCGGAGACCACGGTGGCGTCAGACGAACATCAGCACCATGGCCACGCCCATGAGGATAAGCAGCGTGTTGCCGATGGCATACGTCACGGTATAGCCCATGGCAGGCAGCGAGCTCTGCAGGGAGTCCTGAATCGCGCCGAGCGATGCCGTGGTGGTTCGCGAACCGGCGCAGCATCCGAGATTTATGGCGGGGTGGAATTTGAATACTTTCGCCCCGAGGAACATGGCTATGAGCAAGGGCACCGTAGTGGCGGCAATACCCATCAGGAAGAGGTCGAAGCCCACTTCCTTAATGCCCGAGATAAACGACGGGCCGCACTGGATACCGATTACGGCGATAAACATGTTGAGGCCGAGGTTGTTCATCAGCCACAGCGACGAACTCGGAATGATTCCCGCCGAGGGATGTTTCGTGCGCAGCCAGCCGAAGAACAGACCGGCGATAAGCGCACCACCCGACGTGGAAAGGCTGATAGGTACATCCTTTACCGTCAGCGTAATGGCGCCGATAAGCGCGCCGATTGCGATGCAGAGGCCCACGAAGACCATATCGGTTACGTTGGTGGGTTTCTCTACAATACCTATCGACGGCCCGGCGAGCTCCACCTCCTGGGGAAGGCCCACGATTTCAAGCATATCGCCGGCCTCAAGCTTCTGCTGGGCATAGACAGCCATCGGCACTTCCGCACGGCTGAACGACTTGATGGCAACGCCATACATGAACGGTTTGGCGCGCAACTGATCGATGGTGAGGTCGGCAGTTTTTTTCGTAACGAGCACCTTTACGTGTTCGGCATTGAAAGTGAGCAGCTGCGGGTCGTCGACCTCCGGGCCGATCCAGCTTTCGTCCTGGATGATGAATTCATGACGTCCGGAAAGCACGATTTCGTCGCCCTGACGGATTTCCATCGAAGGAGTGGGGGAAAGAATCTGATCGCCCTGACGCACGCGCTCCACGAAGAGCCGGTGGCCGAGGCTGCTGAAATGCTCCTCAATCTGCGCTACAGTCTGCGGGGTGGCGAAATGGTCGGCCGCTACCTTATAGGCACGGAAAGAAATGGGGCGGTTGCCGTTGATGTATGCCGGGTCGGAGGAAAGCGTGGAATGATTGAGCTGAGCCTCAAGGTCGCGCGTCTGCTGGCGTACCTTCTTCAGGCCGCCGAGCATGGCCGGACCGAGATTGCCCAGAACCCATGCCGAACCGATAGTACCGAATACGTATGTTACCGCATAGCATACCGGAATCATATCTATCATGGCCTTCTTCTGGTCGTCGGGAATATGCAGCCCGCTGATTGTGTCGGTACCGATACCGATTACAGCTGAAATAGTCTGCGCTCCGGCAAACAGACCGGCGGCTATGCCGGCGTTATAATTCATCAGCTTCGCGCAGGCCCATGTGCATCCCAGACAAAGGAAACATACCACTACGGCGAAAATCACCTGTTTTATGCCACTGCCACGGATTGCGGCCACAAACTGGGGGCCACACTTATAGCCTATGGCAAAGAGGAAAAGCAGGAAGAATACCTGCTTCATGGGAGCGCCAATCGGAATGTTGAGCTGCCCGACCAGCACACCTACCAGAAGCACCGATGTCACGGTGCCGAGCGAAAAACTCTTCCACTTGAACTTACCTATCCAGAATCCCAGACCTATAGTAATAAAGATGGGAATCGACGGGTATTCACGGAGTGTGTCGACTAACCAAGTCATCATAGTAGGAAACGTTGAGAGATTAAAATAAACAGTGAATAAGGATAAAAACATCGCGGCCGGCACGCCGGACACCCGCAACGGCGCCGCACGTATCTCCGCACGGCAGTAAATGTATAACAGCGGCCGCCGCCGCAAAGTTTCCGGGAAGTGTCGGATGAAGATGCCGCGTTAAGTTTCACGCGGCGTTGCCCGGCATTCTTTTTTCAGAAAAACGCTTCCGGAATGCTTGATATATCAAAAAGTTTTGTAACTTTGCACCCGTAAATGCGCCCAAGCGGCACTCTGCGGTCCGCCCGCGCGCAATTTTTCACCGACCCCAAGGAAAGATGCCGGAGTGGTCGATCGGGACGGTCTCGAAAACCGTTGTACCCTTACGGGTACCCAGGGTTCGAATCCCTGTCTTTCCGCAAAAATAGGCTGCAAGTCAACAACTTGCAGCCTATTTTCATAAAGGAAGCAGGATGAGAGCCCCGAGGGGTCGCTAACGCGCATCGCTTTGGTAGCGAAGCCGACAAATTTCGCCAACATTATAGGAATCTGGCAACTCCCTGATGAACGTATTCTGTCAGCTATAGACGGTAAGGACGATGGAGCGCGAACCGCCGTAATCGCGGAATTCGCAAAGATAGATACCCTGCCATGTTCCGAGATTCAAACGGCCGTTGGTGATGGGAACCGTCAGCGAAACGCCCATTAATGAAGATTTCGCATGAGCCGGCATATCGTCGGCGCCCTCCATCGTATGGGTGTAATACGGCTCGTTCTCCGGCACGATATGGTCGAGAATCCTATCCATATCGGTGCGTACATCCGGATCGGCATTCTCGTTGATTGTCAGACCACAGGAAGTATGCTTCACGAAAATGTTCAGCAATCCGGATTGGGGAAGCTGACCGGAAAGCCGGCGGAGGATTTCGCCCGTTATAAGATGGCAGCCGCGCCTCATTGGCGGCATCCTGAATTCTATCTGCTGTATCATCTCGGTTGATTACAATTATTTCTGAGTAATACTGAGGCCTGTCTTTATGTTGCGCCCACATTGTCGGTCTACAGGCTGAAAATATTCTGAGTTTGAAAATCGCGGCAAAGCTACTTATTATTTCTCACATAACCGGGATTCACGTAATAAAAATATCAGTCTGAAAGCGGCTACCTATCAGAGAAAGAACTGCAAAATGTGGCCGGAAGACCGCATTTTGTGTATTGACTTCATTTCCACTTATCTGTAATTTTGTAAATAAAAATCGAGATGAAAAAATACCTGTTCTCTCTGGGAGTAATTCTGGCATCCATATTCCAGGCTTCCGCCTCCGACGCCAATCCGTATGTCGGCACTGCCAACGTTCCTAACGTTCAGCTCAACAACGGCATCCTTATGCCCCGGTTCGGACTGGGGACTTTTCTGCAGCCCAACGACTCGGTATGCTACAACTCTGTCAGCACGGCTTTGAAAGCCGGCTACCGGCATATCGACACAGCCCACGCTTATGGCGACGAGCGCGGCGTAGGCCGGGCTGTAAAAGAAAGCGGCATTCCGCGTAATGAAATCTGGATGACCAGCAAACTCTGGCCTTCGGAATATGGCGAGGGAAAAACTCTCGCTGCTATCGACAGAATGCTTGAGCGGCTCAATACGGATTATATCGACCTGCTATATGTCCATCAGCCCGTGGGAGATTTCGTGGGTGCATGGAAAGACATGGAAAAGGCTGTGGCTATGGGAAAGGTCCGCGCGCTCGTCATCAGCAATTTCGATGCCAACGACGAGGTGTTTCAGAGAATCATGCGGGAATCGACGGTAAAGCCTGCCGTGCTGCAAATCGAATGCCATCCCTACGCCCAGCGCGTGGAAATGCGGGAGAAGGTCAGACCATACGGCATACATGTTACGTCCTGGTTCCCCCTCGGAGGAGCCATGAGCCAGGGAGCATTGCTCCGCGACCCCGAAATCATGAAAATAGCTGAAGCGCATGGCAAGACACCCGCACAGATTATCCTGCGATGGCATATCCAGGAAGGCCTGTCGGCCATTCCGGGAGCTACAAATCCCGACTACATCAACGAGAACATCGGTATTTTCGACTTCGAGCTTACCGCCGGAGAAATGCAGACCATGCGCTCCCTCAACAAGGAGACGCGTTTCTTCAATATGACCCTCCCTCAGGTGGAGGAAATGGTGAGGAACTATCCCCTCTCCGACTGACAGCAGGGAACGAATCCGATAACCGCGTGTAATCCGCAGAGCCGGCACGGGGCAAACAGTTATATTCCGAACAGAAACCTGAGCGGTCCGGAAGGCCGCATGCTGGCGGCCGCATCGCCGGCATATATCTCCCCGTCGGTCAGGTTGAGTTTCCTGACAGCCCCGCCGGGGCTGAAGTCAAGCTTCTTGAGATCTATCCAGAAAATGTCCGGGCTCAGAGTCGACTCAAAATAATATACCAGATTCTTCTGGTCGGCCACCGTGCGCCATCGGGTGGATGCGATATTCGGCTGCGAAGGTATTGAAATACCGAGCGGCACCGACACATTGCGCATTACACTGAAAACCCCTGCCACAGCCTGCCGGTAGTCGGCCGTCTGAGGAAGCGCATTGATGTAGAACGAGGCGCGTACAAAGCGGTCGGACGCACGGTTGGTTCCCGGAAGCATCACGAGCCCACCGATCTGATTCCAGTAGTCGTCGAGGGTCTGCTGACGGTCGTACGAAGGTGAATTCGTCATCACCTGGCAGTCGCGCCCATGATGAATCACGAGGCTACCGTCGATGTATTCGAAAATCGCACTGTTGCCGGTCGAGTCGGAAATGGACAGATGAAGCGTCGATTTAGCCCCATTGGGGAGGTCGGGATTATCGATGCGAAAGGTCTCCTTGCCCAGTTCGGCCACTGCCTCGTCGACGGTAGCGAAATTGTCGAGTACATATTGCGTCCAGATGCTCAGTCCCATAACCGGCCGCGTATCGCCGGGACGGAGATAATCCGATTCAGCCAGAAACAGCAGATTTGCCACCAGGCCGCGCTCATTAATCCCGTCGCAGACGCCTATATCATACCCCGCTGTCACCACGCTGCCATACAATGACTTCCATTTCACGGAATTGTCTGTCAATCCACCGCGGCGTTCAATCCCCCTCGGAAAAAAATATATGTTGGACTGAGGATCTTCTTTCCAGTCCATCGTACGTCCGGTTACGACCATATCGTCCGGTCCGAGATACACCGCACGCGTACAGCCGTCGGCCGTGAACCACACGCCGCCACACGCGGCAATACAACAAGCGATTGCAATTCTTCTACTCCATGCTGCCATATTCATAATATCGGATTAAAATTACATCAGCTATTCCAAATAAAATAAGGTGACGATATACATGTTGGCTCTCCCCCACAGCCTGATGGCCAATCATTGAGTTAAAATAATAGTCAACAAGTTTATCATAACCAAAGATAATTACACAGTAAGGCCGACCAGTTCATGCTCCCGGCCTTAACAACATCAACGTTTCAACGGCGCGGATGTTCAGTTTTCCTTAATTCAACCCTACTCCCGGGCTGCTCCTTAATATCAACCGTCGGTGCCGGGAATAAACTGAAGTTTAATAAATTTAGAGAAAGGCTTATTCCCATCAGTCCTGATGAACGGGAGTCTTTATACACCGGCAACTTGAAGAATTGGAATACCCAGAACATTCTCGATTGATGAAATTGTCTCAATTGTGAAGTTGTGGGTTCCTCTCATCCATTTGCTGATTTCAGATTCTTTCTTGCCAAGCATATTGGCGAGGTCTTTTTGTTTAAGCCCCTTCTCCTCCAATATGCTGTGAATCCTGTCAACTATAAGGAAAGACAGATCAACACGCCGACGGACTTCGGGAGAAACTTTATCCCGACGAGCTTCTATGATACTACTTCTTTTCATCGCGGGTAAAATTTAGATTTCCTATAATTTCTTTATCTACAATATAGAGAGTACCGTTTGTCAGCCGAGATGAAATAAACCGACTTGTATCAACTAACGTCTCCACATAATCTGACAAAGATTCACTTTCCTGCCATGTGGCGCAGTCCTTTACTCCACCGTTGCCGAAGATAAGAATCTTATCTGAAAGCCGGATGCAGTAAAGGCGTAGATTGCTTGTCTCAATGGGTATCGCACTGACACCATCACCAAACTTGCCTTCATAGCGGAAATATCTTTCTAAAGCTCCGCTCTCGCCAATTCTGTCCAGCCATGCGACTATGGTGTCAATGTCTTCATCATAATCGCAGCCTTCAGGAAACTTTTCAAAGAACCTTTCAAGTTCAGAGAGTTCTTCCTCGCCAAGATGAACGCTGTAAAAATTCACAGCGTCATGCTCCTCAATCAGTTCTATGGAATATTTCTGTGTCATACTTAACTTAAAGATTAACTTCGCAAAGCTAACAACTCTTTTCCAATACAACAAATAAATTCACCTTAAAGTTAAGTCAAGAGCGCGTTTTTTATTAGAACAGTAAGAGAGAAAGCAATCAAAGTGCAACCTGTCTGCGATATATGTCATTCATAATCATTTAATTCTTTAGGGACGGTAATGCGATACTTGGAAATGTAAACTCCATTGTCAACGAGCTGAAGTTTGGAAGTCGTCAGACCGAATTTATCCATGTCGAGCATATCAAACCAATAATGCCCGGCTTTCTCGGCCATATATAGAAACATCCTTTTTACCCGCTGGCTCGATGTGTTTTCAAGCGCGATCTGTACTTTGTCAGGATCAAGTGATGTCAGCTGCTCCATTATATAGTACAGATCCATATAATTATAGTGATCCGGCACAAGATGCAGACATTCCAGAAATGCCTGCTCAGGCGATGATAATATTAAGGAGAGTCCGTTTCTGTCAAGGGATTGGGTAGCCGGATTGTTAAAGATACCCGTATGAAACGGCACTATCGTCATGTCGTACTTTTCACATCTTACCCAATCATCGACGTTACCGTTCTTAAAAGCGACCATTAGCCGAGGTTTACCCATCGGCACGTAATGATTGAATCCGAAAAGTTCAAGCGCGGAATGAGCCGCTATCCGCGCTTTGTTTCCGGTCTGAAGATTGTAGCAATAAACGGCCGCCAACGCAGAAAGACTATCATTCTTTCTATACATAACCCCACGAGACAAGCCTTCGAGCCAACCTGAATCCCGGTATCTCTTTATGAGCTGGGCGGAGTATCCCTCTTTCCGAAGCCAAGCGGCAAACAGAAGTCCGCCGGGAACTGCATCGGTAAGAAGCCGGTTGATTTTTGATGTTGTCGCTATACTCATAGTTGATTATCACTTTGAAATATCAACCGCAAAGTTAATCAAAAAGTTTGTACCGTCAAACTATTGAGTTGAAAATTATATACGTCAATATACCAATAGTATATTATGGACAGTTAATCCCAACTCATTTTGCATTAGAAAGACGTTATCTACTTTTAATGCATATCATGGGAGAGAACGATAATTAATACGGCGAAAATCCTGTTGATGATATGATGCCCGATCAAGATTGTCATGTCAATAGAGTGGAATAGCCGGAATTATTCGAAGAACAAGTTCTTAGAGCGTGGCTTCTGATTTCTGATTCTTTATTCTGCAGACCTAAAGTTTCAGTATTATTATATAAATTTGCACCGAAACTACTCGATTGACATTATGATAATACAATTCGGTGTTTTGTTTGCATTTCTCGCCATTGGCGAATTTCTGGTAAATCTCACCGGCATTCCGATTCCGTCAAGCATTATTGGCATGGTGCTCTTGTGCGCATCGCTCAAATTGGGAATTGTGAAGCTGGGATGGGTGGAACGACTATCCGGTTTCCTTGTTCATAATCTCGGATTCTTCTTTGTGCCCGCAGGTATCGGTCTCATGAATTGTCTGGGGATAATTGCCGACCAATGGATTCCCATTGTTTTCGCCACTGTCATAAGCACATTCATAATCATTGCTGTTACAGGTTGGGTTCACCAGGTTGTGCGCTCCGCTTCTTCCAAGTTGAGTCATAAATACGCAAAGGAGGCTGAATAATGGATTTCCTGCAAAACAAATTTTTTCTCATAGCCCTTACTTTCGGCTTCTACCTCGGCGCTCAGCTCCTTCAGAAACGCACCGGAATAAAGCTGCTCAATCCTATCCTTATTGCAATAGCTGCAATGATTGCTTTCCTTCTGATGTGTGATATCGACTACGATACTTACAAAAAGGGAGGAGAATACATTGACTTCTGGCTCAAGCCTGCCGTGGTTGCCCTCGGTGTACCTCTCTACAAGCAGCTTTCGTCCATAAAACGGCAAATTCTTCCGCTTCTGCTGTCGGAACTTGCAGGATGTGTTGCCGGTATTGTAAGCGTTGTTCTTCTCGCCGAGTTATTCGGTGCCACTCGTGAAGTTGTCATCTCGCTTGCTCCAAAAGCGGTCACTACACCCATAGCCATGGAGATCTCAAATGCCATGGGAGGTATTGCGCCCCTCACTGCTGCGGTGGTAGTGACCACCGGGATTTTCGGAGGAATGACAGGGTTTAAAATTGTAAAGATGAGCCATATCCATTCGCCCATTGCGGGTGGCCTGTCTATCGGTACGGCAGCCCACGCTGTAGGCACCTCCGCAGCTATGGAACGCAGCGAACGCTTTGGTGCATTTTCATCAATAGGGCTGACACTAAACGGTCTTTTCACTGCTCTTCTCGCTCCGATGATTCTGGAACTGCTCGGATATTCCATGTAGAACATAGTAACGAATAGCCGTCCGTGGCGGTCTTTTTTCTGTCCGATGACGGTCCTGAGTCGTCATTTTTAGGCACGAAAAAAACCGCAGAATCGATTGATATTCTGCGGTTTGTCTTGATTTTGTCTTGTGTCGTCCAGAAGGTGTCCGGAACACTTAGTGGAGATGGAGGGGTTTGAACCCTCGTCCAAACGTGGAACTAATGAGTTTTCTACATGCTTATTTTCAGATTGGTTTTCGTGGTGGCACAGGCCTGAAACCGCCAATGCCGACCCTTATCCGCTAAAATCTCGGAAGCTTCGCGCGGCATTCAGCTTCCTATTCCCGATTTGTCTGCACCGCCGGTTCGGCTCGCCTCGGGAAGAGGGCAGCCGGGCGATGTCTTGTCTCTGCAACTGTTGCGGAGATTAAGCGTGATCTACTATGCTTCGATCAGGCAGCAAGAGCGTAGTTGTTTTCGCCATTTAAAATTGCTGATGTCCCAGATTAAAGAGCGTAGGCATCGTTGCTCTGCATGCTTGCTCACCACCTCTACACGCTGTCAAAACCGGTCATCCCCATGTTGTTGCCAGCCATGCCCTGTGGCAGGTCTGCTCCACAAAGTTACGCACTTTCGGCGGGTTACGCAACGATAAGGGCTAAATCTGTAGTTTTTTAAAGATTTTTTATGAACGAGACCCGAGGAATGGGTGAAAGTATTGGTTAGCGGATGAATTTTTTGTACTATCTTTGCAAATTGCAATGATTAACTCGAAAGTTCAGTCGGTATATTCGTGGACGCGCCGCTATGTGTCGCTCCCGCTGGTTGTGGCGGTGGTATATGCCGCGTTCGTGCTTTTCTTCAACGAGAATTCCTATTCGCACTCGGCCGAGCTGCAGAACCAGATCGACGAGCTGCGTGCGGAAATCAAGGAGAACAACGACACGATGCAGTACTACCTGCGGCTCAACCATAATCTCGACACGGACCCGGCCACGCTGGAGCGCATAGTGCGCGAGCGCTACCATATGCAGCGGCCCAACGAAGATGTCTATCTTGTTGACTGACTGAATGCCGAGACTGCGGAGGATGTTGCATCAGGACGCCCAGACCGTGCGTCCCCTACGTTTCGGTGGTTCCGCAACGCCCTCGGACATAACTATTTAATTTATAGACTATATGACTAAAGAACGCAAATATACCCTCGACCAGATGCTCGGCCCGAGGCCGGCTGCCTGGAAGGTGGTGATGGCGACGGTGGGACTTCTGGCGGTGGCGGTAGCCACGCTCATGCCGATTCTCAACGTGCTGATAACGTATGGCGCAGCCGGAACGTGGTGGAAATACCTCTTTGCCGCAGGCGCACTCCTGTTTCTTGCCGGCAAGCTTCTTTCGCCCTATCGCGGCGAGCATCCGCGCATCCGAAGGCTCTACCGCATAGAGTCGTGGAGCGCGATTTTCTTCTGCGTGGCGGCGTTTTTCCTTTTCTACAACGGCTCGGTGAGCCGCGACAGCTGGGCCTTCACCCTTGCAGGAGGTGTGCTCCTGGTGTTCACTACGATTGCTATTCCGCGCACCGTGCGCCGCGAACTCCGTCGCGACGCGGGTGAGACTAAATGACATTCTACATGAAGGTAACTTTGATAGGATATGGCAAGATGGGCCATGCCATCGAGCGGTTTCTGCTCGAGAGGGGCCACGAGGTGGTCTGCACCATCGATGCCGGCGAAGAACACAAATTCGATTCCCGGGAATTCGCCACTTCCGATGTAGCGATAGAATTCACGCGGCCTGACGCCGCCGTGGCCAACTACCGACGCGCGTTTGCAGCGGACGTTCCGGTGGTTTCAGGCACTACAGGCTGGACGAAAGAGATGGAGACGGTGCGCCACCTTATTTCTCAGGAGGGGGCCACGCTGCTGTGGACGTCGAATTTCAGTATCGGCGTCAACGTTGCCATGCGCGTAAACAGCTACCTGGCGCAGCTCATGTCGAAATTCCCGCAATACCGGCCCTCGATGAAGGAAATCCACCATATCCATAAACTCGACCATCCGTCGGGCACAGCCATCAGTCTGGCCGAAGGGATTACGCATTCGAATCCAAAGTTCACGCAGTGGCAGGAGTCAGAGGCGTTCGCTCCGGCCGATGCCGAAGGGATCGTGGCCATAGCCCACGAACGCTCGGGCGAGGTGCCCGGTACACACATCGTGCGCTGGACGTCGCCCGTCGACGAAATAACCCTTGAGCACCGCGCCTTCTCGCGCGACGGCTTCGCCCTGGGGGCTGTTCTGGCGGCCGAATGGGTGGCGGCCCACCCCGAGCGCTCGGGACTTCTGTCCATGGCCGATTTCCTCGGTTTCTGACAGCCTCCGAACCATAAATTCACGACTATTCAAAAGCAATGACGCAAAATATAGACAACAGCACAGCACCTCAGCAAAAGCCTGAATCAAATGCCGCTGCGCGCACGCTGCGCGCACGCTTGGCCGCCACTCGCCCCACGCGCTGGACGCGCTTCGCCATTGTGGCGGTGATATTCCTACTATGGGTGGCCTGGATGGGCAACTGGTGGCTGGCTCTGGGCCTGATACTGCTTTTCGACATCTACATCACGGGGTACATCCCCTTCACCTTCTGGAAGAGATCTAAGAGCGCGGCAGTAAGGTCGGTCGGCTCGTGGGTCGACGCGATTGTCTACGCCCTGGTGCTGGTATATTTCCTATTCGCCTTCGTGGGGCAGAACTACCAGATTCCGTCGTCGTCGCTCGAGAAGACGCTCTATACGGGCGACTATCTGTTTGTCAACAAGACCGTCTACGGCCCGCGCGTGCCGATGACACCCGTCTATTTCCCGCTGGTACACAACGAACTCCCCTTCGGCCTCGGCAAGAGCTATCTCGACAAGCCCTCGCTTGAATACCACCGCCTGAAAGGGCAGCGCGACGTGGAGCTGGGCGACATCGTGGTATTCAACTTCCCCGCCGGCGACACGGTGATGACCCGCGTGCAGAATCCTGATTACTATACGCTGGTGGCCATGCACGGCCGCGAGCGCCTGCTGGCCGACAAGGCCACGTTCGGCGAGCGCATCTACCGTCCGGTTGACCGCCGCGAGAACTACGTGAAGCGCTGCGTGGGCCTTCCCGGCCAGCGCATCCGCATCGTCGACGGCGAGATTTATCTCGACGGCGAGAAATTCCCCATGCCGCAATACGCGCAGTTCAACCATTACTATCAGGCTGAATCCGACGCAGGGCTGACCGACGCTCAGTTTGAGGAGCTCGGCATCCCCAAAGACGACCGCTATACGCTTGAATATACTCCGCTCGACATTCCCTCGCTGGAACAGCTCGGCTTCAAGGTGAACCCCGACGGCTCGGTGCCCCCGATCTATGTATCGCCGCTCACCTCCGAAATGGTCGCAGAAATGGAGGCATCTCCGCTCATTCATTTCGTGATGAAGCAGACGGCTGTGCCCGAACAGATTGTGCGCCTCTTCCCGCAAGACATCAGTGCCGACTGGACGCGCGCCGACTACGGCGGCGCCGACGGCCTGTGGATTCCTAAGAAAGGAACCGCACTGAAAATGACCGAAAAAGCCTGGCAGATCTATGGCCGAGCCATCCGCGTCTACGAGAACAATCCCACCGCCGAGTGGCGCGACGGAAAGATGTGGATCGACGGAAAGCCCGTGGACTATTATACCTTCCGCATGAACTACTACTTCATGATGGGCGACAACCGCGACAACTCGCTCGACTCGCGCTACTGGGGCTTCGTGCCCGAGGACCACGTGGTCGGCACCCCCTGGCGTGTGCTCATATCGTTCGACAAAGACAAGGGTCTCTTCGACGGCAAGATACGCTGGAACCGCATCCTCCGCGACGCCAATCCCGACAAATAAGCGCTCTACCGAAGTGAATCCTCGCGGCTATACAAACCTCTTCGGTACGCGCGCGGCTCTTCCTCCGCGCTATTTCGGCAACATAGCCTATTATCTGGCCGTGGCCGCCCACGGCGGCGACGCCTATATGGACGGCTCTATACTTTTCGACAAGCGTCAGAAGGTCGTGCACCGCTGCGAAATAGCCGACACGCGCGGACGCGTACAACTCACGGCGCCCGTAGCCAAACCCCACGGCATAGCCCGCGCCACCTGGGACGACGTGGCCGTCAGCCCTCACGGACAGTGGTGGCACATCCACCTCACCACGCTTGAGTCGGCCTACGGCCGCACTCCGTTTTTTGAGTTCTATATCGACCGCCTGTGCCCGTTCTTACAGCCAGACACACATCTGCGCTACCCTTCGATTGCGGCGCTCGACCGCGCCATCGACGCCGAACTGCGGCGCATCCTTTTCCTTCCTGAGGCTCCGGAGCCAAAAAACTCAGCCGACTCAGCCGAAGCGGTCGGCATAGAGCATTCCGACACCAAATTTATCGACCTGATTGAGCCTTACTGGCAGGTGAGGATGGACAGCCTCGGCTTCCAGCCCAACCTCTCCATTCTCGACCTGATTTTCAACCTCGGCCCCGAAGCCGCCATCTACCTCTGGCGCATCGCCTCAAAGCCCCAAGCCACTCACATCCACTAACTCTTTTCACTGCCAATTACTTGAAGATGAAAGTACTCATGGAGTGTGGAGCGAGATCTACGGCGAGATGGCGCCCTTTGACGTGGAGCGAAAGCGGCTCTACGGCGTCGGACCTGTTGGCGGCCACTGCCACATGCGTGCCGTCAGCGTTCCGCGCCACAAGTACCACAGGCAAGTCGGCGCCACCTTTGCTATAGCCCACGATGCGCGCTCCCGGTGCGATGAAATGTGAGAAATGCTTCACTGCATGGAATTCAGGTGTATAGCGGACTGTGCGCGCAGTTTCATCGAGCTCCACAAGCGCGTTCTGACGCCATCCCCAGGGACTCTCGCCACCACGCGGAAGCAGGAAATTCCAGTTGTACCACTCGCTGCACCCGTTGCCGAGATTGTCGGCTATGAGAAAAAACGTGTGCTCGGCAGCGGCCCAGTCCATTGATCCGTTGCCGCATTCGCTCTCCGAACAGATATATTCCAAAGCGGGATACTGCCGACGGATTTCGGGCAGAATCTCGCGCCCTTCCCACTGGAAGGCAGCTCCGGCGAGCATGGAGCGAAGCGTAGAGTCGGCCATGATGCGCTCCACGTGGTCGAGTCGGTTGGTGTTGAACGTGCCGATGAACAATTTTACTTCGGGATGACGCCGCTTCAATGTCGGGCCGAGATAATCGCGGTTGAAGCGGATGGTACCCTCGGCCGTCCAGGCGCAGCCCGGATAGGGGGTATAGCTATATGCTTCGTTCTGATATATCACCATATCGATAGGCACTCCCTGTGCGGCGTATTCCTCGATGAAACGGCAGAAATAGTCGGCATAAGCCTGCAGATAGCGCGGATCCTGGATGAAATAGTCGGTTGTGGCGAGGCGCCGGGGGAACTTACCGTCGCGCGGACCGAGGAATTTCATCTCATCTTCGTCGATACTGTCGGTAGCTCCGAAAAGCAGGTAGTCGATGCGCGGATCGGCGGAGTTGTGGCGACTGCTCACCACGGGATAGTCGCCGTTGATTTTCATCCACGACGGAGGCGACCAGGGCGACGCCCAGAACGTAAGCGACGGATTGAAATGCTGTGCGGCGCGGATGAGCGGAATAATCCCACGCTTGTCGCGCTCGATATTGAAATAGCGCAGCTCGAGGTCGCCCGGCACCTCGTCGCAGCTGAACCACGAGCGGCCGTAGTCGTTGCAGTTCATGCCGATACGGCCTCGGGTGAAGCGCAAATCGCCGTCGGGAGCAAAAAGGCTGTGCATCAGCCCGTCTTGCTCCGCACGGTCGAGTGCGAGAAAGGCATCCCAGTCAAGCTCGTTGAATGTCGTGCCCCAATGGGCGAAGGGTGTGCCCTCCTCGCTGCCTGTTATAGCCGGAAGGGTAAGGCCTGCGGAAGCAGAAGTTGCGGTTTTTACCTTCTTCCGACGAAAATAATCTCCATCGGCGCTCTCATACCATTCTACCGAAGTGCCTTCGGCCATAAGTGCGGCAACTGCGGCCGCAGCCGCGAAAATCCATCTTTTCATCGTTTTCATCGGTATTATTTTTAAGGAGAATACGCTAATATACGGAATTTCGCTTAATTTTGCACATCGGCACCCACGAATGCCACACAATAATAAGCTCCGCGGAGCAGTTTATACAGTATGACACGCATCATTTCACTACTATCGCTTCTGGTATTGACTTTTGCCTCCGGCGCGCCGCGCGCGTGGGCCGACGAAAGGCAGGTGGTGCAGGCTGTCGAAACCCTAAGGGCGCAGGAGAACCGCCCGCTCGACGGTGCTTCGGAAGCCTCCGACGATGCCGTGCGCATATCGAAAAAACGCACCATCGAGCATCCCGGCACGGGGATGCAGAGCGTTTACCGCGGCAAATACCATACGATTACCGAAGAGGGCGACACGGTATTGGTGCTCGTGCTCAATGATGTGACCGTATTCCCCAAGCTGAAATTCAAGAACAAGAAGCAGGAAAAATTCTACTGGCGCACCGTGCGCGACGTGAAAAAGACCCTCCCATACGCAAAACTTATCTGCGAGACCCTGCTCGAGACCTACGAATATGTAGAGACATTCCCCACCCAGGCCGAACGCGAAAAATATCTCAAGGAGATGGAAAGTGCCATCTTCCAACAGTATAAACCGGTGTTGATGCGCTTCTCGAAAAATCAGGCCCGCATGCTCGTGAAACTTATCCAGCGCGAGACGAACCAGAGCGGATACGATATTCTGAAAGCCTTTCTCGGCTCCTTCCGCGCCACATTCTGGCAGGGTTTCGGGCGCCTTTTCGGCGTGAACCTCAAGGGAAATTTCCAACCCGAAAAAAACTCCAACGACGCCATCATAGAGCGCGTATGCGTGGCCGTGGAGCAGGGCCAGCTATAACGATTGCCTAAAATTATGGAGGATTATACCATCCGTTCAACCGACGCCGCGATGCCGGCTCCGGAAGTTTCCGTAATCATACCGGCCTACAATGCCGAAAAGTATCTTGCGGAGTGCCTCGAATCTGTCGGGTCGCAGACCGAGCGCAACCTGGAGATTATTGTGGTCGACGACGGCTCAACCGATGGTACTGCTGCTATTGTCGCCGGTTTCGCAGAAGCCGACCCTCGCCTGCGCCTGATCAGGCAGCCGAACGCCGGCCCGGGCCCGGCCCGTAACACCGCCATAGCCGCCGCACGGGGCCGCTATCTCGCATTCGTCGACGCCGACGACCTCCTCCTCCCCCACGCTCTTGAACATATGCTTGCCGCCGCGCGACGCCACGACGCCCCGATGGTAATCGCCCGGATGGCCAAGGGCACGCGCCTCCTCCCGAAGTGGGTCCGGGCAGATGCAGAGGAAAATCCATCCAGCCGCGTGGTAGACTATGTAGAATGCCTGAATCTTGCATTATTCCAACATATTACGGCAACTTCCATGTCAGGAGTCCTTTTCCGCCGAGAATTATTCGACGGACAGACATTCTGCTCCACACGCTTTGAGGACCTTGATATAGCTTACCGACTGATTCTCCGGGCCGAACGTATCGCACTTCTTTCAGCTGACGTATATTTTTACCGTCAACACGAAGCCAGTTACATACATATTGCCAGCCGCGCCCGCTTCGACGTGCTCGACGTTGTCGACCGCATGGTCGAATTTATCGCGCGCGAATGCCCGGCGGCTCTCCGCGCCGCCGAAAGCCGCCGGTTTGCCGCCCACTGCAACGCCTATTCGATGCTTCTCCACGCCCCGGCGGGGATGCTCAGCCCCGCCGAACGCACCGCCATCAAGAGCCGCTGCCTCGACGCCATACGCCGGTACCGCTTCCAGGAACTCTTCGGCCGACGCACCCGCCTGCGCAACCGCCTCGGCGCCCTCCTCGCCTACTTCCCTCCCCTTCTCCGCCTCTCCCTCAGCCACTGATTTCCCCTATCCACTGATAAACAACCCTCCTTCCCCATAAGTTTTGATATAATCCAATCCAGATATGCTAATAGTTTTACGTTCCATCTCCAGAAATTTTACTGAAAATATTAGATACTTAAAATTTTTGATTATCTTTGTATGCAAACATACTATAACTAAACATATTACATTATTAGTTTTATAAGAGGCGACATGTTATCCCTTTTGAATAGCAACCAAAATGAGACCTTTCATAACCGTTTTCATTCTCATTTTGTTAGCTTATTTTTAAAGTATTAACAACCAACTCCGCGTCTCTTCAGAATCATTTTACGAGCTAATCGGAGTTCTAGCTCTTCTGTGCTATGAAGAAATTTCATTATCTACTTCTTCTAACTTGTCTGCCTTTCATAACTTCGTGTAATAACGATAACAATAATGAAAGTGAGGAAGAAACTCAAAACCAAAGAAGTTCGTTAGAAGCTTACGCCAATTTAAACCCCGATGAGCCTATCATAGTAGACATATCAAACGATAAGGGAGAATCTATAGTTTTAATGGGAACAAAAACCCAAACCGGACATGCTGACAAGTTACAGCAAATGGTCATCACCATTCCTGAAGAGGAGAATCCCACAGAAGTGTTCTTTGATGAGAATGAACAGGTTAGCGATATGATAGCCCCAAATGGGGTCCGTTTCAAATTTGATTGGATTTCGAAGGATAAGGTAGCCCTTACTTTAGTAGACCCGAATACAAATGAGCAGTTAAACACTCTAATCGATTTTACAGCGAATGATGTATCGACGAAAACTACGAACTCACGGAGTGGGAACATCGCACGTCGTACCGGAGATGCGGTTATGTCCATTATCCCTCATACAACAGAGCCCCCTGTGTCTGAATTATCGGCTGTTTCACGAAGTGGTGGAGGCGTAGTAGGAGATGTCTATCTTGAACAATGTGGCGCGCCATCCACTGCGGAATGTTGGGTTAAAGTCTATGATTATTCTGAGATGACGGGGTCATTAGGACGTGGAAGATTCAGAGGCAGTTTCCCTTGTAAATATGTCAGCAAAGGACATTATCAATTCCAGCTCCCTGAAAATTACCATGTTCATCATAATGTTGCTGACTACTGCGATGCTATTAACGATGTCATTAGCAAGGTTTGCGGCCTCAATGCTTTCACAGCCCCTGGAAGCGGAGCTAAGCAATTCATGTGCCTCCAAATCTCGGCAGCATTAGCAAGCGGCATCGTTTCAGCTCCTGTGGCCGCAGGTTTCTTGGTCGCATGCGAAGTCACATCAACAGCGCTTGATGCAGGGTGCGCTTTGGTCAATGGAAATATGGAATTGCCGGAAGGAGCACCAAATTTAGTTGATGGTTTGTGTGGAGCACTCCGTGAAATCAACTATACCTGGGATACACCTTTACTTTTAATACCTGTTGTCAATGCAATGCCGTCCTGCATAATCGGCACAGCTCAAATTTATAAAGCTGACGGCAACTTGCAATATATGACCGTTAAATGGGGGGCGAGCCCGGAATAAATGAATTTAATTTAAAACCCTCTGCGCCGGGGCGCGGTGTAAGTTATAATGCAATAGCTGATCTCTATTGCCTTCCTGCTGGCACTGAGATTACGATGGAAATTATCGGAACTGATGGTTACCACGCTAAGAAATCACAAATTGTGGACAACACAATAACCATTACTACAATTTTATCCGTTCCAGGTGCCGAAACTGGGGTGAAAGATGTTTGCACTGTTACCGCAGTAACTCCTGATCACAAAACAGTCACTAAAAAAGCTTCTTTAGTTTTTCAGTAATCAGTAATAATGAGCAGGTTTGTGTTCTTCATTTTGCTATTATTCGGATTGATTGCTTGTAAGCCATCAGCTTATTGCAATCAATCCGATGATTGCATAATCGAAGATGCCGATTATAATTTTGGAGTCATACCCGATTCTGTTGCAATTCTCAATCACCGTTTTCAAATATTTAACAATACATCAGACACCTGTCGGATTATTCGTATTGAAAAAAGCTGCGGGTGCACTCAAGTTCGATTAACCGACAGAATTATTCCACCTGAATCTTCATCTTTTTTAGATGTTGAAATAGACCTGGGAGCTAATTATAATTTCTTCGAGAGGGATATCAATATCTATACTAATCTGCGCCAAGAACCGTACACTATTTTCTTACGAGCTACGCGAGAAATGCCTCTGAAGGTTATTCAACAGGAATTCCCTGTAAAAATTTCTAAAGATCTCAGAGCCAATATACCCTTCATCATTTTGGGGAATGTAAGTATCGGTGATTCAAAATCTGGATATATCAATTTACTCAATAGTTCTGACCATAAAATTGATTTATCCGCTGAAATCCCAAATGCACCCTCCTACGTAAGTGTCTTTTATGAGGATGAAATAGAGCCTAAGGAAATAGGACGATTAGTTGTTACGGTAGATTTGTCAGAAATTCAAAATTATTGGGGGCTTCAAAGGTTTAATGTAATAATTAAATCCGCAGGCAACAGCAAAACCATACCAGTTGAAGCTATTTTTGTAGAAAAATTCAATCGTAAAGACAGTAGTCCCCGCATACTGATTCCTGTATCAACTTATACAATCGATTCATCCTCAAATCAGGAAGTTCGTTTTTTTATCAAGAACGTTGGTAACGACACCCTGTTTATTAGAGATCTGCAGATTTCCGACAACGCTTGCAACATAACATTAAAATCTAATCAAATACCTCCGAATTACCAGAATTCCCTTATAGTACGAGTTGGGAAAAATTTAACTAAAGGCATCGACTTAGGGCTCACAACTAATGACCCAACTGAACCTTATAAGATTCTACGAATCTTGCCCAAACATAATGAATAATCCTGACTGATAATTCTCACGCTATTCTTCTGACAGGCTGCAGATACTTCATGCCGTATAGTTTAAGCTGTAATAAATAATATTCCGAATGTTTTCGAGGTTTCTGATCATTCTCTCTGCAGAATTGTTAACCAAATAGGAAGTTAAAAACATACACGACGTTTTCATGAATTTTAAACTATTGTTGTTCAGTTTTTGCTGGCACGTTGCAGTGTATTGAAAACCACTTATCTCTTCTCTATGTAGAATAGCAATATTTAGTCAGAATAGTGCCGTCGTTATGATCACCACCTTCAATCTCGCTGCGTCTCGGTCTAAGGAGTGGTAGAAAGATTCGTATGAATCTACGTCCAGGACATCGCAAGATACTATGAAGAAATAGAAAAATTTCGTTGTCCTCGACTCCACGGTCGTTTTGTCTGAACAGATAATTTTGCGTCCGAGTGCCATTGGACGCCCTCCTCGTCTACTTCCCTCCCATCCTCCGCCTCTCCCTCCGCCACTGAATCCCCAAGACTTGATCCAAGACTTGACGAAGATTCCAAACCGAAGTGCGCAACTTCGTAGCAGCGAGTGCATTCTCCACACTCTCCCGAGGAGGGGTTGCCCCAGCGGCGGGGACGCATTGGTGCGCCCCCGAGAGCGGAACCTCCAACAGGTTCATAACTGACAAAACACAAAAAAGGAGACCGAAGTCTCCCTGAGATTAACTAATTTTGTATTGTCCTATGTACCATCAATTAACCTCGGAGTATAATCCGCAAAACGAAACGTGCAACGAAGCCAAAACGAAATGTGTCAAAATTAAAACGAAACGTGCAACAATCTGAAAACGGAACGTACCGCCGAGTCGCCACCTATACACTCATCCCCGACGCCCTCACACGAGCGCCGGGGATGTTCATATTCGGGCAGTTCATACCCGCCGGATGATAATTCAGATCAGGTGGCCGCCGATGTCGTGATAGCAGTAGTAATTGGCCAGCACCGCCACGATACTGCCGAGCAGCGCACCCGCCACATCAGCCGCGAGGTCCCACACACAGAAATGGTTCCCCTCCTGCTTTGCGTCGCGCACCTCCTTCCATATGCCTACAGCCACGGCCACAACAAAAGCCACCAGCCCGGCCAGCCATGGCGTGGGGAAAGGAATCGGCGCGAGAAATGCACTCAGCACTCCGGCGATGCAGAACGATACGAACACATGGAGCTTCTTGTCAGAGCCTCCGCGGTCATTGCAGATTTTTGTCATAATAGTTTAATTTTTAAGGTTAAAAACTTCCCGGCACTATTGCGCCGTTCAAAAAATTTTCGTACTTTTGTGATGCCCTAGACAACGCCGGTTAGACTTTGCGTTTGTGCGCGAAGTAACACCTCTAGACTGGGGCTTTTTTATGCCCTTACGTCACCTCGGCGTCGCATTTCGGGCATCTCCTCCCCTCACACAAAATCCATCAGCACAACCTGATTCTCGGCAAGCGCCGCGCGGTCCAGTCGGTGATTGTTCAGCGCAGCCCACAGGCACGGCAACGCCCCGCCCCAGTAGCGCCATGGCCGCTTCCACCAACCCCTCTCCAGCGGCGGCTGCATAGAGCCTACCCACTGCAGAGGCTCCGGCACCGGTTCCCCGCGGAAACGGTGAAGCTCCACCCACCCGCGCTTCTGCACACCTCCGGTCAACCGCACCCCCGGCATGAATTCCTCCAGCCATTCGCACAGCCCCGCGAAATCCTCGGCGGTCTTTATGCTGTCGCATCGCTCCAGCACCACACGCACCACCGATCCGGTTGACGCCAACGACTCAATCGTCTCGATGGCGTCAACCGGATCCGCGTCGAGCAAAGTGCCCCCGTGGGCACACACAAACCGGCCGTCCCCGTCCTGCGCCACCCGGATGTCAAACCACCGCACACCTGCGGCGATCTGCCCCTCCAGCGTCTTCGCCTGGCACCGGTAGAAAGGCCGGAGCAGCCGTCGCCACCATACCAGCGGCGCCGCATAGCTCATCGTGTTGTGGCTCCCCAGTATCATACCCCGGCCTCCGTCTTTTCAGGTTCATCACCTGTGGTCGGCGTCTGGTCCGCGGCCACGGCTTTCGCCCTGGCCTTGCACTGCTCCACATATGCGTAATACTCAGCAAACTCCTCGGGCTTGCTCTCACGCTGACGCAACAGCCCATGCTCATCGCTCAACGAATAGCGCATCCGCACCATCCGCTCTACCTCCGCGGCATATCGCTGCTCATCCGTCAGCGGCGCCTGCGAATATCCCGCCGGCACGCTGCTGACTGAATCGTAGCGCACCGATACCTGCGTAAGCTTTTCTCTCACCTTGCGGTTGGCTTCCGCCAGCCGCTCACGTAAAGTCTTATTCTCCATTGTCATTACTGTTATCGGTTACACTTTCCGCCTTCGCCTCCAAGGCCGCCACACGCCCCGAAAGAGCCTCAAACGCCGCATTCACCAAATCCATCGTAGAAATAATATCTTCGACCTTAGTGCTCAAATCCTCAACCTTGGCGCTGGTGGTAGATGGTAATTCGCTGTATGGCACCAGCACATTGTATTTTTTTGTCGAATCATACCGCCCCACATAAATCTGCGTGATGCCAAGACTGTTGGACCCCGAACCGATGTAACCCCGCCCCACATAGAGATAGCCAAGTTTGGGCCGCGTCACCGTATATCCCTGCAACTTGCCTACATCCCCCAGAGTGGCGTCCGCAAAAGGCGCCCCCGAGCTTGGGCCGTTCTGGTGGAGGAAACACTCTAATGTTGTACTGTAAATAACACCGGACCCGCCGGGATTCTGCTCATATAAGTAGAAGTCGCCCACGGAGCCGATTTCTCTAACCGGGACTCTATTCACCATGTTCTGTATGGTTGATGGGATGCCCGATAATCTGCCGGAGGTATCGTATACCGTACCCATAAGCCCAGGCAACTCTCCCTCTACGGCTCCTCTCAGAATTTGCCAGCCATATAAATCCGGGACAGCCCCATGGGTCCAGTCATCACCGGAGCCGGCCCTGCGGAAACGATACGTCGTCACACTCAATATATCTTTCGCCTCCGCCGCCATAGATACCAATTCATCTGAGGCATCCGCAGGCAGACTGTCGGGGAACCCCTCGGGAATATCCTCCGGCTTGCAGTCGAATATATCCGCCCAAGTCACAAGCCCGGCGTTGATAAGCTCCATATACATATTCGATTCCACAATATCGCCAACGGCAACCTTATCCGAACCTCTCGCCTTATTCAGAGCCGCTACCAGCGCCGTAATATAATCCTCTTCTAAATTGTCCGAATTAACATCAATGCCCGCCGCAATCGGTTCATCTACCAAATCGTCGATATTATACACCTTCGGCACACCCGTGCGCCCGTACAGAATCTCGTTGTTGAAATCCACATTCTCGCGCACGGCATTCACTCCCTTCTGCATCTGTTGCACAAGATATTGCGCTCCATCCCCATTAAGATATTTCTTTTTTCCGTTTTCCATAATCTTATCTTTTTTCAGCGTTTGAACATTGCGTCTATGTCGGCCTCGGTCAGCGGATGGGGGCGTCCTCCGGCGCGGTGCAACGGTTGGCTGCGACGCGCCTTCACTTCGCCTTCGCCCAGAAAGTCCACATGGAAGTAGCCCCATTCAGACCACACTCCACGATGCCGGATGCGGATGCGGAATAGCGCATGGTTGCCACGTACTATCTTATGTGATGGGTTCCCATCTTTGTCAAATTTCCGGAAGAGGGTAAGTTTTTTCCAACGCCAGACGCGCTTATGGTTTCGATCACCGCTCCTGGGTCGGCTACGCTGCCACACCTCATACTGCGCTCTATTCCGCAGGAAGAGGTCGCGTGACCGGATCTCATTCGCATGCTTTCCCCGAGGGGTCACAAAAGTCCGCAACAATCCGAGTAGCCATCCCTCCTCTGGTGGCGGAGGGAGTACGCGCAAGCTCATATTGGTTGAAGGACACCGGTAGAACTCCTTACCCCCATCGGGGCGTATACGCACACCTATCACCGTAGGGGATATTTGATTACTTCTTCCCGGTGAAAGGAGCAGATGAATCCAGTGCCATTTACCTCCGGTTGCGCCCCGCTCCACCACAAGTTCATCCCCCTCGATATGCGCCTTGGCTCCCCATTCATGGCCACATGTACGGACTTCGCACTCGCTCAAAGGAATGCGCTCATAATAGTCCGTGCCTGCCTCGAGCCAGTACAGCCCTTTCAGCGATATGCGGCACGGGATGAATGCATGTACTGTTATATACCCCCGGTCGAGATAGAACAGCCCCGGATGGGCATTGAGCGTAGGCACACGGAACACACGGCGCATCGCCCCGCCCGTAGCCCAGTCGAGGTTCACAAGTTCGCGGCCCGTAAAGCGGTAGCGCGTATCGTTGCAACGGAACACCATCCGCGTATTGGCGCGCACGGTACCGTCCTCCGCAACCTCGTTGTAGCATTCCTCTCCCGCCTCGGCCAGCTCTCCGTTGCGGTAGAATACACCTTCATCACGGGAGAACCACACCCCGTCGGGATGTTCCTCGGCCCAGTCTTCTGCGTTACTGTCTTTCATAAACCCGAACGTCAGCTCCCGCTTGTCCTGCTTCCCCGCAAGCATCGCCTCAACATCGGCGCGGGTCAGCTCGCCGAGCACGGGCAACGTCACAACAGCGACGGCGCGCGTCGACGGGCAGTCCCCGCGGCCTTTCACAAGCTCTATATCCAACGGCTCCGGCGTCACCACGCGGTGATACCCGTCGGAATACCGCCCATCGGGCAACTCCACGGTGATCTCACACTGGAGCGACCCGATAGCCAGCTTGTGGTTGTCGAACACCACATGAATCCCCCCGCCATCGTTGTAGCAGTTCTCGGTGACGCCTCCTATACACGAGGCCGTGAACACGTTGGAGAGCGAAAAGGTGTAGAACTTCGCCTTCCAGTCGAACTTCGGCCATCCCAGATCATTGCCCTCGCAGTCCGTCAGGCGCAGTATGGCATCGAAATCACTTTTATAATTTACCTTCATTTTCTTCTGTATTTTTTAATCACCCGGAAAATTATCATGAAAACCAACATGGCGCATCCACCCATCGCGAAGCCTCCCGCATCCATCTTCGCCTGCTGCCGTGAGCCGCTTCTCCACCGGATAGGGCACCCGTATGCTGTCTGTATGCTCTATAAAGCACGTATCGTGAACGGCAACCATCCGGATATGCTCGCGCTCGCGCCATTCCTGAACAGTATCACCCTTCACGAACACAAAGCGCGTATCGCGAACTGTGTCCGTAATTAGTTTCTCCACCTCGCGGTCTTTATACTCCGTGCGCACGCTCTCCACCGGCACATACCGCGTGGTCGTGCATCCGCCCAATGCCAGCGCCGCGAGTATGGCCATCACCGCCACACTCGCCATTAGCACCGCATTACGCGCCGACAGCCATCCCCAACCCCTATTTGTCTGCTTTCTCTGATTATAATCGTGCATCGTGCATTGTGAATTATGAATTATACATCTTTGCCTCTCTCGCACGCCGTTGCACAAGCCCCGGCAACACCACCTTACGCCCGTTGCGCGTGCCATACACCCAGTGCCCGAACTCCGTAACTATCGAGGCATCCCCCGCGTCGGCTTTCAGCTTGCGCCACAGCGTCGACCCGCGAAGCGCACTCATTCCCACATTGAACGCGAAGCTCACCAGCGCATCATACTGCCCCTGCCGCAGCGCACCCACGCCGTCGATCTTCATCCACCGCTGCAGCTCGGCCTCCAGCCGCGCCACATCCCCGGCCAGCAGCGCATCCGCGCGAGCCTGCGAAATCCGCAACCCCGGCGTCACATCCGCGCCCGTGTGGCCGTAACCTATCGTCCACACGCCGCTCGGGCACTTATAGGCCGTAAGCCTGCACCCCTCGCTCTCCTTTATATGCTCTATCGCCTTATCGCTCACTTTCATGATTACATCTTGTTATTGTTTAGTCGTCTGTATGTTGATGCCGTTGAACTATTTCAGCACCAGATTGCTTCCGCTCAGAGCAAGCTTGCGCCATGTCTCGCTCCCCAGCCTGAGATATATACCGTCCGGCTGCATCCGCAATCCGTAGTTCGATCCGGCCAGCACACCGAAGTAGTTTGCCTTGGCCAGCCATTTCAATCCCGTCCAGACGCCCAGCACTCCGTCCGAGGCAATAGCGAACTGCTCGGCGATGCCGCGCGTCACTTTGAGGTTGATTACAGGAGCGATGCTGTGGTTTGAGGCTGTGCCCCAATAGTCGAGCGGTCGCGTCGTAGTGGGAATCACCACTGCAATGTAATACTCTCCTTCTGTCGGTATCACAGCATTAAACGTCAGCACGCCACGGCCCACAGACGGCTTGTCGATAAACGACCGCAATCCGCTGTACACAATATTGCGCAAGCCATCTGTCAGGCTGTATATATACACATTGAACAACCCGCTGAACGGCATCTTTTCCGACCCCGTGTTGACGCCCAGCTCCACTGTCACCGTACCGGAAACCTCTGTTTTCGCAGTGAGTGTCCCCAGCGAAATACCCGACCACTCAGCTCCTGCGGTCACAGCCATTCCGCCCAATTTCACCATGCCGTTCGGCATAGTCACCTGCTCGCGCCTTCCGATGGTGATGTTCTGCGTCAACGCAACCGGAGCGAGTTGTGAAACCTCGCTCTCCACAGCCTCGACGTTTGTATACTCCAACGGCTCGTTGGATATGCGCATCTTCGCCGTACCGTCGGCGTCAAGCAGCTTCATCCCTGAAGCGTCGAGCTGCAGACCGCCTCCCAGCCGGATAGCGTTCAGTAGGAACTCTATTACTCCCGACGCCATGTATCCCGTGCCGTTGTGGCGGAAAAGCGCCGTAGGCTCCGCGCCCCCGAAGGGATTCCCGCCCATCCATATCGCCGGTGCGGTACCTCCCGAAGCATCATTCACACCGCTGATACCCGATTGCACATCGCGCACACCGTCGGCGTCCGTTGTCCCCAGCAGAAGCATCGTGGAGAGCACCATACCTCCCGTCAACTCCGTGCTGTCGGCCACAGCCTCCCGCAAGGCTTTGCGCAGGTATCCCGTATCCTCCGGCGCAGCCTCCCACAGCTCCGGGATTCTATCGCCCAGATACAGCCCCACCTCTTTTATCGTTATGGATGCCCCGATGTCGGCATACGCCATGTTGAACATCAGCCGTGCATCCTTCATCCGCGCCCCCACCTTCATGGTTCGCGTCAGATCCACGTCCCCGTTCTCCGTAATCTGAGCGAACCACACGGCATAATGCAGGTTCTCCTCGTCAAGATTCAGCAGCTCCACAACCACAGCAGAAGGTTCGCCGGTCAGCCCCTCAACCTTCCCCCGTAGCCGCAGCGTCACCGTCTGTCCCTCCTCCAGATCGTTCACCGAAAGCTGCTCCGTGGCCCCGTGCGTCAGCTCTCCCGTGCGCTCTATCCGAAGACCGCCGCCAACAATGCTCAGTCCGCACGGCTCCATCCACGTATTCCACTTCGTAAGCCCCACATCCGAAAACTTCTCAAACGTGCAGTCATCCAGACCCCACTCCCCCGACTGCAACGCGATATTCCGCGTGGCAAGCGTCCCGAACACACCCCCCGCAACCTTCTCCACATACTCCGCCACACCGCGCCGGTTCCCCTGCCCGTCGTCAAATACCGATTGCGTCGATATGGTTCCGGCCACGGTGAGGCCATCCGACTGGGTGTATTGGAGATACTGCTTGGCCTCAGCGTTCCCCAGCCGGAAATACACCTCGCTTGTCAGCGCGTCTTGCCCGAAAGATATTACAGCCTTGTCGGTCAGGGCATACCCGTTTATTCCGCTAAACATTTTCAGGCTCGGTGAATCCGCCTCCACCGTCGAGAACACCATGGCCGTCTGCCTTAGAGGGTTGTTCCGGTTGCCGAACTGGCATATTTCATCGCCTACATGCGGCACACCGCTGTCGGCCTCGCAGTCGGTTTTCGAGAGGTCTATCGAGCCGTAGCGGTTGCCGTTGTCGTCGGTGTAACCCTCGTTGTCAACGCCCGTCACAAGTCGCCAGTACCGATGGTTGGCAATATCGTTGGCCACCCCCTCCTTGGCGTTGAACGCCTCCGAGATGGCTTGGTCGCCCGCCTCAAAACGGCTGGCAATCTTATCGCCATCCTGCTCCACAAGAAAATAGCAGCGATATGCACCTTCAAGTTCTTCCACCCGGGTGCACTTCACACCTCCACCCGGGGTGATATATTGTTTTCCTGCTATCACGCCAGCCTTGATTACGGTCAATTCCTCGAAAAATGCCTTGACACGAACATACAGCCGCGCCACCTCGGCAAACGAGTCCCCGTTGACATCCATCCCGAAAATTCCTCCCGACGCCCCGGCGATATACCGGCCCACCTCAAACGCCATGTCGGTCGAAATCCTATGCGCGCTCCGGTCGTCTTTCACCTTCGACAGGTAACTTTTGTCGATTCTGAGCGCCGACATGAGGTTGTTGTCGGTCAGACGCGTTCTGTCCCCGGTTCTGACAATATCCGGCAGACTTATGGATCCGGCTATGGATTGGGCGTAGGATCGTACCGACGAGATATCATCGGCAAATTTTACCTTTGATGTCCGGCCGAGTGCATCTCCTATCTCTATATCCATCTGCGACGGAAGGTTGACCTTCCGGGTTATTCTGGTAATGCGGCTGTCACGGTATCCGAATTCAGGAAAATACTCCTCGCTCTCGAGGCGCACCCTGCGGCCTATCGAGAGGTCGATGCCATTGTCCTCTATCCATACATGGTCCGTGGATGCCTTGTAAACAGTGAGGTCGAGGTTATGTTCTGCATTATATTTATTTACAGCAGTAAGGAATTCTTCTTCGGCAAGGGCATAATATTCATCCGGCATCCTGAGATTCCACAGGATATATTTGTCGCCGGCTTTCGGCACGAGCGTACCGCCGGGCAACTGCGTGTCATCGTCATAGGGCCAGATGGTGATTATCTCAAATTCCCGGGTGTCGCTGTTGTAGTTTACCTCGAAATAATATGTACCGTCTTCCTCGTCGCCGAGTCCGGCAAGCTCGCTTCCTTCCTGGAATGACACACGCTTGACCAGACCGCCGATTTCATAGTCGTTGGGGTTGAACGGCAGACTGTCATCGCGGAAATAGTAAATTGTGAATGGTTTTCCGTCCTCGCCGGTCTTGACTTCGCTCCGGACGTTGCTTACCACACCGGTGCGACGCGGATATATGTCCGCGAATGCGTCAGCCTCGTAATGATCCACGCGGCCATATTTGTCGGCATTCATCTCGACATATTTCTGGCCGCCGGGCAACTGGAGCCGCGAATATCCATATTTCTCGCGGGATATGTTCCGGCTGCTGCCTACGGGGTATAGTCGGGTATAAAAATCGACATTGTCGGCGGTTGTCGGTTCTATGCTGGTCAGTCCTTTGTCATAGCCCATGAAAACCGGCTCGCCATGTTCGCATTTGCAGATATTGACGGTTTGTCCTTCCACCCACCATTCGGCGCCGACTTTCTCGGCAATCTCCTTGAGAGCCTGGTCGCAGTATTTGCCGAAGTAGTCGATGACGATATTCTCGGTGCCGTCAACCTGTCCGACCTTCCAGTCGGTGATGTTTCCCATGCCGTCGTTCATGCAGTGGACTATCATCGTCACATGTTCCCGGGGCAGGGCGGTAAGGGTGAACACCGGCTCTTCCTCATTGTCAACGGTCTTGATTACGAGCAGACGCTTGATCATGCTCTCCACACCGTAGAGCTTGATGTCGTAACTCCACTCTTTCGTGGATTTCTGCTTCGGACGGTATTTCTCGGTGAGCCAGTAGCGCTCCCCCTCGAAGTCGGCATAGTCATCGACATCAAGGTCTATATGCTCGTAATAGGTGAACGAGAGAGTCAGGACATTGTCGCCCTGTATCTCTGTCGCCTGGGTGGAGCTGTCGTTAGGGGACAGTTCCACTTTCGGGTTCCCGACTTTGTCGTATATCGTTATAAGCATATTTGAACGGCGTTTTAATTTCGTTAGAATGACGGTACAGGCTCGCGGAATTTCACCTTGAAGCGGCTTGCCTGGACCCCTTCGTTATAGAGGTAAGTGAGAGGCTTGTAGCCCGGGCAATCGACATAGAACATGCGCATGGTCAGCCCGAGTTCCGGCAAGCGCACCGAAAGCCATCCGTTTTCTCCGGTCTTTAGGAATGTGATGAACGAGCGGTATCTAATCAGCCACTCATTCCTGGTTCCGGCGAATATGGCGAAATGCAGTGTGACATCCCGCTCTTCGTTTTTGACATCGAGTTTCCCGGAATATTTCGTGCCGTCATGTTCCCGGATATTGACGCCGACATGGCTCTTTACCTTTGACGGCGCCATTATGGATGTGAGATTATCGCGGCCGCCTTTCTTCTCCTCGGTAAGAAAGGCTCCGAATTCAGTCCATATATCCTTGCCGTTTATAAAGACAAGGCCCTTCAGTGCGGATGTGTCCATTATTATTTGGTTCTGATGCCGTCTCTGGCGATTTTTATAAGCAGTTCCTTTATCTCTTCGGCAGACGCCGCATTAGATTTCGTATTCTCGGCAATCTGGGCAAGGTATCCCTCGGCAGCACTCATACGCTCGGCCACATTTTCAACAATGGTGTCGATACTGGCCACATGGCCCTGTACCGAGACAAACAGTCCTTCGAGTTTCGTACCCTGGTCCTGGCTCATGGCGTTATAACTGCCGACTTTTCCGGACTGCGATGAACCTTTGTCATCACTGCCGTAACCGGTGGCTGCCGCGAGTTGATCGCGGAGCTTCATGGCTTCCTCGACATATCTCATGTACTCTTCGGACAGGGCATTGCGTTCGGCTTCGGTAAGGTCATTGTCTTCCATCGCCTTTCCGAACTTCTTCCACCATTCCTCCAGCTTGTCGGCATACATTTCGCCGATTTTGTTGGAAAGCATGGCACGCATGAAGTATTCGCTGATATTGTCAGCAAAATCCTCCGTGCTCGCCTCCATATCCATGAGCTGATCAATAAAGCTGTCATACATGGAATCGAAGGAAATCCCTGTCAATCCTTCGTACAGTTCGTTTGTCAGTTCCTCGAGTTTGCCGGCCTGGGCGATATAGTCGTTGAGTTTTTCTGTCAGTCTGCCGCCGTACCCGCCTTTGCCGGTGTCCTGAATCTGCTTCCACATATCGACATTGGCGCGGAGCATCTTCATTTCCTCCGGCGATAGACTCCAGATATTGCCATCCCACGAGCGGCCGATCTGACGGCTCAGCCGCGCAATCTGTTCCTGAGAGAATCCGTCCCAATAGTAATTCCAACTGTGGTGGCTACCGTGGTATCCTGCCTGGGCCTGGGCGATGCCGAGATAATTAGCATTGGTTTCGCGCTGATAATTATAGGCATCCCGGTATGCTGCGACACTCTTGCCTCCCTTGCCTGCCTTGATTTCGTCAGTCAAGTCCTCTATAGCGGTCTGTAGCAATTCGTTTCGTTCTGTCAGATTGTCAATAGTAGCTTGCACCTCCTTGGCATTGCTTGAGCTGAACCATGAGGTGAAACCTCCGAATGTAATGGCATCAAATATTCCGGCGATACCGTCGATAAGCGATTGTCCTATCTGAACGAACATTTTTCCGTTCAACAGATTCGTGAGTATGCCGGATATGGCATTGAGCACGGTATCAATCAGGCTTGATACCAGAACTCCTATGCCATCTTTGAGGATATCCAGTAGAGAAAGGACAGCTGATATGATCTGACCGATCATTCCGCTGTTGCCAAGAGCAGCTGAAACGCTTTTCCCGATAGCGGAATTCCCGAGCAGCTTTGACATGCCGTTCGCAAGGGCACCTCCAACGGCGTTTGTGACACCGCTGTTGTTGAAGAGCTTATCAAGGCTCATCAGACTTTCTCCCACACCCTGCAGGCTGCCGGATTTAAGTCCGGCAAGACTGGAGACAAGCGTATTGAACATATTATTGACGCGCGTGGTAGATGCCTGAAGGCTATTGGAGGCATCCTGCACATCCGCGCCGAAGGAGCGTACCCGGTCGGATGCTTCGTTCATATTTGTGGTGGCGGTCGCCACTTCGGTTTTAGCAGCTGCAATAGCATCGGCATTGCCACTTTGCTCTGCCTGGGCGAGTTTTATCTTAGCTGCGGTCAAAGCCTCTGTCGCAAGCCTTTCCTTATCCTGGGCGTCCATGTAATTACGCATGGCTTTCTGATATGCGGTGAGATCGTTCCCGAGAGTGACGAATATTCCGCTGTCCCATGACGTGTTTGCCTCTTCGAGCTTGGCGATAAGCTCGTAGAGAGTCTGCTGATCCTGAAGGTCCGAATTCCGAAATTCCTCAGTCTCAGAGATTGCCCGGAGTTTGGCAATGGTAGGTTCAAGCTGATCGCGGAACATGGTGCCGAAACCACTGAACACGCTTCCCCAGTCCACCGACTGTTTGATTGCATCTATTTCGATGTTCTGAAGGGCCGTTGCCTTCTCCTTTTCCAGAGACTTCTTTACCCATTCATCGGAGGCTTCGGCTATTTTACGGTCGTATTCTTCCGACATAGCGAGTTTTTTCTGTTGGAATGTACCGTACTCCTTCAGATATTCCTCCATGTGCTGCAGTTCGAGCAAATAGACTTCCTGCATGGCTTTGTCCCGGTTCTCAAGAGCAATGCGTCCGGCTCTGTCTATCTCGGACTGTTGAGTTTCAGTCAATCCGTCAGCATTTAGCCCTGTCGCTCCGGATTCTTTGTTCAGCGCTTTGAAAGATGCCCTCTGGGCTTCTATCTCGGCAATCTCTTTTTTATAGTCCAAGGCAATCTGCCGGCGACGACGCTCTGCGCCATCAGCCATCTGGTTTATTTCATCCTGCTCATTCTGCCAACGGAGTTTCTGCAATTCTTCTGCGGCACGACGTTCCTGCTCAACACGATCATCTTTGTCGGGTTTGTCCGGCTCATCGGGTTTGTCCGGCTTGCCCCCATCCGAATCAACATTTGTGCCAGGAATATTTGCCATTGTAGCGTCAAGTTGATCGGCCAATCGATTCATTTCACCGATATATCCCTGAATAGTCCTTTCAGCGTTTGTCCGGGCATTGTTCTGAGCGGCCAAAGCCGAAGCATTACCTGCATCCCTGCGCATCTGAGTGACAATACGCGCACCCTCGTCAGTAAGAGCCCAATATGAAGAGGCTCCGTTCACCATTCGGATATTTCGTTCCCCGCGACCGCCTGTTACAAAGTTTCCGGCACTGTCACGGTCGGAAATGGCCGCTTTTTCGGCCTCAGTCAGATCGACGAATCTTGTTTCGGTAGTCGCCGGAACATATTTGTATGTTTTATTCTTTTCAATATCCTCGACCATCTGGTCTGCGACATTCTGAATACGGGTCTCATAGGCTTTCAGTTCTGCGCGGAGAATGATCGCCGTCATCATATCCTTCGTATGCTGACGGAAGATCTTCTCCATATCGTTGACGCTGCCTATCTCTTTACCGAGCTTGCGCCATTCTTCCTTGGTATCCGTTATGAACTTCTTCTTTTTATCGAAACTGTCTCCAAGGTTCTCCCATGCACGTTTCAATTTGAGGAAAGACGCAATCTGTTCTCCGGCAGCAGTGGCCACTGTCCGGGCAAATTCCTCCTGTTCCTCACGTGCTTTCTCCATTTGTTGCTGACGTTCTTCCTCAGCTTTCTTAGCAGCCTCATTCCCCTTTGCGAGGGCATACAGAGCTCCGACAACAGTCACAACCGCCATCGCAAGTAGCACGTAAGGGTTTGCCTTTGCCACGGCATTGAAAGCTGCCTGTGCTATCGTAGCTGCCTTGGTGGCAATCACACCACGACCCACCGCCCACGCGCGGATTGTTTCAGCGGTGGCGGCAGCCTTAGTCTGTATGACATTGACGCCCTGCATGAGGGCCGACTGCTTCTGAAGGTTGACCTGCATTGAGGTCAGTGCATTGCTCGCCACAAGCGCCGTCTGGAGCTGTGTCTGAACCTCCATAAGATCGGACTCGCTCAATCCGAGTGCCTGAGCACCGGCGGTAGCAAGGCCGAATCCATCAACGACAAGCTGGATGCCTCCGGCAAACTGGTCAAATCCTCTTGAGTCGGATGCGGCATTATTAATTGCCTGAGATGTGTCGGCGATGGCATCGTTAAGCTCTCCGGCTTTCTCCGTAAGTTCATCAATATGCCGGGCAAGTTCTTTGCCCTGGGCAGATTGTTTTTCCTGATCTGTCAACGACCGATAAGCCAGTAATAGCGTGGCTATCTCTTCCCGAACACTTCGGAGCTGTTGCCGGAGTGAGACGCCGGCATTCTCCGCCTCAAGTTTGAGCTCTCGCTGCTGCTTTGTCAATTCTTCCAGTCCGGCCTTCTCCGCGTCGAGTTCCTTTTTGAGTGCGGCAAGCTGGGAGGATGCCTTTGCGGCAGCTTGCCCCGGAGCCATCTTCTTGACAGATTTCTCAAGTTCCCGGTACTGTTTCTCAAGATCGCGCACAATCCCGCGCTGCACAGTCAATGCTCCGGCAACATCCTTGAGCTGACGCTTGGTGTCGTTGGAAAAGGAACTGACGGTCTGCCCGGCCTTTTTAAGACCGGGTGACAGGCCGTCCTGAAGGAATATTTCAAGCTCAACTGGCTTCATGTGTCACTGTTTTAAATTGCTTCTGAAGAATCCTTCAACTTCCCGAGCATCATCCTCTGCGGTAGCGCCGGCAGTTTTGTTTGACTGTGATGCCTTGCGTCCGCTCCTGTATCGTGGAGCGTCACTAAGCATCTTTATCAGGGTCTGATAATTTACTTTGTTAAGTATGTAGTCCACATTCCAGCCTGTGGCGTCAGCCACCTGCCATATAAATCCGAAGGGGCTATGGGAGGGCTCGTAACCGCTCTTTAACTCCCCTTCGCTGCCCGGCTCAGTCTCAGCTTCATCGGATTCGTCCGTTCGGCTAATCTGATAATAGGTATAAAAGGGTCAGTGCCCATAAGGCTTACGAATTTCTGCGCCGCAGCCAAAATGATATGCTGCTCCACGCAGTTCCGGATAAACCATGATACCGGCCGAACTAACAGACGGCGCACCGGTCCCACGCAAATAGTGTAGGCTATCATCCGGCAGAGCGCTGCTCCGTGCTTCGCCATGAACCGCATCTGTTCCTCTTTAGTAAATGCCGCCATCTGCTCTGCTGTGACCTCCATTGAAAGATATGTCCGGGCAAACTGGATCTGCCCGGACATATATGGTCTTTTGAGTGTCACACGCAGTTTTACGGGACGTTCCCTGAAAGGCAACTTGAATTCCTTAAGCGGAATTGATATGCCTATATTCAGCAGCGCGTCGGCAGCTTCGCGCTGTATGGCCCGCTCAAGCGTGATGTCCATACGTTATCATGCGGTTTCGGGGTCCTCGGGGAGCAGCCATCCGTTCGCCTCCGACCATTCGGTGGGGAGTGAATCGCTGGCGAATATGCCGTAAGGAGGCACCTTGGCAGCAGATGGCATGGCGACCTTCAGCTCGACCTCAATCTTGGCAGTCTCGGTCAGTGTGAGCTTACCGCCGAGGTCTGAAAGCAGGGTGGCATTGGGAATGAGGATTGACTGACCGGATACGAGGGCAATCTCCCACGGTCCTTCCATAACCATCGCGGCTCTCGGGGCAGTCCATCCTACCACCTTCTCGCCGGACTTATGCAGCTTGCCGCCCAGGAACTGCTCCAGGCTCTCGAAATTCAACCGGATCATGTCGAACTTGGGCGCGATCTTGCCGTTGGACTGGGCTATGACCAGGACGGGGGCGCCGGGAACCTGCTCAGCCTCAATCTCGGTAGATTCGGGCTTTGTGCCTCCCAGGTCGAAGGAGTTTTTGGCGATATAGCCGACTTCCTTCCCTTTATATTTGACGGCACCGATGCCGTACATGAAGTCTTTATTCATTTTTGCGTCGTTTTGAAATTTTGATGAAATAAGTTAGAGATATCCCGGCGACAAAGCCCAAGGCAAGTCCTTTGACAAATATCTCCAAGGGGGATTCCCGGGTCTTTGTCTCTTTCTGAACAGTAGCATGGTAACTTTCCAGTGCGTCACGCGCATTATGGTAAAGTGCTTCATAATATTCCACCTGCCGGGCGAGACTGTCACATGTGCCGGTCACATATATGGTGTCACCACGTATTGATACTTCGGCATGTGCCTGTCCGCTCTTACGGTGATAGGTAGCGCCTTGCGGAAGTTTAAGGAGGCTGTCCACGGATATCCTCATCTCCACACGGCTCTCCGGTACCACTTCCGTCTGGACTATCCGTGTAAATGTCTGAACCGTGTCGTGGACCGTCACTATCTGTTGGCTCTGTGTTTGCTCGGTCTGCGTCTTTTTGGTGGTCGCGCAGCCGGGCAAGCACAGGACAGCCATCAGAATGACGACAACCGGAAGCAGCTTCCACAGCTTTGCGCAGCCGGGCCATTTCTCTCTTGGTAGAGGCCATCTCCCTTTTGGTGGCCTGAAGATCTTCTCTGGTAGCATGAAGTTCATCTTTTAATGGTTTCACGATATTCTCCACCAGAATCCGGGTCGCATTCTCGGTGTTGGTGATGTGCACAGTCTCGGCTTCGGCTTTTGCCTTTTCGGCATCGGCATTGGCTTTGCGCACAGTCGCCCTCATTGTAGCAACATCCACTATAAGCGCCACTACGCCACCGCCGAGAAGTATGTTGAGGATTTCGCTGAAGGACATCGCTGTGTTTGGTTTGATTGGTTGTTACTGAGTTATGCCTATTGACTTGAGCCATTTCTGGACATCAAAGCTCGGGCAGGCCTTGGCGGCCACTTCGTTGTGACCGATGATGCGGACACCAGGGAACCGCTTGTGGAAATCCCTGACATAGGCTTCCATCGCTTTAAGCTGTGCCGACGTACGGGTGTCCTTGGGTTTCATGGATCTGTCGAGGCCGCCGGCATATACGACATGGCGGCTCACGGAGTTGTAGCCTTTGGCACCGTTGGTGATTTCCCACAGGTCCACGTTGGCATCCTCGTTGTTGTCGACAAGACGCTCCACTGTGCCGTCGAGGTGGATTATATCGGTATAGCCGACCTGTTTCCACCCTCGGCCGCCCTTTGACACCGGAGAGAGGTGCATCCGCCGAATATCAGCGGCTGTCACCTCACGCCCCTCGGGTGTCGCGGTGCAATGGAGTACGAGATACTGGAGCTTAGCCATTACGCCTTGGGTTGTGAAAGAGTTATGGTCGCAGTCTTTGTCTTATCGGAATCGAGGGTTACCGTTATCTTCCCATTCCGGGCAGACTCTCCCTCATTTGCCGAAGCCGTGACCTTAAGTCCTGTGGCGGTACGCTCTACAGTAAAACCTTCGGATGGGGTATCTACTGTATAGTCGCCTGTCGCCTCTATTGAAACCTCTTTGATTTCACCGGTAGCGGCGAAACTCAGGGCACTCGGGGTGGCAGTAACTTTTTTCTCAAGCGGTTTGAATTTGGGATTGGTACGAGTGTCCATAACCACAAATTCCTCGCCGAAGGCAATATTGGTGTCTGCCTTCATGAGTAGCTTGAAGAAATAAAGTTCGGAAGCGGCGGCGTATTTGTCTATCTGGATTACCTCTTCGTCATCCTGCAGGTTGACTGCGGCGAAGAGATTTCCGTCGGCATCGAGCGAACAGAGCGTTGCTACGAGAACACCATCCGGCCACGAAGATATTACCTCAATGGTAATACCCTTGAATCGTTCGGCGTTGATATCTGTTTCGCTGGCATTTTTATTGTCGCGATTGGTAAGTTCTTTATCGTACCTATCGAAATCGCGGACACTCATGATGAAGCGAAGTTTCGAGTTGGTTCGCATCGCGGTCGGGATGGCGTCACGAAGAGCATATAACTTGCCAATCATCGTTGTTTCAGCAGATCCATCGACAACGATGCAGTCGTGATCTTTTGCTGCCTGTGTGAGAATACCATCCATCAGATGGTCGTCATCGTCTCCGTATTCTCCATTGATATAGTGCCAACCGAGTTCGAATCTGAGTTGCTTGCTAAGAGCGTCCACTAAGATGTTCTGAGCTTCCGGGGGCAGTTGTGAGAACACGAGGTTCCCCTTGGGTTGCCACCGGCGCCATACATGTTCGAATGTCGCCGGATTGAAGGTTGTAAATGCCATCATATCCTTAGGATCAAGGGCACGTTCGCTGTATACGAAATCTCCTTTGCTATTAGCAAGCGTCGGGTTGGCCTTACGCTTCTGTAGCATCTTGCCTGTCTTAACGCGTGGCACACTGATTTTCTTTTGGACTCCTGGTATAACCATTATAAGTCCTCTCTCCACGAGGTCATTGCTCGTGGTGGCTACGGTTAGGATTCGTTCAAGTACCTCACCGTTGTAGTTTGTACCTTGTACTATAATCGCCATTGTTTTGTTGGTTTTGTGTTGTTACTTATTAAGTTTGGCTCTAATTTCCTCCATACGGAGTTCCCATGGGCCCTTAGCAGATGGATCTACTGCCCCCTCGGAAGATTGTATGGTCGCACTGAGCTTTACGGCCGGCGAGATAGCGTCGAGGGTGGCGTTGAGGTCTTCGATGCCGAGCTTCTTGCCCATGTCGATGAAGTGCTGTTTCTTGTCAGCCGGAATCTTCTTTGCGGTGACGGCCGCATCGACGGCCGCTGTGATCTGCGCGAGCTTGAGCTGTTCGTTCTCTGCACGCATCTTGTCGGATTCCTCCTTGGAACCCTTCAGTTCGGCGAGCTTGGTATTGACTGCCGCCTCGTCTGCCGTTTCCGGCAAGCCCAGTTGCAGGGCAAGTGTCTTGATGTCCATTTTGGGATTGTTGTTTGGTTTATGATTCAGCCGGGGAAGGGGGCAATCGCCGCCGTTGCCGAGCGTTATTAACTGTCCGTCTTTATACAGTCTGATGGCATCGTTGTTGGCGCCTATGTCCACAAGCGACACTTCATGCAGCTGTGATTTGGTTACCGTTGGGAAGCGTTGTCCGTCGACTATATGTTCGGGAGCATCGCTGGTTTCAATAACATTGAAACCTATGCTTACCATTCGGAGTGAACCGAATTCCCATTGCTTCTTGCACTGACGCGATAGTTCGGTTGCCTCGTCAAATGCGAGTTCACCGGTAATCTCGCCGTTCTCTCTCTTAAGATCCTTGATCACACCGATGACCTGGCCGCGGTTGTGCATATACAGCAGTATCGGGTTGCGCTCATACTGTTCCATGTCCACGCCCTCGGTAAGGACGCGGTAGCCATGGATGTTGAGCGTGTCGTTTGTAAGTCTTACTCTGTTGCCCATTGTGATGTGCGATAATGATTTCGCTGCAAAATTCAGAGTTAATCGTCTTACCTCCAAAAAAGTGTGCAATGGTTGCACACTTGTATGCAATGGTTGCACACTTTTTTTGCGGGAGCCTTATTTTACGCCACCTTTGTGCAAAATTCAATCGCATATTATCACATTCAGATATGGCAACAAAGAAGGAAAACGAAAAAAAGAAGTCCCTCGCCAGGGCTTTGTTTCTCTCCGGCATGGAGATGACCGAGATTGCCGACAAGGTAGATATCTCCCGCGTCACCATCTCCAAATGGTGCGCCGCAGATGGATGGAAGGAAGCGCGTGCCGCAAAAAGCATTACGCGCCCAGAACTTGTCAACAAGTTGCTCATAACCATAGACAACCTCATCGAGCAAGTAAATTCCTCTAAAGACATTACGGCGACTGCCGGCCTTGCCGACAAACTGTCAAAACTGTCGGCCGTCATAGAGAAACTTGACAAGAAGGCCAATGTCATTGACGCGATCGAGGTCTTCATGGCTTTCTCTCGGTGGCTTGAGCACAGAGCGGCTACCGACCCTGAAGTCACGCCGGACCTTATCAAGGCCATCAACAAGTACCAGGACAAGTATATAATTGAGTCCATGGGCTCCAATCAGCTGAAGTGATATGGCTCCCGCAGCTGAGATAAAGAAAGCGTACGAGGAATGGCGGGACCATTGCAAGCGCGTCAATTCTCTGACGCCAGTTTCAATGTCGGTCGCCAAAGAGTCAGCCGCCGAGCGAGACAATCGCATTCGCAGGCTGCTTTCAAATTATGCCGCTTTTTGTGAATACTATTTTCCCCACTACCTGACATTACGCGACAAGACGACGGGTGAACCCATCAAGGTAATCCACAACGCTCCGTTTCATAATGCCGCCGCCTTGAAGGTGCGCAATACCCCGAACCTTAAAGCGGTCTTCAAATGGCCTCGCGGCCATGCCAAGTCCACCCATTTTGACATCTTCCTCCCTCTATGGCTGATGTTCCAACCTAAAAGACTCATCAGCTTTATGGTCGTTGTGGGCAAAAGCCAGGACAGCGCAAACCGACTTCTCGCCGACATTCAGGCTGAGCTTGAGTTCAATCAGCGCATCATCTCCGACTTCGGGGAACAGAAGAACCTCGGCGAATGGACAGAAGGGGAGTTCAAGACTCAGGGCGGTTCCAAGTTTCTCGCCGTGGGTCGCGGTCAGTCGCCACGAGGTCTGCGCGACCGTGAGTCGCGACCCGACTATATCGTGATCGATGACCTTGACGATGACGAGCTGTGCCGCAATGAAAAGCGCGTGAAGGATTTGACCGATTGGGTCAAGGAGGCTCTTTTCGGCGCCCTGGATGTCGGTCGCGGCCGCTTTATAATGGTAGGCAACCTTATATCCAAATGTTCCGTTTTGGCCAATATGTGCGCCACACGAGGCGTGTATGTGTCGGAGATCAAGGCAGTGGATAAAAACGGCAATCCTGTCTGGAAAGAGAAGTGGACCCGGGAGGAAGCCCAGGCGTACGCCGATTTTGTCGGCTATCGTGCCTGGAACAAGGAGATGATGCACAACCCAATCAACGATGGCTCTATCTTCCGTCATGAATGGATACGCTATAAACGCCTTCCCAAACTGGAGAAGTACGACATGCTCGTGTGCTATACCGACCCGTCTTTCAAATCGACCACCGCCAACGATTACAAGGCATGCCGCCTATGGGGAAAGATCGGAACCGAGCTGCATCTTATAGACTGCTATGTCCGCCAAGACACGGTATCCGGTATGGTGCGGTGGCTTTATGACCTCTACGAGCGGACCCGCGACCGTGTGTCCATTTCATTCTTCATGGAGGCGAATTTCATGCAGGATATCATTCTGGACGAATTTGCCGCCGAAGGGGACCTCAGAGGCTATCAGCTTCCGATTCTTCCGGACAAACGCAGCAAACCGGAGAAAATTCAGCGCATCGAGGCTGTATCGCCTCTTTGGGAGCGTGGTTTCGTATTTTACAACGAGACGCTCAAGGATTCTCCGGACATGCAGGTCGGCATAGAGCAGACACTTGCCCTTGAGCGGGGTTCCCGTGCCCATGATGATGCTCCTGATGCCGACGAGGGCGCCATATGGTATCTGCAGCGCAGCACACGACAAGAGATTTTCAAACCGGTGGCGATTCCGCGTCGCTCACCTAAAAATATATGGTAGTATGTTTATCGATAGTGAGGATTACCGTGTTGTCATCGGCGAGGCTGCCCTGAAAGTGATATCGCAATCTTCGCCGGAGAATATTGCCAATGCTGAAGCAGAGGCCATGGAGGAGATAGCCGGCTATCTGCGCCCGGTATATGATACCGATGCCGTTTTTTCGGCTTCGGGCAATGACCGGAACCGGCTTATAGTCATGTACACCGCAGACATAGTCCTTTACCATCTGACCGCCTCACAGCCTCAGAAGATGGGCAGCGAGATTCGCAAGGAACGCTACGACCGGGCGATTAAATGGCTTGAGGGTGTCCAGGCCGGCAAGATTGTTCCCGACCTACCCCTCGCCGAGCCGGAGGAGGGATTCTCCGGGTTCGGCACCTCCTATCATTCATCACCCCGACTAAGACACGATTGGTAACCGTCCGCAGGACGCTTTGCCCCGATTAAATATACATTCGCAAAGAAACATGAGCCGAAAATCCAACAGACAGAGGTTGTGCCAGGTGCAGAAGGACGCCCGGTCAAAGATACAGAAGCAGTCCTCGGTTATCCTGGAGCTGCACCGTTACGCGGAGTTTTTCACAAAGAACGACATCGAGGACTGGCGCCGTGCGTGGCAGTCGGCCATTGAGCCGCGCCACCCTTCCCGGCAAAAGCTCTACGACATCTACCGCGATGCCATGACAGATTCGCATCTCTCGGGCTGCATACAGCAGCGCGTCGGGTTCGTGATGTCGCGCTCGTTCAAGCTCGTAAACGAGTCTGGCGATGTGGACGATGCCGCCGGGCATCTGTTCGACCAGGCATGGTTCAAGGATCTGTGCCGCCTGTGTCTTGAGTCTATATGGTGGGGGCATTCTCTCATTGAGCTCGGCGATGTCGTGACCGACGGCGACGGCCATCCGGCTTTCTCCGGCGTGTCGCTCATTCCCCGAAAGCATGTGGTGCCGGAGAAGGGGCGCGTGGTACAGCGCGTGGGCATGAACTGGGAGACAGGCATAGAGTACCGGGAACGTCCCTGGCGCGACTGGCTGATTGAGGCCGGCCGCCCTGACGACCTTGGGCTGCTGCTCAAGGCAGCACTCCACACCATTCCCAAAAAGCACGCGATGACTTTCTGGGATTGTTTCGCGGAGGTGTTCGGCATGCCCTGGCGCATCGCGCGCACATCCACCCGCGACCCGAAGGAATACCAGCGGCTACAGGACATGATGTACAATCCCGGTGCGAACCAGGCGGTGGTGGCCGGCATGGAGACGGAAATCCAGTTCGTGGAATCCGGCAAGGGCGATGCCTTCAATGTCTATGACAAGCGAATTGACCGGGCAAACTCGGAACTGTCGAAACTGGTTATAGGCCAGACCATGACCATTGAGGATGGATCCTCGCTCTCGCAGTCGCAGACCCACCTGCAGGTTTTCATGAATCTGGTAGAGTCGGACCGAGATTTCCTGCGCGACATCGTCAACAATCAGCTCATCCCGCTGATGGTGCTCCACGGTTTCCCTGTCAAAGGGCTCCGATTCGAGTGGGACGACGCCATGGACTACACCCCGGAGCAGCAGGTGGCCTACGAAACCATGGTGGCCGACCGATACGAGGTCGACCCTTCTTACTTCGCCGACAAGTACAATATGCCGGTCGGCAAACGCATCAATCAGATGGCACTCCCTCCGGCAGGGGATGATGCCGACAAGAAAAATTGCGACAATGATTCCAAAGAGGATAAGGAGAAAAAGAATTTTTTGCCTACGGCCAAAAACCTCACGCTCGGCAATTCAAGCGAGCTTGATTGCTCTCGCTCACTCGGTTTTTTCGACTGAGCCCCTCTGACTACGAGGGGCTGCACCGGCGCTATAGGTCAATGCTCGATGGTTTGGACATGCGTATGCTCGGCACCCTCGGCGATGACGTGCGCAAGCGTCTGACCTCTCTGTTCGAGGGTATGATGCGCTCGCTGTTCAAGGAGAATGGCGCGGAGTTCCGCGTTGATCTTGTCGCTGACCCCGCGGTGCAGGAGTTTGTCGGGGCACATGCGTCGGTGATGGATTCCGCCTTTGAGAAGGTGGAAATGTCCGATGCCATGCGCCGCCGTCTGACACGGTCGAACTATATATTCTCCGGCATGAAGGCGTTCCATGAGCTGCACGAGGCATTCCCCTCTCTGCTTGATGAGAACGGCAATAGAAAGCCGTTCGAACGGTTTTTGAATGACGTTCAGAGCATAGACGCAACTTATAACGCCAACTATCTCCGGGCAGAGTATAATTTTGTGGCAGCGTCTGCCGAGATGGCCGGCAAGTGGGAGCAGTTCATGCGCGACGGCGACAGATACAATCTCCAGTACCGCACCCAGCAGGACTACAAGGTGCGCCCGGAACATGCAGCCCTCGACCGCGTCACGCTGCCGCCGTCGGATTCGTTTTGGGAGGAGTTCTACCCGCCTAATGGCTGGAACTGCCGCTGCACCGTTGTCCAGGTGCGCAAATCCAAGTATCCTGAAACCTCCCACGACGAGGCGATGCGTCTGGGCGACGAGGCCCTGCAGCGCGACACAAAAGGTATATTCCGCTTCAACGCCGGCAAGGAGGGCAAGTCCGTTCCGGACTACAATCCCTACACCATCCGCCGCTGCTCCACATGCCCTGTCGCCAAAGGCAGCAAAGGCGGAAAGCTCGCAGCATTTGTGCCGGAGAACGAGGTGTGCAAGGCCTGTGTCCTCGTTCATCAGTGTGAGCAACTCCGAGGTGAAGTCATAAAGCACGGCAAAGGCACTATCGAGGTCAGCCATCTTGTTGACCGCAGGGATGGTGATTATGAAAGGTTGATGGCCGTTGCACGGCATTTCGCGTCCGATGGCGCCCATGTAGTGCTGACTCCGAAGATGACGCGACCTCCTAAATTTGAATACGACTGTGTTTATGGCTCTCTTCGTGGCACCCGGTATGACGGCAAATGTCCCGATCTAAGAATCGGGGAACACTGGTACGAGCATGAGGGATTCTCTTCTGATAATCCGAAAAATGCGTTCAGAAACATGTTAAATCATGGTCTTAAACAATCTGACCGTATTATTATCGACCGCCCGGATCTTACGGATGCATACATGAAACGTATCATCAATCAGCGAATAAAGGATGGGCATCCTATTTCAGAAGTATGGTTAAACGAAAACAGCCAATTAAGGTTACTATATAAAAAGTCAGAGGAATGATCGCTCATTCCTCCTTCTGGCAACGAATCGGTAGTCATTAGCTACGGAATCGTTAGTGCAAAGATATAAAGAATTCCTCAAACATAAAAGTTTATGAACAAAAAATCAATCAAAATCAACACCATTACCTGCTGCGATGCTTGGATGACATTGCGCAACTGCCTGAGGGGGGGGTAAATACGATTATTTGCGGTCCTCGGCACTTCACAGGCATCACCCATAACGCCAAAGAGAAGGCCGCACCGTCCGGGGAGGGCGTAAAAAATGCCCCCGGCCTGTTAATAGACGTCTCACTTTCTAAAAACATAAACAACCGTAAAGGTGCCAGCCGGGGGCAATATGCCCTTCTCGGCACCTTTACGGTTGTTTTGCGTCCGGGAACGCGGTTTTTATAAGTGAGACAATGCAAAATTAGCAATTTTCGCCGACATGACAATATTTGAAGTGCTGAATTTCAACCGCGAGCTGCTCGAAAGGCTGCGCCGGATTGGTGTGCGGCTCGAGGACACTGCCTACATCGACCTTTTTGTTGACTACAACAATATGGTCGGCGCAGGCGACAAGGTGTCGTATGCAGTGGCGGTTCTGGCCGACAAATACAATGTCAGCGAGCGCAAGGTTTACAGTCTTATCAAGCATTTTCAGTCATCGGCCCTGCCGCTCTGCCCGGCAAAGGACAGTGACTGCAATCCGGGTGCAGTATGATTCGGTGTTCCGATAGTGTGGCGCTGTCGGCGCGTGCCTACCTTTGCATCATCACCAATCATCAACGAATATGGCACGCAACAAATATCACCAAATCCTCGCCCGGATTCTTGACACCGGCAAGTACCAGGTCAACAAAAAGGGCAACATCACCTACCTTATCAACGAGCAGCTCTCGCTTACCCCGGCCGACCTGCTCGAGATTTTCGAGGGGCATGGCATCGCCCGCAAGAAGCTCCGCTCGGAGCTACAGCTCTTCATGAGCGGCGAGCGCTCGGTGGAGAAGTACCGCGAAGCCGGCATAAACTGGTGGGACTACTGTGGCTCCATCTTAGTCAACTCTTACCCTACCTATTTCGAGAAACTGCCGCCGCTATTGGCCCGGATCAACAAGGAGCGCCGGCCGTCGAAGAACTATGTGCTGTTCCTCGGGGCCACCGAGGCTGAGAGCAACCAGTCTCCGTGCCTGTCGCTCGTGCAGTTCCAGATTGAGGACGGCGAGCTTGTGGTGTCGGCCTACCAGCGCAGCTCCGACGCGAACCTCGGCCTGCCTGCCGACATCTACCATCTTTATCTGATGGCACGCCACATCGACTTCCCACTCAAGTCCATCACGCTGTTCCTGGGCAACGTGCATGTGTATGACAACAACATCGACAACACCCGCCGCCTCCTTGCCGGGGAGGACAGTGTTAAATTCGAGCTTAACGTATGAGCCGCCTCTATATGTCTGCGCCGTTGCCTTTCGTTGGGCAGAAGCGCATGTTCGCAAAGCATTTCATCGAGGTCATCAAGCAATACCCCGCCGGCACGGTGTTCGTCGACCTCTTTGGCGGTTCCGGACTGCTCTCTCACATTACCAAACATTTTCACCCGGAGTCGAGGGTCATTTACAACGACTTCGACGACTACCGTCTGCGCATTGCCAACATCCCGCGCACCAACGCCCTGCTCGACCGCATCCGGCCCATCGCCTCGCAATTCCCCAGGCACAAGCCGGTCACCGGCAATGCCCGCGACGAGATTTTCAAGCTGCTCGAGCAGGAACTTCATGACAACGGCTATCTCGACTTCATCACGCTGTCGTCGTCGCTGATGTTCTCTATGAAGTATAAGATGAGCATCCCGGAAATGCGCAAGGAAACGTTCTACAACAATGTCCGCAAAGCCGGATATTCCGAATGCCCGGACTATCTCGCCGGACTGGAGATTACTTCGTGCGACTACCGGGAGCTGTTCAATCGGTATAAAGATGTTCCGGGCGTCGTGTTCCTGGTCGACCCGCCCTATCTCTCCACCGATGTCGGAACCTACCGCATGTACTGGCGCCTCGCCGACTACCTCGATGTGCTGTCGGTGCTGTCCGGCCATAATTTTATATATTTTACCTCCGAGAAATCGTGCCTCGTGGAACTGTGCGAGTGGATGGGCCGCAACCCGTCGCTCGGCAACCCGTTCGAGCGGTGCAGCCGCAGGGAGTTTAACGCGACCATGAACTATAATGCTCGCTATACGGACATCATGCTGTTCACAACCCCCGACCCTCCTCCGGACAACGCCGTGTAGGGCCGTTCCATTACCCATATAACGCCGAGAGAGCCGTCACCCGATAAAGGGTGCGGCTCTCTCTTTTCGTTGCGAAATCGACTGCCGATTTGCTCCGCAAAGCTCCGGCGCTTTTATAGATTGCGCTCCAGGGCTAAGACTATATCTTTTTGTATCTGATTCCGACTTCTCCACCGTCAGTTAAAACTGACGGTATTCCGCCCAAAGGCGCATAGGTTAAGCGCAAAAACTCATGGTTGTCACCGTCAAGCCAGATGGCTTTATCTGTCGGAGGCAACTCGATACTTGTGTAGGTAAATATTATGTATACCTCCGGGCACGAACTGGCGGCCCAATTCTCCCGAATGAATTCCGGGTTTTTCTCCAGCCGCCAGCTAATATCATAACTGTGTGCTCCCGAAATGTCAACTCCGGTTCCGTCTGCATTAAAGATATATTCCTGATCCCAGGATATATATGAGATGTCCTCCCACCCCATTTCTCTAATGTTATATTTCCCTCTGTTGAAATGCTCCGCGCCGACCCAATGGCCCACTATTGTATTGTGCAGCTCCTTATACAGGGTGTCCTGAACTTTGGCTGCCGTCTGTAGCGGCGATTCGGGTTCTTCTTTTTCATCCCCGCAGGAACACAACAGAAATATGGCTAATACCTGCAAAAGCTGTGAAAATAATTTGTTCATGTTAATAGATATAATCGGTTTGTTGTTGCAAATATATATATCATTAATCAGGTATGCAAATTAATCAAATAATCCCACGACAGGCCCCGTGTTTTTTTGCGGTTTATATTGTGGGATTTTTGCTGAGGTGTTATTTCAAATGCCGGAATCCGACGCATGTGTAGGTCTCGATATTCTCGACAAGTTCCTCGTGATTGTGGTTGGTGGCGGAGCTGTCGATGTCAAACTCCATGAAAGTTTTCCCCTTCAGTCCGGCAAGCTGCTCATGGATCTTATCGAGCAGCCGGAATTCACCGATGTTTTTCTGCTCGGCCCAGTCGGTGACCACATGGAGGTTGATGAGCGGCTGCGCCCGGTATTCGACGCCCGGCACGATGGCATGCCACTTGAAGGGCACAAACTCGATGAACACCGCCGGACGATTCCATGCGGTCTCCTGCTCGATAAACTCGACATTGTGGTTCCACAGGTCGATGTGTTTTATCGCCCGTGGATACAGCTCGTCATCGACATCCACATCGTCGGGTCGTTCATAATACTCTCCGGCAGCATTTATGCACAAAGCCTCGAGCCGGTTTTTGATTGCGTTGTATAGTTCTTCCCTCATTTTATTTCCTGTTTAGCCTCAAAATATAAATGCGTCAGTTTGGAATTGCCACCTACACGGAAAAGAGTATCTAACATAGTGTCGGATATGTCATTTTCCAGTAATTGGAATAAGCCTCTCTCGAGATAGCCTGAGCAAATTCCCATAAAACATCTTGATTGTGACGCTTGCGAGTCTTTACACGCTCTTGGACCCAGTTTTTCCATTCCTTAAATGAAGTAGGTATTTTTATAGTTATGGTCTTCATTTGATATCAAAGTCTATGTTGTTGATGTATTCGTTTAGGTTCTCCTCGATGATTGCCCGGACTGCCTTCTCAACCTCCGGCGACGCGCCGAGAAATTTGCGCTGCGGGATCTTGATTGTAGAGCCTACCTTTATCATACTCATGATCCGCCAGAATTCAGATATTGTATTGAGGCTCATTTTTGATGTCCAGGCGTAGAAGGCTCCATCCGGCAACGTTGGCCTGTTAGAATCTCCTTTATTTCGCCCGAATCCGCCTTGTGATTCATAAAACTTTGCTCTGAAGAAGCGTTTCATCTTGGCCGTCACCTTGATTTCGCCCCCTTCGTTGTGGATGGCTGCCGCCGGGTGGTCGGACAGGAACACGATACTGCTCTCGCGGATCTCGCTGCGGACACTACGTCTAAAGCCGCCGGAGTCAACCAGTATAAGACCGCCCGGGCGTGTCGGACTTTTACGCCGCTGCCATGCCTGGCTGAAGAATGCTTGTCGCTCGAAGTTTTGGTCGAATTCGTCGCCAAGCTCCACCTGTATGTCGCGCAATATGCTCTGAAATATGGCGCGCGTCTGCTGATCAAGGTCGCTCATCGGGAGTGTCTTTTTCGGGGTTTTCGTCAATGAAATCAAAAAGGCTCGGCATGTCGGACGCCACGACCGGGGTTTCAAACCCTGCCGTAGCGTTCATTATGTTGTAGAAGGTGCGCTCGCTGATGGCATAAACCGGATATATGTACCTGCGCCATATCTCCCGGTTTGACATTCCGCTCCTGGCGTACTGGTCATATATCCGGTTTATGTCCTCGACGCGCTTCCTGTAGGACATGCCGCGCGATTTTGTCATTGGCTCTACATGATTTTTACAGGTCCGTGTGTCTGTTTAGGTCGGTAGGGCCGGATGTCGAGCGTCGTCACGCTGCTCACTGTCACCCGGCCGCTGCCTTCGCACTGGGGACATCTGGCAAGCATCGAACAGGAACCCTGCTGTACCCCGGTGCCGTGGCACTCCTTGCACACCGCCACACGGGGCGGTCGTCTTACTTCTTTTCCCATAATCGCTTTCGTTTTAGTCCACGTCGGTCATGCCGAGCGGTATGTAACACCATGCGCCCTTGTCGTTCTTGTACTGGGCGCGGATATATTTCTTGGAGATGGCCGGCTGATAGCTCTCCTCGATGATGCGCACACCGTCGATGAAACGTTCGTCGCCGCTGTCGTTGGCCATCTTGCGGAGCTGCAGCACACGGCTGGCCTTGATGTTGCCCTGTCCGTCGCGGCTCAACAGGCGCAACACAGCGTTGACGAGAGCGCGGGTGGCATCGTCCTTGGCAAGTCCCTCGATGTACTGCTTTACCATGGCGATGCCGTCCTCCACGGTATCCCGGTACCCGTCGATGGTGTTCACACCGAGAATCAGACGGAACTTGCCGTCGGAGGTGGTGAAGGTGTGGCTGTTCTGCTCATCGGTCTTGACCCCGGTGATTTCGGACTTCATCTTGAGGATGGTGTCGAAGTTGCCAAATACGGTGTCCTTGACCGTCTTGATCTGTTCGCTGAGCTCGCGCAGCTGCGGGATGGTTGTTGCCACCTCCTCGTCGACCATGTCGGCGTACTGCTGACGCTGTTCCTTACGCTCCTGCTCGCGGCGCTTTTTCTCTTTCTCGGCCTTGAAAGCCTCGAATTCCTGACGCTCTTCAGCTGTCATTTCTACTTTTTCTGTCATATCTCTTATTTTTGGTGGGTTGTTGATTGATCTTCGTGGGTTGTTGATTGATCTTCATTGTAGGGGACTTCCTCAAGCTCGTACCATTCGATGTCGGGTTCCTCGAGTCCGAAAAACTCTATTACCTCTTCGCGGTCATGGTAGCCTATGTATTCAGGAGTGAGGATATGCCCGGTGGTTCGCTCTTTGAGCCTTATTTTCCAGTGGCGCTTTTTCATGTCCATTTATGCTTGGCCCATCGGCATGGGGATGATTATTACATGCTGTCTGGACTGCTGCGCTTTGGCCGGCTGCGCGGGCATCTCCACCGGCTGATGACGGATGCCTCCCTTGCGCTCTATGCTCCTGAGCTTGCGACGCAGTTCCCGGTGCTCGTCGGCCGTGATGTGGTAGAAGTCCTTGCCGATAATTCGGGCGTCCCGGCAAAGGAGGTTGACGCGGTTCCAGTCGGTGGTATCCACTCCCATCTGCTGCATGATCTTGAGGGTCTTGCTGCGCTCCTTGCGGAGTTCGTCCTTGCGTCCGGTCCTGGCCTCAAGGTCGGCGCAGCAGCGGTCGTATTCGGCCCGGGTCATCTCGCGGAGGCTGTCGGTGCGTCCGTCGGTGTACTGCCACACCAGGCTCTTCTTCACCTCGTCGCGGTCCCCGATTGGATCGAGGGCCTTGACCGCGGTATAGAACCGGGCGAAATTAGTTACTTCTTGTTTCATATTATACACATGTTTTATTAGCCAAATCGACCACGACACCGGTATGGTATCTATCAAGCCACATAAGACCTTCATCAATTTTGGTTTTTACCATCGCGGTATCCCTTGTTGTCTCGGTTTCAGCCACTACTTCAAGGTAATGAAGTGCAGCATTAAGCGAAGCTCTTGTCTTGACACATAACTCATCAAGAACCTGAAGTTGGATTTTATCTTTGTCTTTAGCCATTGTTCTTTTCTCTGTTTAGTTTACTTAATCGGCTTCTCTCTTTGAGGACTACGGTCCAGTTGCAATAGTTGCAACAGCGTCCTTCCTCCTTGATGGGCCACGGATCGTTGCCGTGTTCCGTGACCTCTTTGCCGCAGATGCAGCATTTGAATTTTGTCTCACTCATATTCGTTTATTTTATGTTCGGTTTCCAATCTATCGTCACCATCGCCGCCACTTCGCCGGTGCCGGCACAGTCGGGACACGGCTCAAAGTCCGGCCCTTTGGGAGTGTCTATACTGAACCCACCCCTGCCGTTGCAATAAGGGCATGTCATCGGCGCCGTCATAAACGCCTCCTTGTGAATCCGGCCCTCCGGCTCGATTACTATCATCGTTCGTTTCTTACTCATATTTTGGCCTTGTGTTTAGGTTTACCTGATGTACCTCCCCAATATCTCTCTGCTCCCTCTTCCCATATTGTATAGCTCCCGACCGGGCCGAAGAATCTTCCCTTGGAAATGGCCTTGAAGCCCTCGACGAATATCTTCTGGTCTGCATCAAACATCACCTTGCGGGCTGTGCGCCCGTCCGGATTGCGCCCGTCGGCCTGACTGACGAAGATTATCAGCTTGTTGGAATGCCGCTCCACAAACTGCATGTATTCCCGGATGCCCATCTGTGTGTATTGGAAACTGTCGATGATCACGAAATCCGCGCTTTTGGGTTTCGACAGACGCTCGCTCAGGTCGCTCATCGACTCCCGGTTGAGCAGCACAAACCGTTTGTTAACTCCGATCATTCCATGCTGCGCCAGGGTCTGCTGCATGCTCAGACTCACACCTTGCTCCAGACTGTTGTAGGCAACCTTCCCATATTTGCAGAGTTCCTTGCTGAGTTGCATCATGAAACTGGTCTTGCCATTTCCCGACTGTCCCCACACAAACCACACTCCGGTCCGCTCCGGCGCCCCGAAAGCATCGGCCCATGCCCCGTTGAACGGTATCGTTTTCTTTTTCATACTCATCACTTCATTGACTGAATACGCTCTTGCCATTTCCTGATTTTCTTCTCTGTTGGTGCGTGTATATGCTCTTTGAATGCCGTTCGGACCTCATTCACACGCCGACCTCTCGCAGTTTTTTCTCCCGATGTATGGCTGCCTTGACGCAACGTAGATCAAAATCCTCCTTTTCCGTTGCCCTTACGACATTCGCCACCTGCCGGTTGTCGGCAAGTCCGTTTGCACGGCATATAGCTGATACATCCATCGGGGTTGTGGGATTGAGGTTAAAAAACCTACGTCCGATACGGGAATAGATCTCGTTATAGCCTTTGCGGTTGGCATTCACACCCCGCTCTATCCGCTGTTCGATATAGGATGTCGACATGAACACGATGCCGCATTTCCCCTCGAGCCGGTTATAGATATTGATGAAATAGTGAAATACGTTGTCATTGAGCTTGTCCCCTTCGTCAAAGATCAACAGAGGGGATTTCATCTGCATAATCTGCTGTATGGCCGCCTCAAGCGTTTCCCTTATGCGCATGCCGGCGCTCTTCAACCCTACCCGGCGGGCAATCTCTCGCACAAAGTCACTTTTGCGCATATCCTCGTCGCAGAGCACTGTGAACACTTCTCGGTGGCCGCGCGCATACGCGCCGGCGGCGGTGGTTTTACCGCAACCTGCGTCGCCGACGATCCATCTCACTTTCTTGTATTCCTGTGCGTCCTGAAGGGCAACACTTATCTCCTGAAACGCCCCGGTTTCCACAAGTTGCCAGCCGCTGCGCGCTTCCCCGGGCATCACCTGCTCCCTGATGGAGCGGAACATCTCATCGCTCACAAGATCGTGTTTGCCATTGAGAATCGCGCTCAGGGTGGCACCCGAAAGTCCTTTGAGGCTCGCCGCCGCCTTGCTCTGGCTGGGATACCGCGCCACATACTCTCTCAAGGCTTCCACTATTGTCCGTTTTTCCTCCAACGTAATTTTTTCCATATCTTTAAATCGGTTATCGTTAATTGCTTAAAGTTTACCTACCACCTTCCGCGCTTCCACATGGATTCCCCCGTCAAGCGGGTCAAAAACCATGTTGCTGATGATCTTTCCGATGCGTCCGGGCGACAACGGCTCGGGATCGGCGGCATATTTGCGTGTGCGTCGTTTGACTTCGCGCTCGATCTCCCGCTCCGCTTTCTCCGCGCCCGACATTCCGGCCATCTTCGGACGGTTCAGCCCCTGCTGCTCCATGTCCATGCCGTGTTCTCGCGCGATGGAGCGGCCCTGGATCTGGCGCTGTATGCGGTCGGCCTCGTTGGCCTTGATATTGGCTGCGATAAACGCACGCTCCCCTTCGGTCTGTTCCTGTATGTTGCGGTGTATCACGAAGTAGGGACGGGCTATCCTCACAAAGCGCATGCCCCCGTCGGCATCCATCGTATAAAGCCGCACTGAGCACGGGTCATACGGATCATATTTGGTGTAGAACCGTCGCCCGCGGTTGTTGCGCAGGAACTCATGATCGGGCATTCCCGTTTCATCATACACCTCATAACGGTAACTCTTTTTCTTTATGGTGATGTTCAGCCCGTTGTCAGTATATGTCGACGGTTTGTCTGTCGTGAGCCAGAACATATCCACCATATCAATCGGTGTTACCTCTCTGGTGGCGGGGTTTACGCTGCCTTCATACATTGCCCGGCGCACTTCGCCGGTAGCGTGGTGCATCCCCTCATTCCACTCCCGACGTGCCTGAGAGTAAGCCTCTTTGAGCTCCTCGAGGGTGTAGAGTTTGTCGACGTTGGCCTTGATCCGCTCCAGGTTGGCGCGGCTTGTGGCCCGTTTTGCCGTTATGTTCTGGCCGGTGAAGCGCCAGTCCTTGTGCAGCACCTGGGCCTGAAAGCGCCCGAAAGCGCTCTCGATAGTCTTCGATTGACCACTGTATGGCGCCGTCGGACGGTGTACGCCGCTCACGAGCCTGTCAAGAAATGCCCCGATCTTCTTATGGCCTCCCTGGTTGTCATGAACGAGCTCATAAGGTTTGTGGCCTGACACCTGGATAGCCATTCTGTAGGCGTGGTATTGCGCCTCGTAATCCTCGTTTTCCGATATGTGGTAACCCAGAAATACCTCAGAATAGGCATCCATGACCTCATACACCTGCATGGTGCGCGCCTCCCACCCCTTGCCGTCAACCCATGCCTTGTAATAAAGGTTGAGCTTCGTGCCGTCGCCATACCATAGCGAGTCTCTCATCGACGGCATCTCCGTCTTGTTCTTGCGCCCGTAGCGCTGATGTGCCGCCAGTTCGCCGTGGACAGCGTCATACCACAGCGGCTCGATGTTAGGTGCGTTGAGATACCCCTGCAGGGTATTCATGCTCTTTATAGGCTTCCACCCGCGGAATGCCGCCTCTTTGTTGTACCGCTCGAAGATCTGTCGGTCGGTATAAATCGGCGACGAACTGCGTTTCAAGGCAATGACATAGTGTCCGGCATCCTCAGTAAGCACCACCGTATTCCTGTTTCCGATCTTGCGGCTTATCAGGGCAGAATAGCCCTCGCGCTTGTAATCGTTGATGGTAGTCCTGAGCCTGGCGGCGTTTGTCGGCAATGTGTGCCCGTAGGCGTCGCGCAGCTGTTCGTAGATGTCACCAACGCTTTCCATGATTGATATGGAGGGGCCGTTGCATGCCTTGCGGTACACGCTTCTGTCATTGACAATCGAGATTATGCGGTTTAGCACTGACGCGTTTACCGTATATTGCTCGATCAGCTTGTCAGCAAGCCTGACTTTCTCTCCGCGCTTGTCATACCGGAAATCCTCATAAAACTTCCTCGCCTCCATGTCGATCTCCAGGTTCAGCCGCTCACGCATGCGCATCTCCTTGATCATCTCAGCCGGATCGCCATATTTGGCAATATATCGATCCCGGTAAATGTCCCGGAGACGGTAGAAATCAATGCGCACATAACGCCCCAGACCGCCGCCGCTTGACAGGCGAAGCGATTTGTCTTTGCGAAGAATACAATTTAATGTATTCTTTGACATCACCGGCTCGCCGTCGCGGTCCGAGGTCAGTTCCTCAAACGTCACGCACACTATGTTTCTGTAGATCTCCATCTCCTGGCTGATATACCCGATTGTCTCAGAGAGCTGCCGCCCGCTCCTGGATGGCCGGGATCTCGGCTATTTTTACATTCTCGTATCGGGCAACGATCATCCCTTTGTGGATGATCACACCATTGCCCGAATCCTTGTAAAGCTCTATATGCGCCCCGTTGGGAAACGGCTGATGCATCGTCCCCTCCGAGTCATAAAAGCATTCCGCTTCCGTATGCACCACGTGCGTCAGGCATCCCATCTCCTTAGCTGCTTTACGGATCCGTCGGGCCAGGTCTGAATTCCCTTTCTTGCTGTCGAAGGCGAGCGCAAACTCGATCATCCTGCCGGTGCAGCCGAAGATTTTTATCAACTTCTCCCGCTGCTCTCTGGTCACTGCTATAAACTTCTTCATATCACGTTGTTTAATTGTTTGTTCATCCATTCCATCATCTGCTGCAAGCCGCTCCATCCCGCCAGCAGGGTCTGATATTCCATCGATTTCATCAGCTCCATGTCGTCATGGGTCGATTCCATCTCCGTGAGCACCTGCCCGACATCCTCGATGTAGCGTGTGGCGACATCCGTCAGCTGCATTATGGCCCGCTGTGCCATCTTCTCTTCCCGATCTTTCATAATGGTTCTGTTTTGATTGGAGCGGGAGGGAGGGGATTTGAACCCCTCTGCCGGTCTTCCCCGGCTACTGGTCACGAATGCCAGGCATCCTGCCCTCCCTGTCAGCTGTAAACCTTGCATAATTTGTCCGAACAGCTGAAAATGCCTACCTTAGAGGTACCAAACTATAAAAAGTAGACATATATGAGTAAATTCATTGGAATCAAAAACAACATCGGAGAAACCGTCATCATCAACACTTCAGCTATAGTATCGATCGTTCCTTTGGGGGACGGCACAAGAATAAATTTTACGCATCATGTGATTGGGATGCGCGATTATCTTGAAATCCGGGTGCCTTGCAGCGAAGTCCTTGCTAAAGTTAATGGCTGCACAGAAATTCCCATAATCGAGTATAAGGTGTAATTGATACGGATTTCACACAGCGGTATCTCAAGGGGATTTCCCAGATTCTTCCTTTAAGGATCCATTCTTCCTCTTGCTTTACATGCTCTAAGGCAAGAGAGGTTGAGTATCGGCCCTCAAGGAGTTTCAGCCGCAGCCAGATTTTAAAAAGTCTTTTCATAAGTATCTAATTTGAATTGAAAGTTGGTGGAAGAGGCAGGACTCGAACCTGCATCGCCCGGTGCTCCACCGGCGCCCTACCATTTGAGCGACTCCCCCAAGTGCCGCCGGTAGTGTGGAAAGGTCTGATTGCTTCACCTGTCTGCCATCCGGCGGCGTCATCATTAGGTTACTTTTGGTTTCCCGCTACTCTTAGCGGTGGCGTCCTCGCGGATTAGCCAATGCTGTGTCCCGATTCTCGTCCCTCCGCTACAAAGCTGCCGATTGCTAATCTCAGCGCTTTTTTGTATCTTTGGGGCGGTTCGTGCTCGAACACGTTGCAAAGATATAGAGTATTTCTCTATTTGCAAAATAAATTAGAGAGTTTTTTTAAAAAAATAGAGAAATGGGCGTTAAGGAACGAATAAAACAATTCTGCAAACTTGAAGGAAGCACAGTTGCTGCGTTTGAGGAAAGTATTGGCGCTTCAAATGGTTATGTCAACTCAATAAGCAAAAGCATTGGACTCGAACGCCTAAATGTAATTATAGAGAAATACCCTAATATTAATCTTGAATGGCTTCTAACTGGCAGGGGGGATATGCTAAAAACGAAAGGTGCCTCGCAGAACGGTTCACGTTCTGTGATAGCTATGGCTTCACGTAAAGATACAGATAATCAGCAAACAAACCAAATAGAATATACAAAAGGTTCGCAGACCAGACCACGCATACCATTCGAAGCGGCTGCTGGAAGTCTCTCTATTGCCGTGGATTCCATTAAAGAAGACCAATGTGAACGCTTCCCTGTGATAACGTCTCTTCCAGAATATGACTTTACGATTATCGCCCGTGGTGAGTCCATGGCGCCGGTGATCGAGTCCGGCGATGAACTCGCATGCCGCTTCACGACAGAGTCATCTTTCATTCAATGGGGACGTACCTATGTGCTTGACACTACCGAAGGTGTAATTGTAAAACGCATCTTTGACAATGGTGAATGCATCCTATGCAAGTCAAACAATCCGAACTACCCGGCCTATCCCGTAAACAAGAAAGAAATATACCGAATGGCACTTGTTGTGGGCCTTCTGCGCCAATTTTAATACACCTTTATGTGCCTCAAATGCAACGCAACCAGCACGCATGCGTCACACAGGGCATGCTACTCAGAATCCCCTGAAAAATCCCACACACACTTTTTGATTGTTCAATTTTGATAATACATTGATTATGTGCGACATATCATAATAAGGGGGCCTGCTGCGCCTGTAACCCCATGGTATTTTCACCCCCTCTATCCACCCGTTTTTGCCGTTTTAGCGGCAAAATTTTGGATTTTGGCCATCTTAATCCCACTTTATTTTATTAAAAACTCACACCCAAACTCACACCCAAACTCACACCCAAACTCACATCCAAGACGATTTTCGCTCCCAATAGCCGATTCTAAGGCACGAAAAAAGGGAGCCAAATGCGGCTCCCGGCCCGAAATCTTCCGAAAATCGTTCTAAAAACGTTCAAGTTTCGTTCTGTCAGCGTTTTAGCACATATTTCAGGCGTCATCACAATCCCGCCGTTTCGGGCTCGTAATTAGCGCTGACTGCTTGATTATCGCACATTTAGTCACCACTGTGCCTCCTCCGCTCAATCCTGAATGCAGAAGGTAATCTTTACTGGCTCCGACCCGCTCGGCTGTCAGCACTGTATATATGGCCGTTATCGACCCGAAATAATAGTCTTTGCGCTTACCCTTGAGGTGCACATGCACAACTTTCACCTGTCTCATCTTCATTCGATTTTACCCCGCAAATATACTAAATAACCGCTATATAGAATATTTTATCGAAAAATATTTTCAAAGACGCTAAAAAAAAAGCAGCCATCAGACCGCCTCTCTTCTTCATCCTCCCCTCATTCAATGCCCTCCTTTCCATCAACCGCCATCCGTCCCTCAGCCCCCCGTTTTCACCCCCAAAACACCCCATTCTCTCCCCCATGTAAACCCCCATGTTAACTTTCACCCCTCCCATGTAAACCTCATATAAACTCATGTAAACTTTTTTACGTTTCGTTTTGAAGTCCCTATTCGCCAATTCTCCGTCATAACTCTCACTTCCTCAACAGCTTCGCACCAACTCCCGTCTCTATCCCTTTATTACGTTTCGTTTTGTGCCCCATAGGAGCAAAGGTCGCAAATTTTCGTCTTACTCCAAAAGAAAACAAAGAGAAAGGAAATCGCCCTCCTTGTAGGGTGTAGTCAGTCAACACTCAGCCGGGAGCTTAAACGCAATTCCACGGAGAAAGGCAACTATCTGTGGGACAAGGCTCATGCAAAGGCTATGGAACGCAGGAGACGCACCACGGCCAACCACGCAAAAGATCCGGTGATCCTTTGGGAGGCCCTGGATCTGCTCAGAGAGGAAGACTGGTCGCCCGAACAGATTTCGACTGATATGAAAAGGCGCGGCAAGAATATCTCCCACGAACTCATATACCGCCATATCCGTGCCGATGAAAGCGGAGAACTCACCTCACACTGCCGACATAAGATGAAATATAACAGGCATGGCAGACCCGACCGCACCACCAAAGTCAGGAATATCCCCGACCGCGTAAGCATACACCAACGACCTGCCGAGGCTGACGGAACTCGTTTCGCTGACTGGGAGATGGATACCATCGTGGGAAAAGATGGCAAGGGGGCCATTGTCACACTCACTGAAAGAAGCACAAACATGATACTGATGGAGAAGCAGCCCGAAGGCAAACATCCCGAGCCACTGGCCAAAGTCGTCATCAGACTGCTCTTCCCATACAGAACCACCATACGCACCATTACCACGGACAACGGATCTGAGTTTTGCGCTCACCGGTTGATTTCAAAGGCATTGGCTCCAAAGGGAACAAAGAATCCCAACCTGGTGTTCTTCGCCGATTCGTATTCCTCATGGCAGAAAGGTGCCATTGAGAATGCCAATAAACTTATACGCCAGTATATCCCGAAAGGAACGGACTTTTCAGAACTGTCTGACGCTTTCATTCGCAGAGTTCAGCATAAAATCAACCGAAGACCACGTAAAAAACTCGATTTTGATACCCCGAAGAATGCTTTCTTCCGACAAATCGCTAATTTTGCACTTGCCAGTTGAGAGTAGGCTTCTAAACTCCGAATATGAAAATTTGATTTGGGGAATAGAGAAATTTTGCTTACCTTTGTGCGCTTGAAATAAGCCCGCAAGGCTTCGGGGTGTAGCACAGTTGGCAGCGCGCCACGTTCGGGACGTGGAGGTCGGAAGTTCGAGTCTTCTCACCCCGACTGCCATAAAAGGATGGAACTTAATAAGTTTCATCCTTTTCTCGTTTTATTTCATTCACGCCGTCCGCACTTGACGCACCCCGATTGCAAAGTCAGCGAAAAGTTTGCTCCGTCAATTCCGCGAAATTCATTAACTTTGTGGCGGTGCCAGGCACAGACGACGCCCGCGTTGCCCGCGCCCGAGCCTATAATCTGAAAGCCATGACTAAGAAATACGATTTCCTTGTGATAGGATCGGGCATTGCCGGTATGAGTTTCGCCCTCAAGGTGGCGAACAAAGGCAAGGTGGCCCTCGTGTGCAAATCCACTCTCGACGAAGCCAATACGGCTCTTGCGCAGGGTGGTGTGGCCTCGGTGACGAATCTCGAGGTCGACGATTTTGAGAAACATATCCACGACACAATGGTGGCCGGCGACTTCCTGAGCGACCCGGTGGCCGTCCGCAAGGTCGTTGAGGGCGCTCCGGGCCAGATCCGGCAGCTCATAGAATGGGGCGTGAATTTCGACAAGAAGGCCGACGGCTCGTTCGACCTCCATCGCGAGGGTGGCCATTCGGAGTTCCGAATTCTCCACCACGCCGACAATACGGGCTACGAGATTCAGCAAAGCCTGATCCGCGCGGTGCGCGAGCATCCCGAAATCGATGTGCTCGAAAACCATTTCGCCATCGAGATAATCACCCAGCACCATCTGGGCAAGGTGGTGACGCGGCGCACGCCCGACATAACCTGCTACGGCGCCTACATCCTCACGCCCGAGGGGCGCGTCGACAAGTATCTGGCCAAAGTAACACTTATGGCCACCGGCGGTTGCGGTGCCGTCTACCAGACCACCACCAACCCGCTTGTAGCCACCGGCGACGGCATAGCCATGGTATATCGCGCCAAGGGCACGGTGAAGGATATGGAGTTCATCCAGTTCCACCCCACGGCGCTCTTCCATCCGGGCGACCGCCCTTCGTTTCTCATCACCGAGGCGATGCGCGGCTACGGAGGGATTCTACGCAACAAGCGCGGCGAACGCTTCATGGAGCGCTACGACAAGCGCCTCGAGCTTGCTCCGCGCGACGTGGTGGCACGCGCCATCGACAGCGAGATGAAGCTCACGGGCGACGACCACGTATTTCTCGACGTCACCCACAAGGACCCCGAGGAGACGCGCCGCCATTTCCCCAACATCTATCAGAAATGCCTCTCGCTCGGTATCGACATAACCAAGGACTACATCCCCGTAGCTCCCGCGGCCCACTATCTCTGCGGCGGCATTAAGGTCGACACCAACGGCGAGTCGTCGATCAGCCATCTCTACGCTGTGGGCGAATGTTCGTGCACCGGCCTCCATGGCGGCAACCGTCTGGCCTCCAACTCGCTCATCGAGGCGGTGGTATATGCCGATGCGGCTGCGCGTCACGCCTCCGAAGCCATCGCCCACATCTCGCTGCGCAACGACGTGCCCGACTGGAACGACGAGGGCACGCGCCACCCCGAAGAGATGGTCCTCATCACCCAGAGCATCCGCGAAGTAAACCAGATAATGGGTACCTACGTGGGCATCGTGCGCTCGAATCTCCGTCTTGACCGCGCATGGAACCGCCTCGACATCCTCTACGAGGAGACCGAGCGCCTTTTCAAGTGCTCGAAAGCCTCACGCGAGATATGCGAGCTGCGAAATATCATAAATGTGGGATACCTGATCATGCGTCAGGCCAAGGAGCGCCACGAGAGCCGCGGCCTCCACTTCTCGCTCGACTATCCCCACCCCGCCGCACCGCAGGAGAAGCAGCAGTAAGGCGACGACGGCGGCGTCAGTCTTCAACCTGACGCATAGCCTTCTTGGGGCACTTGCGCACGCACTTTCCGCACTCTATGCAGAGCGAGTAGTCGATAACCGGATAGCCTTCGGCATTCTGCGAAATCGCCCCGACGGGGCATGCGGCTATCAGCGGACAAACGTGGTTATGTGGGCATGTATTCCTGTCGACCTGTATCATAAATACCTTAATTTTTCCACAAATTTAGCTCATTGCCGCGGCATATCAAAAAACCAATAAATTGCACTGACTTCAATGGCCCGAAAACCCTTCTACCGCTCGATTCCGCGCAAGGGCTTCCCGCTCTTCTGGATTCTGCTTGTATATCTCGTAATCGGCTTTTTCTATCCCGTGGTGGGATTCCTCGCCGTAATCTGCATGATTGCCCCGGTGGCATTCGCCGTGCGCCGGGGGCGCTGGTGGTGCGGCAACGCCTGTCCGCGAGGCAATTTCTACGATCGTGTGCTCTCGAAATATTCGCCCCACAAGGAGATTCCGGCATTTGTTCGCACCCGAGTCTTCCGCATCTTCATGGTGATGTTCATCTTCACGATGTTCGGCGTGCAGATGACTCTCGCCTGGGGCGACTGGAACGCCATGGGCCGAGTGTTCTGGATGATTATCCTCATCACCACCATAGTAGGCATCACTCTTGCCTTCATCTTCGCGCCGCGCACATGGTGCTCTTTCTGCCCTATGGGTACGCTCTCATCGTGGGTGACGCCGCGCGCCGGCAATCTCCCCGAGGGGTATCGTCGCGTGGTGGTTGGCGAGCGATGCACCACCAAATGCCGCCTCTGCTCAGCCGTCTGCCCCATGCAACTGCAGCCCTATGGCGTACGCAACGATCCTTACGGGCTCCTTCACCCCGACTGCCTCAAGTGTGGCCGTTGCCTCGATGGTTGCCCGCTTAAAGTTCCGGAGCTTAAAGCCTGATAATCCGGCTTATCGAGCTAATTCCCGATTAATCGCGATAATCCGGATTAATCCCGATAAATCTCGATTTATCTCGAAGAAAAAAGGATGCAACCCGATTGGGGCTGCATCCTTTTTTATTGATTTTGGGAGGTAATCAGCGCTGGGGGTTGATGTCCTGAACCTCGATTTCGAATACGAGGGTCTGGTTCGGGCCGATGTTCTCGCCTGCACCGTCGAGGCCGTAAGCCTGGTCAGCGGGGATAACGACGGTCATCTTACCGCCCTTGCCGAGAAGGGTGAGGGCGCGCTTGAAGCCGGGAACAAAGCCTGCGGCACGCATGGGCTCAACCTTGCCTTCGTTGGTGTCGAAAACCTCGCCTTTCACGTTGGTGCCCTTGTACTGAACGGCCACCCAGTCGGTGGTCTTCACCATTGCGGAGGGATCGCCGGGATTCTCGATTTTGTAAGCGATGCCGCAGCTGTCCTTCACGTAGCCTTCCTTAAGAACTTTGTCCATATATTCCTGACCTTCCTTTAGGTTGGCCTTGGCTTCGTCGCTGTTGGCGATTTCCTCGTCGTGGCGAGCCTTCATGCGCACCTGGATTTCGGTCATGAACGCCTGGTAGCGGCCGTAGTATTCGGCCATCTCGCCTACGGAGTCGGCCATATATACTTTCTTGAAAGCGTCGAGAACCACCTTCTTGTCAACCGGAATCTTTGCCTCGTTGTTGATGCCGATTACGGGATTTACGAGCTGAAGACCCATCTGAAGGCCCTGGAAATAGGCCATCTGGGTGGTGTCGGCGTTGAGAACTGCCTCAAGACCTTTAAGGAAGGCCTCCTTGCTGAATTTCTCGGCCTGCTCGGGATTCATTTCCTTCATGCGGTTGAGCTGCATGGCGCTGTTCGCACCGGCGAATTCGCCGAGAGCCTGAGCCACGGAATCGCCGAAAGCCTTGTCGGCCTCGGATGCGCTGTTCGCACCCTTGTTGCAAGAGGAGAAGCCGCCCACGAGAGCGAGGGCAACTCCGAATGTCACAATGATTTTTTTCATTTCAAATTGATTATGGTTTGTTGTTTCTAAGTTTCATTACGATACGCCGGAATTCTTTTTTACGGCCTCACAACATCGAGCAGACGGATTGTGAAGTCAAGCACCGCGCCGGGAGGAATCACGCCTGCCGCTCCCTTGTCGCCGTAGCCCAGGGACGCCGGGATTATGATACGGTATTCGCCGCCGGCCTTCATCATTTTGAGCCCTTCGGTGAAGCCGGGCACGAGGTTGGCCACCGGGAACTGCACAGGGCGCTCCGTGGAATCGAACACAGTGCCGTCGGAAAGGCGCCCCGCGTAAGTCACGCTCACGCGGTCGGCATCGGTGGGAGTAGCCCCCTCACCCTCGGTGATCACCTCGAAGAGGAGTCCCGAAGGAGTCTCGATTACCCCTTCGCGTGCCCGCTGGTCGGCCAGATAGTCGGCCTGCGACTGCGGCGAGAGCGGTTCGGGTTCAGGCACAAGGCGCTGCATATAGATTTGCAGGAAAGCATCGGCGCTTTTCACGTCGAAGCCCATTGCCGAGCCTGTGAGGGCGGAGCCAAGCTGAGCGCAGAAGGCGGCGTTGGTGATGGGAAACCCCATCTGCTGCATCTGCTCCACGCGGTCGAGCATGGCCATGCCGGAACGCACACCAAGATAATAGGGCGCGTCGACATTCTTGATGTCGAATGCGTGGGCCACGCCGCGCATATATTCGGCAATGCTGTCGGGCGTAGCGGTGAAGCTTTTCTGGATTTCCGGTTTCAGATACTGAGCCATTGCCGTGGCGAAGGCCGCGGCTACTGAATCGGCTGTTGTGGCGGAAACTTCGGGCGCAGGTTCGGCGGCTGCCACGCGCACAGGAATGCATGTCGCTGCCGCGGCCAAGAGGGTCGCGGCAGAAACGCCTATACGGTGTAGAGTATTGGAGAGCATTGGTTTTACGGACTTTACTTGCCGATTACCTTGAGAAGCTCGACGTCGAAAATCAGCGTGGCGTTCGGGCCGATGGGGCTGCCGGGAGCGCCGTTGGGGCCGTAAGCGAGATTCGAGGGGATGAAAAGGCGCCATTTCGATCCGGCCTTCATGAGCTGAAGAGCCTCAACCCATCCGGGAATCACCTGCGTCACGCCGAAAGTAGCGGGCATACCGCGGTCAACGCTCGAATCGAACACTGTGCCGTCGATAAGCTTGCCGGTATAGTGCACCTCAACCTGATCGTTGGCCTCGGGGCGCGGTCCGTCGCCCTCGGTAAGAACTTCATACTGCAGGCCGGAGGGGGTGGTCTTCACTTCGACGCGCTTGCCGTTTTCTGCGAGGAAGGCCTCGCCGGCTGCTGCGTTTGCCTTCCCGAGCTCTTCGGCGGCGGCACGCTGCTTCTTCTCCATCTCGGTGAAATATGCCTGAATCTCTGCCTTGGCCTCGTCGTAGCTCATCTTGGGTGTGGAGCCGTAGAACACGGCAGCCACGCCGTCGGCAAAGTCCTGAACGTTGATTTCGGTGATGCCGGAGGCACGGAAATTATTGCCCATGCTGAGACCGAGCGCGTAGCTTATGCGGTCGAGGGATTTGTTTTCGTTGTTGTCCATCGTTTGGTTGTTAGTTGTTTGCAATTTAGGTATGTATAGATGTAAACGCCTAAAAGCGTTGCAAAGTTAGGCAAATACTGCCAACAATATCCAGCACCCTATAATAATATCTGTTAAATTCGGGCGGATGAAGATATAAAGCGGCGACTACCTGAGCCATGCCGTGGGATTTTCCTTGACTCGCTGATTGCGGATTTCGAAGTGAAGAACCGAGCGGTTGGCGTCGGCCGTATCGGTGAATACCGTGCCGATGGCCTGACCGGCCTTCACTTTCTGGCCGTTGCTCACGGAGATTGCGCCGAGATTGGCGTAGACCGTCATATACCGGCCGTGGCGTATTACCACGACGGTATTGTAGCCGTCGGGGCGGAACACGGCCGACACTTCGCCGTCGAACACCGAGCGCACCGTGGCGCCGGGCTCCGTCTGCATGTCTATGCCCGAGTTGTTGGTCTCCACATGGGGAAGCGTCGGGTGCTTCTGGCGTCCGAATCCCTTCACGATGGTATATCGGCCGCTCACGGGGTAAGGCAGGCGTCCACGAGCCTTCTCGAAGTCGGAACCGAGATCGGCCTCGACGGCAGTAGCGGCGATTCCGCTCGCGCCGGTGGCTACAGGTGCTGCCAGTCGCGTTGCGGCGGCTTCGGTGGTCGACGACGACGAGGCCGGGAGCGCAGCGCCTCCCATATTGTTCTTCCCCTTGTGTTTCACAGGCTTGCCGGCACGGGCTTTGGCCTGGGCGGCCTGCTTGTCGGCCTCGGCCTGACGTTTTGCCGCTTCGCGCTCGGCCTTTACGCGTTCCTGTTCGGCCTTTTTGGCGGCGGCACGCTCCTGTTTGGCCTTCTTTTCAGCAAGCTTGCGCTGCTCCTTGTCGGCTTCGGCGGCAGCCTTGCGCTCTGCTTCGGCAGCACGCGCCTGAGCTGCTTTCTCCGCCTCCTTGGCTTTCTGAGCCTCGCGTGCGGCGGCCCGGGCCTTTTCAGCTTCCACGGCGGCGAGCCGTTCCGACTCGGCCTTTTCAGCGGCCTCGCGCTCAGCCTCGGCTTTTGCTGCTGCCTCAGCTTCAGCCTTGCGGCGCGCTTCGGCGGCAGCTTTTCGTTCGGCAGCCTCCTTCTCGCGGCGGATTCGCTCCTGGCGAGCTGCCTCCTCGGCAATGATGCGGTCGAGCTCGGCGTCGAGGGCACGAGCCTCGCGCTGACGGCGGTCCATTATGGCGTTCAGCTCGGCTCCCTCGGATTTGAGGCGGTCGACGAGCGTAGATGTCTCCCCTTGTTTTTTCACCAGGAGAGCCTTCTGGCCGTTGAGCTGCCCGAGCGTGGCCGATGCCGACTCGCGCAGACCTGACAGGGCCGTCTTGCGCTTGTCGATGTCGGAGCGCAGCGTGGTGATTTCCGACGAACGGCGCTTGCGCCATTTAGAGAACTGCTTGAGCGAACGCATGCGCCGGTAGGCCTGGCTGAACGATTCGGAGGAGAAAATGAAGGCCAGCGCACCTTTCTGCTGGCGGGCGCTCTGGGTTTTACGCACGGCGCGTACATAACGGTCGGTAATGGCCTTCAGTCGCGTATCGAGTGCCTGGATGGAGTCTGTGGCCGAGCCGATGGCGCGGTTTATGGAGTCGATGTTGTGGCTGAGCGTGCCGATATTCACGTTGCAGTTGGCGATTTCTCCCTCAAGAAGATTGAGCTGGTTGAGGCGCTGCTCGGTCTCCTTGGTGTTGAGATTGAGCTTACGGCGCGTCTCACGCAGAGCCGCGGTATTCTGCTCACGCGCCTTCTTGATTTCGGCGGCTGTGCGCGGTTTTGTCTGCTTCCCCTTTCCCGCACTCTGTTTTCCCTTAGTTTTTCCGGCAGATGTGCTTTTTTTCTTGTTGGCCGATGGGGCGGAAGTAGTCTTTTTCTTCTTTTTCGACGAGGTATTCTTCTTACCTCCCTTCGAGGCGGTCTGTTCGGTGGGAGCCGCAAGGGCGGAATCGCTTCCGGAGAGTATGGAGACGCCTGAGAGTATGACGATTACTGATAGAAATGCTGCAAGCTTTTTCTTCATTGCGGAGATGTGTGGTCTGTGATGGGAGGTATCGACTGGTATTCAGAGGGGAATAGGGGATTCAGAACGACTGCAGCAGCTTCAGAAGCTGCTCTGTAGCCATACGCGTATATCCTTTCGGAGTAGTCCACTGCTGGGTTACTCCGCGGTTCCATTTGGCCGACTGGAGATTCCACGTTAGCGAAAGGTCGACCGGCTTCCCCTTCATGGTCTGCATGGCTGCCACGGAACTTACCGCCCCGGCGGGAGTGGAATAATATGTAGCGTAGTTGATTACGACAGCGGTCGATTCGCCGATGGTAACGGACGCCGCTGCCAGACAGTCGGCGGAATTGTCGAGGATGAATCCGTAGTTGAAGTCCTGCGGCTCGGCGGCCGGAAGCATCATCAGCCCTTCGGGCGAGGGAATCATGCGGATGGCGCCCGACGATGCCGGCGTGAGCGTTCCGCCCGACTTGCCAGTGAGGAAGGCGCGCCCCAGGAGCATGTCCTGGAAGTTGCCGATAGTCACGTCGTTGCTCCCCAGAAAGCGCTGGAGGCTCTCCGAGAGGTAGCGTTTGTGGTATTTGTCGACGGCATGGACGGAATCGTTGTCAAGCCATACCTTCGCCACCTCGAATCCGAGCATCCGCACGGAGAATAGCACCCATTGGTTGTGTTTCATAGTGCACTGGGCCGTGACGCTGAATGCCTTCGGCCGTGTAATCGACAGCCGGACGGGGAGAGCCACGTCGTCCCAGTCGGCATACGATGCCGTCAGCGAGTCGAAGCGCACGGCGGGAGCCACTTGCGCGAGCGCGCCGACCGAGGCACCGGTAGAGGTATATGCGGGAGCCTTCTTCACGGTGCTGCAGCCCGATGCAAGGAGAATCAGCACAGCCCCCAGCGGCATAAGCAGCCGGGAGCGGAGGAGGCGGTTTATTGCAAGGTTATTCATAATAATGCGTGCGGTTCTTCACTTTTTTGCGAAGCAGGGCGTTGTCAGGGTCGAGTTTAAGGGCTTCCGTCCATAGACGGATAGCCTCGTCCGGATCGCCGTTCATATAATATATGTCGCCGGCATGATGGAGCACGTCGGCCTGCGGATTGTCAGCCTCTAAAACGAGTGCCTTGTCTATAATCTCGCGGGCCTTGGTGTAGTTTTTCTGCTTGAAGAGCACCCAGGCATAGGTGTCGAGAGCCGTGTCGTTTTCGGGATTGTTGCGCACGGTTATGGCACTCATGCGCTCTGCCCGGTCGAGGTCTATCCCCTCCTCGGCCATGAAGTAGGCGCAGTTGTTCAGCGCGAGCATATTCTCGGGATTGTAGTCGAGGGCACGGCCGTAGTAGACGAAGGCCGAATCCTTCGCGCCGGCCTTGTAGAGCTCGTCGCCTATGGAGCAGAGGATGTTGGAGCGCAGGTCGGTGTCGGCCTCGGGTGCGGCGCGCAGCGCGCTGTGAAGGGAATCGACCGCCTCTGCTCCGCGGCCGAGCATCCCCAGTGAGTTGGCCGCGTAGAATTTCAGCAGCGGGTCGTCGGGAAGGTAATGGATTCCCCTCCGGGCGATTTCAAGAGCCTTCTCGTAGTTTCCGGCCTGGCCGTAGAGTCCGGAAGTCGACTTCCAGCGGTCGGAATTCGAGGGATCGAGGTCGAGGGCGTATTCCTGCTGTTCGGCGGCAGCCTTGGTATTGTCGACGGCTATGAGATATGAAGAGAAGAGGTCGCGGATGGACGTCTCGTGGGGATGGCTGATAAGCAGCGTGTCGAAAAGCGCCTCGATTCGAGGCCGCTGAATAGTGTCGGCAATTACCTGCCGGATATAGCCGGAAAGCATCTGCAGCTTCACGTCGAGGTCCAGACCGTCCTGACGCACGGCTTCCACCACCTCGCGGTCGTAGGCTATGGAATCGCCGGTGGCTCGGTAGAACTCTGCACGCTTATAGTACGGCAGACCGTTGGATGGGTCGATTTCGCAGGCGGCGTTGTAGTATGCTATGGCCGAATCGGGGCGACCGAGGGCCATGAAAACGTCGCCGGCATAGATGGAATTTGGTACGTTTGCCTTCGACGAGGCAAGCAGATGGTGGACTTCCGCAAGTGTGGCCGCAGTATCGTTCAGGGCCATCATGGAGGCTACCTTGTGTGAACTCAGTCCGATATCGGGTCCTTCGGCACGCTCTATGCGGTCGAGCACCCGGATAGCGCGCCGCAGATTAGCCGAGTCGCGGCTCTCGTGGAGAGCCTCGGCATATTTGAGCGCGACGGTAGGCTTCGACGGATTGAGCGAGTCGAGCGTCTGCCATACTCGGATGCTTTCCCTGTTGTTGCCCAACTGGTTGTTCACCATGCCGTAGAATATGGCATCGTAGTAGTTGTCGGGATGAGCGTTGAAATTATCGCGCATCATGGCATAGCCTTCGGCGGCCATCGTGGAGTCGGTCTGCCCCAGTGCCATCAGATAGTAGCCGAGGTAGAGCGACCCTTCGGTATCGGAGCGGTCGAGGTCGCGCGCACGCGTCAGCAGCTCGAAATACGCATCATCGTTGCCAAGGGCGTTCTGGCGCATGGCCTCCATATATACATAGTCGGCCTTGCGGCGGTTGGCTTCCGCGCTCCAGTCGGCCTTTTTATGGCGTTGGCTCCCCTTGCCGTCGGCCATAAAGCCGGAGGCAACTACTGCCACGGCCATTGCCACGGCGAAAAGTCGGAAAGGTCGGTGGGCGGATTTAATCATTTTCTGAAGTAATGAATGGAGTGGTCAATTGGTGCCGGTATGGCCGAACGCTCCGTCGCCACGCTCGGTCTGGTCGATGCGGTCGGTCGGCTCCCAGTCCACGCGCGTGTAGCGTGTGATAACCATCTGGCATACGCGCTCGCCGTCGGCGATAGTGAAAGGCACGTTGCTGAGATTCACCACAATTACGCCGATTTCGCCACGGTAGTCGCTGTCGACCGTTCCGGGAGTGTTCACCAGCGAGATGCCGTGCTTTATGGCCAGGCCGCTGCGCGGACGTATCTGGCATTCATAGCCGTGGGGAAGCTGCATGTAGAGCCCCGTCGGAATGAGCGCCCGCTCGAGCGGACCGAGTGTCACGGCGCCGTCGGGCAAGAAGGCGCGCACGTCCATCCCCGCCGAACCGGGAGTGGCATACGCCGGAAGCGGATGATGCGACTTATTGATTATCTTGACCTTGATGGTTTCCATATCTTTAAAATTTAAATTTCGTAAGTGCTTTTCAAATTATAACACACAAACGACCCGAAATAACCTACGAAAGTAGCAAAAATATCGCGAACGTCCGCGCCCGCACATCAAATTACCCGATTTTTTATGCCTTTTTGGCATTTTCCACATCTGAAGAAGAAAATGTGATTGTTCTATGAAGGTTGGCCTTTCATTGATTCTAATTCGTCGGTCGCGACCGACGAATTGTTGACAAGAACGAATATTTGAAATAGCATCTGTACCGAATTATACATAGTTAAAAATTCGTATTATCAGTTTCTTATATTTTTCCATAAACCGATTCATCAGCGCGCACGAAAAAATACCGCCATGAAACAAATATCCTGCCACTCGGTACAATTTCGAGCATTTACTAGTGCTACTCCGACCTGTCGTTTCATCCACACTTCGTCTGTCTGTTCCGCATTTACTATGAATAAATCTCTGAGCCTTCTCTCTGAACCTTTGTAAATTTCGCCGCAAAATTTCGGCACAACTTCACTTATTTAAAACTAATTTTGTAGATTTGCATAGCCGTGCTCCACGCGAGCGTGGCTACTACATATCTGAAAGCGTTTTTTGCTTATCCTTTCAAGGGAAATCGCCAATTTTCAATACTACGAAGGTAAAGCAGTCGAAAAAGCGCTCATGCTTGTCGTATATCCGCTCCCATGTGTGGACTTTGATATCCGATAAAGCGTGGGAGTGGACTGTCTGTTTCGTAGTACGGCGTTTGGCGATGCCCCCTTGAAGACAGGCAGGAACATCATTCCACGCTTTTTTCGTATCACACTTAAAAGTCGGCTCCGGGAATGGGAACGACAGGATTAAAGCTATGAAAAAACTGCTAAGACATCTGCTGCTCATTTTTGCCGCGGCAGCAACTCTCCCGTTCGCCTCGTGTGGCGGCGACGGCGACGACCCCGACATCCCCACGCCCCCTACGACAGACTATAAAGTCGAGACCGGCACCACCGACTTCGACCTCTATCTTAGCATCGTGACAAAAGACTATGGCGGCATTCTCTTTTGCGAAATGGGAATGTGGCTCGATTGGATTACACCTCCTGCATCTCCCGACCCTGGAATGGGAGAAGCCAACGAATCATGGATAAGAGGCAGCTACCTCGGATTTTCACGCATAAACACAGGCCACTACGGTGAGAATCTGAAAATCGCCTGCGTGGGAAATGTATCATCATTAAATCAGATTAAGAAACTTACGGCAGCCGACCAGTGGAGCGATTTCAAGCTGTTATACGAAAAAGGAGGCTATATTGTCGAAGGCACATACCGAGGCACACTCTATTACATAAGAATCTTCATCCCGCGAGCCAACTACGACGCCACCGGCAAACCCGTTGGCATCGACTACGAATGGCAGCAATTCATCCCCGAATAACTCACCAGCCAATCATCTCCGACTTTTCACTCCCTCGGTTGAATTGTCGCCAATATTAACGAAGCCACCGCCCCTTCCCGGCGGTGGCTTCCCTTTTCAGAATAACCGGGAAAAATCCCCTCTAATCCTCAGCAGATAGCGCCTGCAAAGCCACCTGATGGTAGTCCTGTGGGAGGGCTTCAGCCCGACGCCTCTTCGGCTGCCATGCTTACCGCCGTATCTGTAGTTCATGGTTGATTCGGTCAATAGCAGTTGCCATTAGCGATTGGAATTAGCGATTGGAATCGGAGGGGGACTCATTCATGTGCGTTTACCGCAATAATCGGGGGATTTTCACGTTATATAGGCGGTAAAATACACTCATGAGAAATCTTTACAACAATATAGCTGACAAAACTTTAAGCATCCTCAGTCTCGGCAGGGCGCGCAAGGCGCTCGCCGCGGCGGCTCTGGCGCTGATGGCCCTGGCCTCGGCGCCGTCGGCATCGGCTCTTCCAGCCGATACCTATGCCGCAAGCTCGCGCCTGGCTTCGGGGAGATGGATCAAGGTGTCGGTAACGGGCTCGGGAATGCATAAGATTTCCGACGAATCGCTACGCGCCTGGGGGCTTAATCCCGCAAAAACAAAAATTTACGGATACGGAGCACGGCGTCTTCCCGAGGAACTTAATTCCGGCTATCTCGACGACCTTCCCCAGACTCCGTCGGAGTATGTGGGTGGCCGCGGACTATTTTTCTACGCTGAGGGGCCGCGCACATTCACGTTGCGCAACGGCAACTACGCCACGCCGGTCAACAACCCCTTCACCGATCTGAGCTATTATTACCTCTCCGACAGCGGTTCCGACCAGCGGCTCGCACCCGGAGAATCCGGCTCTGCCTACGCTCCGACCGAGCAGTCGCCCTCCACATTCTACGACCGAGCCGTCCATGAAGTCGATCTCTACTCACCCGGCAACGTGGGTTTCTTCCTGACAGGCGAAGACTTCCGCTATAAACCCGCACAGACCTTCACGCTCAACCTCTCCAACCCCGACGAATCGCAGCCGGCTCTCGTAGAGGTAAGTTTCGTGGCCCATACCGTCAACGCCGGCGGCCGTATATCAGTCGGGGTAAACGGCACGACGCTCCCGTCGACCGCATCCGACAACTTCACTCAGGTCACCGACGTGCATACCTTCGGACGTGAGATTCTTACCCGTAAGCAGGCTCAGTTCAAGGGGTCGCGCCTCAACGTGGAGATTCGCTTCAGCGCCTCCGGCAGCGTGACACGCGCAAATCTCAATTATATCTGCGTGAGCTACGCGCGCAAGCTCCAGCTCGGCTCGGGCAAATGCCTGAACTTCACCATCGCCAACGCGCGCCCCACTCTCGGCGGCGCATCCGACGCCACCCGCATCTGGGACGTCACCGACCCGCTCGAAGCCACTGCCGTGCGCCATCAGGTGTCGGGCGGTTTCGCCGGATGGCAGAGCAGCTACGCCGGGGCCACACGCCGATATGCCGCCTGGGAGCCCTCCGGCTCCTTCCCCTCGCCACAAATGGTCGAAGAGGTGGCCAGCCAGAATATCCACGCAAAGGATGTGCCCGACATGGTGATTTTCACCCCCGCGGAATGGCGCACGGAAGCCGAAAGGCTCGCACAGATGCACCGCACCGACGCCACCGACCCGCTTGACGTACTCGTGCTCACCCCGCGCCAGGTCTACAACGAATTCTCCTCGGGCTCGCCCGACGCCCAGGCATTCCGCAAGGTGCTGAAAATGTTCTACGACCGCGGGCAGTCTGCCCCCTCGGGCAAGCGCCTGCGCTACGCCATGTTTTTCAGCCGTCCGACCTTCGATCCCCGACTGAAGACCGAAGTAGTGCGCTCGCTCGGCTACACCATGCTCCCGGCATGGTTCTCCGACTCGGGCCTCAACGAGAACGACGCCTATACCACCGACGACATTTTCGGATTTCTCGAAGACGGCTCCGGCGTGAACCAGAGCCGCGACAAACTCAGCATAGCAGTGGGCCGTATCCCGGCCGTATCAATCGCCGAGGCCAAGGCCGCCGTCGACAAGATTGCCTACTACTCTTCCCGTCTGCCTAAAGGCAACTGGAAAAACAACCTGCTGATTCTCGCCGACGACCAGGACAACGGCGACCACATGACCCAGGCCAACACCATGGCAGCCGCTCTCGAAGGCTCAGATTCCGGCTCCGATATTTTCCTGCGCAAGGTCTATCTCGATGAATTCGAGCTTGTGGCCAACCGCTATCCGGAGGCAAAGACCCAGCTGTTCCGTCTGCTCGACGAGGGAGTGGCCTTCTGGAGCTTCCAGGGCCATGGCGCACCCACGTCGCTCACCCACGAGCAGGTGGTCACCTATCAGGAACTCAACTCCTTCGACCTACGCCACTGGCCCGTGATGTATGCCGCCACCTGCGATTTCATGAAATGGGACTCCCCCACCCGCAGCGGCGCCGAAATGCTTTTCAACAATCCCAACGGCGGCGTGATAGGTGCAATCAGCGCCACGCGCCCGGCCTATATCTCGCAAAACGGCGAACTCTCCGCCGCCGTGGGGCGCAATATGTTCACCCGCGACGACCGCGGCCTCATCGTGCCTCTCGGCGAGGGCTACCGCCTCTCGAAAAATGACTACCGTAACTCGGAAGGTACGCCCGTATCCAACGCCAACAAGCTGCGCTACGTATTGCTCGGCGACCCCGCCATGCGCATGATTTTCCCCTCCAACCGCATCGTGCTCGACGAAATGGGCGGACGCCCCGTCGTATCGCTCGACGCCGAGGAGGAGCCGGCCACCCTTATGGCCCGACAGACCACCACCGCCAAAGGCCGCGTGGTCGACCCCCTCACCGGAGCCACACTTACCGGATTCAACGGCACGCTCAGCGCCGTGCTCTACGACGCCGAGGAGTCGGTGACCACCCGCGGCAACGGCAAGGAAGGAACGCCCGTAACCTTCGACCGCCAGGGATCACGCCTCTTCGTAGGGAGCGCCAAAATCGTGAACGGTGAATTCACCATGCAGATCAACATGCCGGCCGAAGTGGCCGACAACTACCGCCGTGCGGCTTTCAACCTCTACGCCCAGGGCACCATTGCGAACAAGACCGCTGAAGCCGCATCGCTCTGCCGCGACTTCTATGTCTACGGTGAGGATGAAAACGCACGTCCCGACAATCAGCCCCCGGTGGTCGAGCAGATTTACCTCAACCACCCCTCGTTCGAGAACGGGCAGGAAGTAAATCCCAACCCCGTGCTGATTGCCCGCGTTTCCGACAATCTCGGCATAAACCTCAGTCAGGCCGGCGTGGGCCACGCCATGACTATCTCACTCGACCAGGGCGACAAGACTTTTGCCGACGTGGCCGACTTCTTCACCCCGTTTGCCGACGGACGTCCCGGGGGCACAATCGCCTATCCTCTGACCAATCTAAGCGAAGGATACCATTCGCTCACACTCCGGGTGTGGGACAACCAGCCCAATTCAGCCACAGCCACCGTGGAATGCTTCGTGAGCAACGCCGTGGCGCCCAACCTCTACGACGTCTATACGGAGACAAATCCCGTACAGGACGTAGCCAAATTCTACGTCACTCACGACCGCCCCGACCGCTCCGTCACCGTGACCATCGACGTCTACGACCTGATGGGCCGCCGCCTCTGGACAGCCACCGAATCGGGCCGTAGCGACATGTTCACCTCGATGGCGATAAGCTGGGACCTGCTCGACAGCGGCGGCCGACGCGTGCCGCGCGGAATCTACGTGTACCGCGCCACAATCACCGACGCCGACAGCGGCGAGAAATCGTCGACGGCTTCGAAAAAACTCGCCGTAAAAGGCATCTGATTCCCTGCGGCATTCCGTCCCGCATCCTCCGGTTTCCTTATTACGGCGGAAGTTTGTAACTTTGCACTCCGTAAACCAACCACTGCCGCACATTTAGCGTCAAATTCCTATAATGACAGATTCGAAAAACGACCTCATACCCGAACCCTCGCTGAGGCGCATGCCTTGGTACCTTGCTTATGTGAGCATGCTGCGCGAGCGGCATGTCGACTACGTATCGTCCACACAGATTTCGCGAGAACTCAAAGTCGACTCCTCGCAGATAGCCAAGGACCTTTCGTTTCTCGACATCAAGGGAAAAACGCGCATAGGCTACGAGGTGAAGCTCCTCGAGCACAAGCTCGAGGAGTTTCTCGGCTTCCGGCGCCGCCACCGCGCAGTGATGGTCGGAGCAGGCTCGCTCGGCGGCGCGCTGATGCAGGATTCCGGACTTACGCGCTACGGACTGGAGATTGTGGCCGGTTTCGACGTCGACCCCGCGCTGGTGGGCTCCGTGAAACACGGTCTCCCCGTCTATCATATCGACTCGCTCACCGACGAGTGCCGCCGTCTGCGCGCCGGAATAGGCATCCTGGCCGTTCCACCCGAGCATGCCCAGACTATGGCCGACCGCCTTATCGAGGCGGGAGTGAAGGCTATCTGGAACTTCACGCCTTTCAGAATCTGCGCCCCTGAGGGTGTGGTGATTTCGAACACTTCGATCTATGCCCATCTCGCCGTGATGTACAACCGCATGGAGGCCGACGCAAACCGTTAGACCGACATATCCGCACTCCGACCGCCATGAAGATTATAGCTTTCAACCGCCCGGCTTCCCGATGGCCGCAATCGCTGGCCGATGCGCTCGCGGATTCCGACGTGCCCGACCCTTCGGCCATTCCGGCCACGCTTATCGCCGATTCGGCGGTGGTCAGACCCGCCACACCGCTCTTCGTGCCTGATTTCGCCACCGATGGCTGGACTCTGCGGCTGTATCCGGCAATCGTAATCGAACGGCTCGGGAAAAGCATCGAGCCGCGTTTCGCCGCGCGCTACACCTCTTCCTGGCGTATGGCCGCAAGGCTCATGCCGGCATCCCAGTCGGCCGACACCCCACTGCAAGGGATTTCCGCCGCTTTCGACGGCGCCATCGCCCTCGGGCCGGAAATCAGCGGTCGGCCCTCCTCCACGGCCGACATACGGCTGACACATCCCTCGCTCGACAGCGGAAGCATTGACCTCCACATCGATGCTGCCGACTTTCATATCGACGAAACAATAGCCCTTGCCAGCAGATTCATGACGCTGAAAACGGGCGACCTCATACTCCCCTGCTATCTTCCACCGGAAGTGGCACCAACCGTGGGCTCGCGCCTTACGGCCGACTCGGCCGACGGCACGCTGCTCTCGCTTAAAATCAGATAGGCCGATGCCTTACGAATCAACCGTTTACTTCTATCTTTGACCCGATGAACGCATATCGCCTCTTTTGCCGCCTTACGCGCATTGCCATGACCTTCGCCGCCGTTGCCGCCGTCGCATTCCAGGCAAACGCCTCGACGGCCGCTACCTCGCGCCTTGCCTCCGGCCGATGGGTTAAAATCAAGCTTACCGAGTCAGGCATACATCAGATTACTTTCGACCAGCTACGCCAATGGGGATTCTCCGACCCGGCAAAAGTCGGCATATTCGGCTTCCCCGCCGTAGAGCTCAGTTCATACCACCTCACAGCCGACCGTCTCAACGACCTTCCGGCCGTGCCCTGCCGTGTGGCCGACGACAAAATCATCTTCTTCGGTCTGGCCGACGTAAACCTCCAGGCTTTCAACGGCAACCTTCCCACCGGCTACGATACCGGCACATACACCTCCGTGTCACGCAACTATTACGCCGACTACGGTACATATTTCCTCACCGACTCCCAGCCCGCGCAGGAAATCGCCGCCATAGCCTACAGCGGACCCGACACCTCCGGCGGCGTCCCCTCCCAGGCCATCACCGAATCCAAGGCAATGAGCCTCTACGAGAAAGAAATTCAGAGCGAAAAGCACCTCGGCGCACGCCTCTGGGATGAACTGATTCCCGAAGGTTCAACCGCCACCTACCCCCTCGAAATGCCGGGCTTCAACCCCGACGGCGGTCAGGCCGAGATTCTGATGTATGTAGGCCACTGCGCCAGCAGCCAGTCGCAGTATGTCCCCATCACTCTTCCCAGCGGACATCTCGCCGCCAACAGCCTTTACCTCTCCAAGCAGAATTCCGCCGAGATGTGGCTCTACGGCCAGTCGCGCCTGCTCCACGACAACACCACCGACCATCCCATAGTGCGCGCCGACAACGACGTCTACCCACTGCAGTTCACCAACACGCTCCCCGGAGGCCGTCTCACCATCGACTATATCTCCACGCTCTATCCCACACGCAACGCCCTCGACGGCCGTTCCCAGGCCGTCTTCACCCTATCCGACCTCACCTCCTCGAGCCTTCTGGCATTCGAGGGAAACGAAGGCGAACCCCTCGAGGTATGGGATGTGACCACATCCACCGCTCCGCGTGCTTTCACCACCTCAGGGGTTGAAGGAACCGCTTCCGTAGTGGTGAGTTCCCCCGGAAGCTTCAGCACCTCCAACGCCTTCCCGCGCCAGTTTGCCCGTATCGCCGTGTTCAATCCTGAAAGCGAACTCCTCGAGGTGGAATTCGCCGGCGAGGTCGACAACCAGAATCTCCACGCCATGCCCGTGCCCGACATGGTTATTATCACTGCTTCGGAATTCCTCGACCAGGCCACCCGCCTGGCCGACATCCACCACGCCCACAACGGGTTCGACGTGGCCGTCGTGACTCAGGAGCAGGTTTACAACGAATTTTCATCAGGCACGCCTATGATTATGGCCCTGCGTTCGTTCGCCTCCTCGCTCTATGAGCGCGACCCCGCGAAATTCCGCTCAGTGCTCATAATCGGAGCCGCCCACTGGGACAACCGCTACATCACCGTCGACAACGCCGATGAATGCCGGCGCAACTACGTGCCGATGTTTCTCTGTGAGCGCGGCGACGCCGTAGGCTCATGGCCCCAGAGCTACAAGACCGACGCCTTCGTCGGAATGCTCGACTACAACAGCTCCACCCTCGACATGTTCAATACCGACATGAAGATTTCCGTAGGACGCATTCCCGCCATTTCGGCCAGCTATGTAGCCTCCTACATCGATAAGGTGGAGAAGTACCTCGCAAATCTCCCCTCTCCCGAAATATACAATACCGTGCTCGTAAGTTCCGACTGGGGCAACAGCAACGGCCATATGAAGCAGGCCGACGAACTCGCCACCGACGTCGAGGCCCTCGCCCCCGGCACGACCGCCATCAAGGCCCACAACTCAATCTATCCCTTTGTCAACAGCACGGCCGCCATGGTGACCGGCAAAATGACCGACGCCCTGACGCGCGGTATCGGCCTTTTCACCTTCAACGGCCATTCGCTCAGTACTTTCGCACTTGGCGCCGGCTCGCTCTGGGATGTTTCCAAAGTGGCTTCAACCAGCTATACGGTACCACCCTTCGTAATGTTCGCCACCTGCAACGGCATCGAGCCCTCGCAGACCTCACACTCGATTTCCGAAGCCATGCTCTCCGAACGCAACGGTGGCGCCATAGGCGTCATCGCAGCCTGCCGCTCGGTATTCATGAACTACAATCAGTATCTCGCACGCGAGGTCGTGGAAAAAGTCTACCTCAAGCGTCCGAATCCTACAACAGGCACGGTGATGATGGACGCCCACAACGGCCTTATCGACGACCTCAACCAGGGCACCACACGCAACCGCGCCATGGCCAACCGCCTGGCCTACAATCTGTATGGTGACCCGGAAATTCCAATTATACAGCGCACCCACGGCGTGCGCCTCACCGCCGTAAACGACGTCGAAGTCGACCCCGACTCCGAGGTAGGCGTCAATGCCGACACCCCACTTCGCCTCGAAGGCGTCGTTGTCGACCTCAAAGGCAATGAAATCAAAGATTTCAACGGCACTCTCCACATCTCGCTCTACGATTCTCCGATTTCTTTCGATGTAATCAACGGCGACAAGACCGACCTGAGCCTGGGAGATTCATCCGTGCTCGACGAGGAGCTTCTCGTGGAGACGATGGCTACGGTGGAGGGCGGACGCTTTCACGCTGAATTCTTCGTCCCCTCGCCACGCTTCCAGTCCACCAACCGTCTGCAGTTCTACGCTCGCGCTGGCGAAACCATAGTAAGCGACGGCTGGAAAGGCCTCTCCGTACTTCAGCCCGAGGCTGCCTCACCCGACATCGAGGGGGCTGCAGCTCCCGTAATCAGCGCAATGTATGTCAATTCTCCGGATTTCTGTCAGGGCGACGTGATTCAGGGCCCCTCGGCCACACTCTATGCCAGCGTCGATGCCGATCCGTTCGGCCTCATAGCCCAGAGCAGTTCTGCCGGCCGGTCGGCCGCCGTGATAGTCGACGGAGGAACCCCCGTGCCATATGCACAATACAGCTTCTCGATAGCCCCCGACGGCTCCGGCTCGCTCGTTTTCCCGCTCAGTAACCTTACCGACGGCCATCATTCGGTAACTTTCCGCGTCAGCAACGCATCCGGCCTGACGGCGCGTTCGACAATCGATTTCACCGTCGTATCCCAGCCTCTTGAGGCAACCCTCTCGGTCGAAGAGTATCCCGTACGCGAATCCGCCACGATCAATCTTGACTGCAACGTCACCGACCCCGTGGAAGGCCACCTCGTGGTTAAGGACGCCCAGGGGCGCCCGATTGTCCGCGTCGACAATCCATCCTTCCCCTACGTATGGAATCTCACCGACGCCGATGGCAACGCCGTAGCTGCCGGCCTCTACACTGTCGAAGCCTACATCCGCACCGGCCGCCTCTACGGCTCGGCAAAGCCTGTACAGCTCGTAGTCCACTATTGAACAAATTCTTAACCCACCATACTAACCAACAGATGTCAATCGACAATATCATAGCGCAGGGCGTGGCCCGCGCCGTCAAAGATCTTTATAGAGTGGAATGCGACCCCGCTTCCATCGTGCCCCAGACCACAAAGAAAGAATTCGAAGGCAACCTCACCATCGTGGTCTTCCCTTGGGTAAAAGCCGCCCGTAAAGCACCCGAAGCCGTTGGCGCCGAAATCGGTCAGTGGCTCGTCGACAACGAGCCGGCCGTAGACCGTTTCAACGTAATCAAAGGCTTCCTGAACCTCGTGATCGAGCCCACGTTCTGGAACTCCGTGCTCGCCCACGTGCTCTCCACACCCCATTTCGGCACCGTCGAGCCCACCACCGAATCGCCCCTGGTAATGGTGGAATACAGCTCCCCCAACACCAACAAGCCCCTCCACCTGGGCCATGTGCGCAATAACCTACTCGGCTACTCGCTCGCCGAAATCCTCAAGGCCTGCGGCAACCGCGTGGTAAAGACCAACATCGTCAACGACCGCGGCATCCACATCTGCAAGTCGATGCTCGCGTGGCAGAAATGGGGCGACGGCGTAACCCCCGAGAAAGCCGGCAAGAAGGGCGACCACCTCATCGGCGATTTCTATGTGCTCTTCGATAAGCACTACAAGGCTGAAATCAAGGAGATTGCCGCTGAAAAGGGAATAAGTGAGGAAGAGGCCGCCGCGCTCTCGCCGCTCATGGCCGAAGCGCGCGAAATGCTCCGCCGCTGGGAAGCCAAAGACCCCGAAGTGCGCTCGCTCTGGGCGATGATGAACCAGTGGGTCTACAACGGCTTCGACCAGACCTATCGCCGCATGGGCGTCGACTTCGACAAAATCTACTACGAGAGCGACACCTACCTCGAAGGGAAGCAGAAAGTCCTCGAAGGCCTCGAAAAAGGCATCATGTTCCGCAAGGACGACGGTTCCGTATGGGCCGACCTCTCCGACGCAGGCCTCGACCAGAAGCTCCTTCTGCGCAGCGACGGCACCTCCGTCTACATGACCCAGGACATCGGTACCGCCAAACTCCGCTTCCAGGACTACCCCATCGACCGCATGATCTACGTGGTCGGCAATGAGCAGAACTACCATTTCCAGGTGCTCTCGCTGCTGCTCGACCGTCTCGGCTTCCGCTGGGGCAAAGACCTCGTGCACTTCAGCTACGGCATGGTCGAACTCCCCGAAGGCAAGATGAAGAGCCGCGAAGGCACCGTAGTTGATGCCGACGACCTCATGGAGGAAATGGTGGAGGGCGCACGACAGGTGAGCGGCGAGCTCGACAAGCTCGACGGCCTCACTCCCGCCGAAATCTCCGAAATCTGCGAGACCGTGGGCCTCGGCGCCTTGAAATACTTCCTGCTGAAAGTCGACCCGCGCAAAAACATGCTCTTCAACCCCAAGGAATCCATCGACTTCAACGGCAACACCGGCCCCTTCATCCAGTACACCTACGCCCGTATCCGCTCCGTGCTCCGCAAAGCCCAGGACAAGCAGCTCACCTCTGTCGACTACTCGGCCGTTGTCCCCAACGAAAAGGAGATTGCCCTCATCCAGACCCTGGCCGACTTCCCCGCCACCGTTCAGGAAGCCGGGCGCAGCTTCTCGCCGGCCCTCATCGCCAACTACGCCTACGAACTCGTAAAGCAGTACAACCAATTCTACCACGACTACACCATCCTCGGCGAGACCGACCCCGCCGTGCGCTCCCTCCGCCTCGCCCTCTGCGAAGCCACCTCGCGCGTGGTCCGCACCGCCATGTCGCTCCTGGGCATCCGCGTCCCCGAGCGCATGTAATCGTCCAAAGCTTCTCTAAGGTCCCTATAGTCCCTAAGGACCCTAAGGTCTTTAAAAAAGTCCTTAAGGTCGCGTGCGGTTATCTTCCCTGCGATTAAACTTTTGAGCGCTTTTCCGCTCTAATTTGTTATATTTGCATCCTGTTAACCGCAAAATAAAATCATTTTAAGCAATAAAATATGAACTACTTCTCCACCGACAACTTCCAGCAGCCACAGAGCCTCGACATGCGCGTTTCGGCTGTAATGAAGAGCGTCTACGTCAAGATGTTTCTCGGCCTGATTGTCACAGCCCTCGTGGCATGGCTCGTGGCTGCTACCGCCTCGTCCGACCATAGTTTCCTGGCCTATCTGGCTACCAACCGCTGGCTTTACTGGGGGCTCGCTCTCGTTGAACTCGGCCTCGTGCTCGCAATCTCGGCCGGGCTGCGCAAAATGAGCGCCGGAATGGCCACAGGCCTCTTCTTCCTCTTCGCCGTGGTAAACGGTCTGACGCTGTCGCTGATTTTCGTGGCCTATTCCCTCCCGTCGATTTTCAAGACATTCCTTATATGTGCCGGAGTTTTCGGGGCCATGAGCATCTACGGATACTTCACCACACGCGACCTTACGCGCATCGGATCGTTCCTCTACATGGCCCTGTTCGGACTGATTATCCTCGTGATAGTCAACATCTTCTGGGCCAATTCCACGCTCGACTGGATTGTTTCCTTCCTCGGCGTCGCAATCTTCATCGGAATCACCGCCTGGGATACCCAGACAATCAAACGCATGGCCATGGCCGACCCCACGATGGCCGACGGACGTCTGGCCACACTCGGAGCCCTCAATCTCTACCTCGATTTCATCAACCTCTTCCTCTACCTCCTCCGCTTCTTCGGCTCCAGCCGCGACTGATTGACTGAATACCACTACCCCCATACCCGCCCCGCCGGATGGCCCGCAGCCTCCGGCGGGGCGCTCTGCATTCAAATTTGGAATGTGATATAGAAAGAAGGCCTATCAGAATGGTTCAGATGGTAGGAGTTTGAGGGTGAGGTCGACGGGAGTTGACTAAAGTCAATGACCGAGACCGAATATCCCTCAAACGACGACCCAGATGAGCCGTTATGATAAGCCTTCTATACAATAATCAGGCTTATTTTCAGTTATATATTGTGTGGGAATAAATAATATATCCAAATGGCCTATGAGCCTCCGTTCCCGCCACCCAATCCACACTCTTTCAGTCTGATTGACCGTAAAATGAAAAGACTAATCCCGTATATTGTCCTGGTTGCTGCGGCCGCCTTCTGCGCGTTCAGCGCCGCGGCCGACGACATCAAGGAAGACTTCAACCCTATCGAGACGGGCGTCACATCGCTCAGTATCGCTCCCGATGCCCGTGGCGCCTCAATGGGCGACCTCGGCGCGGCCACCGATCCCGATGCCAACTCGCAATACTGGAACCCCTCGAAATACGCCTTCGCCTACTCGCAGGCTGCCGTATCGCTGAGCTATACACCATGGCTCCGCAAACTCGTCAACGACATCTTCCTGGCCAACCTTGCAGGCTACTGGAAAATCGGCAGCAACGACAACCAGGCCATCTCCGCCTCGCTCCGCTACTTCTCGCTCGGCGAGGTGACGACCTCCAGCCCCGCCAATCAGGCCGCTTCCAGCATCAACCCCTACGAAATGGCTATCGACGTAGGCTACTCGCGCAAACTCTCCGAGAAATTCTCGATGGGTATCGTGTTCCGCTACATCTATTCCGACCTGGGTTATAACTCAACCTCCGACGTGGGCGACAACCAGACCGGCGCATCGGCCTTCTCCGCCGACATCTCCGGCTACTACACCACCTACCCCATCATCGGCCAGAACGAATGCCAGTTCTCCTGGGGCTTCGATATATCCAATATCGGTACCAAAGTGAGCTACGACCGCGGAGCCAATCCCGCGTTCCTCCCCACCAACCTCCGCCTCGGAACCATGTTCATGTTCCCCCTCGCCGACTACCACAACCTCGCCATCTCGCTCGACCTTAACAAGCTGCTCGTGCCCACCCGCCCGCGCCAGAAGGACTATACGAAAGTCGTCGACGGCGTCGAAGTGCCCGACCAGGAAGAATGGCAGCGCGCCTATCAGGACTGGCAGGACATGTCGCCCATCTCCGGCATCTTCAAATCCTTCACCGACGCCCCCGGCGGCTTCAGCGAAGAGCTCAAGGAAATCAACTACTCGCTTGGCGCCGAATACAGCTACAACCAGCAATTCTTCGTGCGCGCCGGCTACTACCACGAGAGCCAGTGGAAAGGCAACCGCCAGTACTTCGGCTTCGGCGCCGGATTCTCGCTCAACGTAGTGCGCCTCGACGCATCCTACATGCTCGCCACCGCCCAGAGCTCCCCGCTCGACCAGACCCTCCGCTTCACGCTCACATTCGACATGGACGGAATCAAAAACCTCTTCTCGCGCAAATAAACCCGAACCACCACGCAGCATATGCCCCTCCCATTCCGCATCGGCAACGGCTTCGATGTCCATCGCCTCGTAGAGGGGCGCCCCTGCATCATCTGCGGCGTCGACATCCCCTACGAGAAAGGGCTCCTCGGCCATAGCGATGCCGACGTGGCCCTCCATGCCCTCTCCGACGCCATCCTCGGAGCAGCCGCCCTGCGCGACATCGGCTACCACTTCCCCGACACCGACCCGCGCTACAGCGGCGCCGACTCCCGTCTACTTCTGCGCCAGTGCCTGCGCCTCGTCGGTGAAAAAGGCTACGCCGTAGCCAACGTCGACATCACCGTCATCGCCCAGGCCCCCAAAATGCTCCCCTACATCGAGCAGATGCGAGCCAACGTAGCTCAGGACCTCCGCATCCCCATCGACTGCGTCTCCGTAAAAGCCACCACCACCGAGCACCTCGGCTTCACAGGCCGCTCCGAAGGCATCGCCTCCCTCGCCACCGCCCTCCTCACCCCCCTCCTTCTGTCTCTTATACACATCTGACG
>ENA-OYYH01000017-OYYH01000017.1-human-gut-metagenome-genome-assembly--contig:-NODE-17-length-105181-cov-12.901043_pt1 | contig 105181 bp, 106 predicted proteins | sample MGYA00243245_ERZ653439 | MGnify/ENA primary metagenome ERZ653439 (study PRJEB26926, sample SAMN06165028) | human gut metagenome | biome: ENVO:00009003; feature: ENVO:2100002; material: ENVO:00002003... | reverse complement strand
CCTTGACTCCCGATTAGGGATTGCGGTAAGCGGAACACGCACCGCTAAATTATAGTTTGTCAAAATAAAAATGGGCAAACCACTCAGCCTGCCCATCATTAAAATATTCCACCGAAGGAGGACGCCATAATTCCAAATTCCGCGATCTGAATTCCGAATTAAAAACTGCCGGGGCTTCATACGAAACCCCAGCAGAATTATTTATTCAGCAGCGTTTATTAATACATGCCGCCCATGCCGCCTGCCGGCATAGCGGGAGCTGCGGGAGTTTCCTCGGGCTTATCAGCTACGAGGGACTCTGTTGTCAGCACCATTGCTGCAACGGAAGCAGCATTCTGGAGTGCGGACCGTGTTACCTTTGCAGGGTCAACGATACCAGCGGAGATCATATCGCCGTAGGTCTCGGTATAAGCGTCGAAGCCGTAGCCTACCTTGCCTTCGCGGTTGATTGTGTCGATGATCACGGAGCCTTCAAGACCTGCGTTCAGCGCGATCTGACGTACCGGCTCCTCAAGAGCGCGGAGTACGATCTTTGCACCGGTCTTTTCATCGCCCTCGAGGGTGTCGACCAGAGCCTTAACAGCAGGCATTGCGTTAATAAGAGCAGTACCGCCGCCGGCTACTATGCCTTCCTCAACGGCTGCCTTGGTAGCTGCCAGGGCGTCCTCGATGCGGAGCTTCTTCTCCTTCATCTCTACCTCGGTAGCAGCGCCGACCTTGATTACGCCTACGCCGCCGGAGAGCTTAGCAAGTCTCTCCTGGAGCTTCTCCTTGTCAAATTCGGAGGTGGTGTTCTCAATTGCGTTCTTGATCTCGTGAACTCTGTCCTTGATAGCGTCCTTGTCGCCGCAGCCGTCAACGATGATGGTGTTCTCCTTGTTGACCTTTACCTGCTTAGCGCGACCGAGCTGGTTGATCTGGGTCTCCTTGATGTCGAGACCAAGCTCCTCGGTGATAACTTCGCCGCCTGTCAGGATAGCGATATCCTTCAGCATTTCCTTACGTCTGTCGCCAAAGCCAGGAGCTTTGACAGCTACGCATACGAATACGCCTCTCAGCTTGTTCAGAATGATGTTTGTCAGAGCGTCGCCCTCAACGTCTTCAGCGATGATGACGAGCTTCTTGCCAGCCTGTACGATCTGCTCGAGCAGCGGCAGAACGTCCTGAATAGAGGAGATCTTCTTATCGGTGATGAGAATGTACGGATCGTCGATAACAGCTTCCATCTTATCGGTATCAGTTACCATGTAGGGGGAGATGTAGCCGCGGTCGAACTGCATGCCTTCAACTACCTCGGAGTAGGTCTCAGCAGTCTTGCCCTCTTCAAGGGTGATAACGCCGTCAGCGGTTACCTTCTCCATAGCCTCAGCGATAAGCTTGCCGACTGACTCGTCGCCAGCGGAAACAGTAGCGACTCTCTCGATGTCCTTGCTGCCGTTTACTGCCTGGGAGTTCTTCTTGATCTGCTCAACCGCAGCGTCAACAGCCTTCTGCATGCCCTTCTTTACTACCATCGGGTTTGCGCCTGCTGCGATGTTCTTCATGCCCTCGCGTACCAGAGCCTGTGCGAGCAGGGTAGCTGTTGTTGTACCGTCGCCTGCTGCGTCGTTGGTCTTGGTTGCAACTTCCTTTACGAGAGCTGCGCCCATGTTCTGGAATGCGTCCTCAAGCTCGATCTCCTTAGCGATAGTAACGCCGTCGTTGGTGATCAGCGGGCTGCCGTACTTCTTGGAAAGAACTACGTTTCTGCCCTTCGGGCCGAGTGTGATCTTAACTGTATCAGCCAGGGTGTCGATACCTGCCTGGAGAGCCTTGCGGGCTTCTTCGCCGTAAATAATATCCTTAGCCATGATATGTTTCCTCCTTGTGTTCAATTATTCTACAACTGCCAGAATGTCAGACTGTCTGAGTATGGAGTACTCTACGCCGTCTACCTTTACCTCGGTGCCTGCGTACTTGCTGATGAGCACTCTGTCGCCGACCTTGACGTTCATTACGATGTCCTTGCCGTCAACGTTTCCGCCGGGGCCTACTGCTACGACCTCTGCGATGGAGGGCTTCTCCTGTGCGGAAGCTGTCAGGATAATACCGCTCTTGGTGGTCTCCTCAGCTTCGACCATCTTTATAACTACGCGGTCTGCTAAAGGCTTGATTGTCATATATATTTCCTCCTTAAAATAATTATGTGCGTCATTAAGGTTTAGCACTCTATTTCTCTGAGTGCTAATTATATTTTAACCATTATTCAGAAAAAATCAAGAGGTAAACCGGCTTTTTTTTGCAATTTCGTGAAACATGCAGTGTTTTTAATAATTTCACATACCCGATTTAGGCAAATTTGCACAAATGCCAGGTTCCCAAATGTATCATAATTCGCGCTGTTTTTTATTGATTTTTCTTATAATATATGATAAAATAAAGGGATAGAGAAATTATATGCTGGAGGTCGAAGGAATATGGCAGTTGCAGTACCAAAGAGAATAGCTTCCGGAATAATAAACGCGCTGAAGGGCGGCGTAGTTCCGCGCACAGGGCTTGGATATATCGCAGTGGGACGTACTGCGGAGATAAACGCGCTTCTCCACGACGTGGATATCACCGAGGAAGGCGGCGCGTTTTTCCGCTTCATCGTCGGAAGATACGGAAGCGGAAAGAGCTTCATGCTTCAGACCATGCGTCAGCACCTTATGGACAGAGGGTTCGTCACCGCCGACGCCGACCTCTCCCCGGAGCGCCGCCTGATGGGCACGAAGGGTCAGGGTCTCGCGACCTACCGGGAGCTCATGCGCAATATGAGCGTCCGCACAAAGCCCGACGGAGGCGCGCTCCCGCTTATACTCGAGAAGTGGATAACCAATATCCGCACCGAGGTGGTCGCCTCCGGAACCAGCCCCGACGATCCGTTCTTCGACTCCGCAGTTGAAAAGAAGATCTACACCGAGATCAGCGGTCTTGAGGACATGGTTCACGGCTTCGATTTCGCGCGGGTCATCAACGCCTACCACAAGGCGTTCACCGCCGGAAACGACGAGAAGGCTTCCTGCGCCGTAAGGTGGCTGCGCGGAGAGTACTCCACCAAGACCGAGGCCAAGCAGGATCTCGGCGTAAACGTCATTATCACCGACGACAACTGGTACGACTACATCAAGCTGCTGACGGCGTTTTTCGTCAGCGCGGGCTACAAGGGCTTCGTTATCATGATAGACGAGCTTGTGAACATCATGAAGATACCCCATGCAGTCACCCGCCAGTACAACTATGAGAAGATACTGATGATGTACAACGACGTCATGCAGGGGAAGGCTTCCCACCTCGGGATAATCATGGGAGGAACTCCCCAGTGCATCGAGGACACCCGCCGGGGCATATTCAGCTACGACGCTCTCCGTTCCCGCCTTGAGCGCGGGCGCTTCGCAACGGACGAGACCCACGACATGCTGGCGCCGATAATCAAGCTCCAGCCGCTGTCCTACGAGGAAATGACCGTGCTCTGCGAAAAACTTGCGGAGATACACGCGGGGCTGTACGGCTACGAAAACCGCATGACCCTCGAGGACAGGATATACTTTATAAAGGCAGAATTCAGCCGGGTAGGCGCGGAAACGAACATCACTCCCCGCGAGATGATACGCGACTACATCGAGCTGCTGAACATCGCAATGCAGAATCCCGACAAGACAATAGCCCAGCTAATGGGCGAGGAAAGCTTCGAATTTGCAAAGCCGGAGGGTGAGGCTTCCTCCGATGAGAAAGACGGCTTCGAGGATTTTGAGCTGTGACCCGGCGGTAACGCCCCCAGGGAGGTGACGAAATGTCCGACGTATTTTCCAGATTCGCCCCGTTTATTCAGGATTACATCTACCGCTGCAAGTGGGAGGAGCTTCGCGAGATACAGGTGCTCGCGGCAAAGGCGATATTCGACACCGACGAGAACCTGCTGCTCTCCAGCGGCACCGCGAGCGGAAAGACGGAAGCCGCGTTCCTTCCGGTGCTGACCCAGCTCTGGGAGAACCCCTCCGCGAGCGTTGGCGTGCTGTACCTCTCCCCGCTGAAAGCGCTGATAAACGACCAGTTCGAGCGCCTGGAGGGGCTTCTTGAAGAAGCCGCGATCCCCGTCACCAAGTGGCACGGCGACGCCTCTGCGGCGGCTAAGAAGCGCGTTATGAAGCGTCCGCAGGGAGTTATCCAGACCACGCCGGAATCCCTTGAGAGCATGCTGATGCACAATTCCAGCGGAGCCTACCGGCTGTTCTCCGACCTGCGTTTCATCATCATTGATGAAATGCACTACTTCATGGACAACGACCGGGGACTTCAGCTGTTATGCCTGCTGGAGCGCCTTGCAAGGCTCATCGGGTACCACCCGCGCCGGATAGGGCTTTCAGCGACCCTCGGGGACTGCACCAGCGCAGTGCAGTGGCTCAACACCGACAGCGGCAGGGACTGCATAGTTCCAAAGTGCCACGAAAAAGGGCGCTCTCTGCGGCTTTCCGTCAGGTTTTTCCCCATCAAGGAGAAGATACCGAACTCGGACAGCAAGGTTCTGCTCCAGAATTACTACGACTACCTCTTTGAAAGCACCTGGAACAAACGGTGCATTCTCTTTTCAAACTCAAAGGGCGAGGTCGAGGAGAACATCGCGCACCTCCGCCGAATAGCCGCGGAGCGCCGGCTTCCGGATAACTACCTTGTTCATCACGCGAATATTTCCCCGGCTCTGCGGGAGTTCACCGAGCAGAAGATGAAATCCTCCGAGCAGCCGGTCTGCACCGGGGCGACTGTCACTCTGGAACTCGGAATCGACCTTGGAAAGCTGGAACGTATCGTCCAGACCGGCTGCCCGCTGACCGTCTCCGGGCTTGTTCAGCGCCTGGGGCGTACAGGGCGCCGCGGCGGAGTCGCGGAAATGCGCTTTGCGTTCAGGTGGGACATGAGCCTGCCGCCGCAGGAGTTTTACAAGGAAATAAACTGGGATTTCGTGATGTGCATTGCTATGATACTGCTCTACACCCGGGAACGCTGGATAGAGCCGATGTACCTCCCGAAGCTCCCTTACAGCCTGCTGTACCACCAGACGATGAGCTGGCTGTCCTCGCAGGGGAGCGTTAAGCCGCAGGAACTTGCCCGGTACATTCTCACCCTGGGAGTATTTAAGCACGTCAGCAAGGACGACTACCTCAGACTCCTGCGGCACATGCTGGAGAACGGTCAGATAGAGCGCGGCGAGGACGGCGGTCTGCTGGTCGGAGAGAAGGGCGAAGCGGCGGTGAACAACTACGAGTTCCTCGCGGTGTTCTCCGTACCGTCGGAGTTCTCCGTGCGCTGCAATGCCGAGGAGATAGGCACGGTGCAGACTCCGTTCCCGGAAAAGGCTCAGTTTGCGCTTGCGGGTCAGGCGTGGGAGGTCACAGAGCTTGACCTCAAGGAGCGCCGGATATTCGTTAAGCATATCCCGGGTATCTCGGCGAATATGTGGCAGGATACCGGCAACGAGTACGTCCACACGAAGGTGATGAAGAAGCTGCACGAGGTGCTTTGCAGCGACGAGGAATACGCGTTCCTCGACGATTCTGCGAAGAAGCGTCTGAACCAGATACGCACCGCCTGCCGGAACGCCGCGATGGCAAACGCGGACATATCCGATTCAGAAAACCGTCTGGCGGGCGGAAGCATAGCGTTTTCCGGAGGGAGGGCGCTTAAAATCACACCGACGCTGTACGCTGTGTTCCCATTCCTGGGGACGAGGGCGTGCGCCGCGCTGATGTACGAGCTGCGCAGGCGCGGATTCGGCGCTAATGTGTGGCTGCACAGGTACATTCCCGTCTGCATAGAGGTCAAGACCGACCGCAGCCTTGAGGAGCTGGAATCCGCCCTCGCCGAGATAAAGCGGGACGGCGCGGATAAGTACAGCTTCAATATTCCGGACAACTGCGAGATATCCGGAAAATACAACGACTATATCCCACGGGAGCTGCTGAAAAAGCAGTACGTCGAGGACTATCTCGACGCCGCCGACATGAAAGAAAATCTGTAAGGAGAACTGCAATGAAACTGATGTTTGCTTCGGATATACACGGCTCCGCGCTTTACTGCGAGAAAATGCTGGAGGCTTACTCCCGCGAGGGCGCCGAGCGGCTCTGCCTGCTGGGGGATATCCTCTACCACGGACCGCGCAACGACCTTCCCGAAGGGCACGCGCCGAAAAAGGTCATCGCAATGCTGAATCCCATGAAGCCGCAGCTTATGTGCGTGCGCGGCAACTGCGACACCGAGGTCGACCAGATGGTGCTGGAATTCCCGGTGCTTGCCGACTACGCGCTTATCCTGGAGGGCGGGCGCTGCTTCTACCTCACCCACGGGCACCACTATAATCCGCAGAATCTGCCGCCGCTGAATCCCGGAGACGTGCTTATCAATGGTCATACGCACGTTTTTAAGGCGGAGTGCGTGAACGGCATACACTGCCTGAACGACGGCTCGGTGTCGCTGCCGAAGGAGGGCAAGCCCCACAGCTACATGATATACGAGAACGGAGTTTTCACGATAAAGCAGCTTGAAACCGGCGTGGAACTTCTGACCTACGCGCTTAACGGCTGACGGAGAGGATAAAATGTCATTCAGTTCAGATATCAAGAAGGAATTATGCGATGTCAGGGAGCTTTCCCCGCAGCAGGCGGAAGCAATGCTCTACGGCATAATGTACGCTTCCCGCATGGACGAGGGCAGACCGCTGATACAGACCGAAAACATCGACCTGATGAACGCCGCCGCGGAGCTGATACGGGCGGTATTCCCGAATGTCCGCACCGGAATAGTGCGGCTGGTGAAGAATTCCGGCTCGCTTTATACTCTGAAGATACGCAGCGGCTGGGAGGATATCGCGGAGCGGTTCGGGGATTTCAGCTCGATAAGCAGGGAAGCGGTCAGCGGCGGCGACGAGGAAAGCGGAGCTTTCCTGCGGGGAGTGTTCGTGAGCTGCGGCTCCGTCACCGACCCCAACAAGGAGTATCACCTTGAGCTGGTGCTCCCCGAGAACGACCGTACTCCGGCGCTGCTAGATTTCATCGCGGAGCATGGAATGTCCCTCAAGGAGACCACCCGGGGCAGGGCGCGCTCCAAGAAAACGGTGCTGTACGCGAAGGAGAGCGAGCTCATCGAGGACTGCCTGACCTATATCGGCGCCGCAAACCACTCTATGGAGATAATGCAGGTGAAGATAGTCAAGGATTTCCGCAACCGAGTGAACCGCTCGGTGAACTGCGAAAACGCGAACCTTGACAAAACGGTGGCGGCGTCCAACAAGAGCACCGCGGATATCGAGTACATATTCAGCACCATGGGCGCGGACTGGCTTTCCCCCGACCTGCGGGAGACCGCGCGGCTGCGCGTGGAGAATCCGGAGATGTCCCTGTCGGAGCTGTGCGGAATGTTCCCCGAGAAGATAAGCCGCAGCGGGCTGAATCACCGGTTAAAAAAGCTGTCGAAGCTCGCCGAGGAGCTGAGAAGCTCCAGACCGGAATGACTGCGGCGGCTTTCCGTTATGCATGAAAAAAGGCTTGCTTATTAACGGAAATTAGGCATTATTTCCGATGGATTTCCCCTTGACAAATATATAAGTATATGATATACTAATAATCGACAAAAAACCTTATCAAGAGCGGCTTCGTGCGTTATGCGGGGGACTGGTCCCTATGAAGCCCGGCAACCTCTCCTGTTGATACCCGTGGTTTTCCACGGTGCGGAGGGAAAAGGTGCTACTTCCTGCGGCGGTTATCCGGCCGAAAGATAAGGAGTGATACGAATTTCGGCTCACTCCTTGGAGTGAGTTTTTTGTTTACAGAGAAGTACGGAACATACACAATTCAGAAAGGAAAAACGAATGAGCAAGTATTTATTCACCTCCGAGAGCGTAACCGAGGGACACCCCGACAAAATCTGCGACAACATTTCCGACGCTATCCTCGACGCCATTCTTGAGCAGGATCCCATGGGCAGAGTTGCCTGCGAGACCCTCACCACCACCGGTATGGTAACAGTAATGGGCGAGATCACCACCACAGCGCAGATCGACATTCCGTCCATCGTGCGCAAGACTGTCCGCGACATCGGCTACACCAGCTCCGAGTACGGCTTTGACGCTAATAGCTGCGCGGTATTCACCACCATCGACAAGCAGTCCCCTGATATTGCAATGGGCGTAAACAACGCGCTCGAGGGCAGAGCCGAGAACGCACACGACACCGGCGCCGGCGACCAGGGCATGATGTTCGGCTACGCATGCACCGAAACTCCGGAGCTCATGCCTATGCCGATAAGCCTTGCGCACAAGCTCGCGAAGAAGCTCACAGCAGTCCGCAAGGACGGCACGATCCCCTACCTGCTCCCGGACGGAAAGACCCAGGTTACGGTAGAGTACGACAGCGGCAAGCCTGTCCGCGTTGATACAGTCGTTGTATCCTCGCAGCATCTTGCTTCCGCTGCACTGGAGCAGATCCGCGCTGACATTATCGAGAAGGTCATCAAGCCAACCATTCCGTCTGAGCTTCTCGACGCTCAGACCAAGTACTACATCAATCCTACAGGAAGATTCGTTGTGGGCGGTCCTATGGGCGACAGCGGCCTGACCGGCAGAAAGATCATTGTTGATACTTACGGCGGATACTCCCGTCACGGCGGCGGAGCATTCTCCGGCAAGGATCCGACAAAGGTTGACCGTTCTGCGGCGTACATGGCTCGCTATGCAGCAAAGAACGTAGTAGCTGCCGGACTTGCTGAGAAAGCTGAGATACAGGTCGCATACGCTATCGGCGTTGCGAAGCCGGTTTCCATTTTCGTTGACACATTCGGCACCGGCAAGGTCGATGACGATGTTATTTCCGCGGCAGTAGCTGAGGTGTTCGATTTCAGACCGGCTGCGATTATTGAGGCGCTGGGTCTGCGTAAGCCGCAGTATAAGGCTCTGGCGGCGTATGGTCATATGGGCCGTGAGGATCTTGATGTTGCATGGGAGCGTACGGATAAGGTCGACGCGCTCAAGGCGGCAATCAAGTAATTAAAATTATCCCCGGATTGTTCTCCGGGGATTTTTGTGCGGATTGATAAATTGGTGCTTGTAGGCGAAACGCTGCTTGTGAGAGAAAACTATAATTTAGCGGCGAGTGTTCCGCTTACTGCAACCCCAAATCGGGAGTCAAGGGGGACGCGTCCCCCTTGCGAGTCGAGGGCAGAGCCCTCGTCGCCGTCAGGCGAAACACTCCGCACGAAGTGCGGTACTCTGCGCGCCGGCGCGCAGTCAAAACGTTCAAAAGCGCTAAAGGGGTGTGGGGGAAAACAAGAGTTTTCCCCCACAAGCAATATATAAAATCTAGTCATGACTATCCTCCGAAACAGTCCGGTGGACTGTTTCGGAAGCACTCTACACCGCTAAATTATAGTTTATAATCTCCAAAAACGCGACAAGTTCGTACTCAGTCCATCTTAACTGGCCGCCAAAGGCGGGATTGAATAAAAAGGCGCTGTAAAATACAGCCACACAAATATTCAACAGGAACCTGCCTGCCTTTCAGCCTGAGCCTTCGCCATTTTGCGCCAATTGATGAACCCGTAAATGTCGTTGACAAGGAACGCCATAAAGCACACCGCCACCGAAATATACTTAATATCGTCAGCCGCAGCCATCAGCCAGAGCGCCACAAGAACAACGTCGTTTGCCGCGTAAGCCACAGCATAGAGCTGGCTGCGCCGGAATACAAAATATACCGCTGCAAAGCTGGTAGTTACTGATATCGTGCTTGGGATCAGGTTGGCGGTATTGAAATACTTCAGGATAAAGTAGAACGCTATCGTGACCGCTATAGTCAAAAATGCCATGAACACGAATTCCGGAGCCTTGAGATGATTGACCTTCACCTCGTCTTTCTTGTCGGATGGGTGTCTCAGCCAGGATACCAGCGAAAACACCGCCATCGGCATTGACATTCCGAGGTAGGTTATCATCTCGCCGTAATACGCGAATCCCCAGGAGATCGCGCCGTACAGCAGCGCAAAAACTATCGCCATCGCCTGAGCCGCCGGGTGTCCTTTAGCTGCGAATATCAGCGACGTCACCCCGATCAGCGAAGCAAGAAGCGTTATCCAACTGCTGCGGTCGAACATCAGGAACGCCGCCAGCACTGCAGCCACCGAGCCCGCCCACAGCGCAAGCTCGCCTTTTGAAAAGTAATTTACAAGGTATTTCATAGTTTTCCAGGTCCTCCAAACAAAAAAGCACCCGTGCGTATCTTCAAAGACCTAACGATACGCGCGAATGCTTCATAATTGCATTCTCTACCCGGTGGCAGATTTGATTTATTTCGATATGATTATATCACACGGCTGCCGATTTGTCAAGCGTTCAGGCTCCCCATTCCTTCGGAGGTTCGCCGTTGAACTGCTGGTCGTCCGGAGATTTTTCAGCGTCCGTGAATTCGCCGCTGCCCTCTGCCATTACGGTATCTCCGGCGGAGATACCATCGAGGATTTCGGTGTAGCCGCCAAGGCTTGCGCCTATAGTAACTTTCAGCTTGAAACGCTCCTCGCCGTCCACCAGCGTGACATAATTCTCGGTACCCGAGGATTTGACCGCTGAATCCGGAACAGCAAGCACGTTCTTTCGTTCGGAAGTTACGAACACCGTAGCCCAGCCCGCCGAAACAGCCATAGCCGAGTCGGTCAGTACCTGCTCCATTGCGTTGTTGTCAAGCTGGAAAACCGTACGCTTGGCAGCGCTTCCGGAGGCCTCGGACGGTGCGGCGTCGGGAGCCTGAACGACTGTTGCGTCATACATAGTGGTATCTATCCTGACCTGAACCTTCTGCCCGAACCGGAACTGAGAAGCTCCGCCGCCGTCGAGATAGACTTCGGTCTTGCTGATCTCGGAAACTGCGCAGCAGACCGCGCCTTCAGTCACCGTGGAGCCTTCGGTGACCGCCTTCGTAAGGGTGATTATCCCGTCAAATGGAGCCTTTATCGTGTAGGATTCCTTTTCCTCGAGCATTTTGTCCAGCTTTAGCTGCTCTATTTCGTACTGGAGCTGATCAGCGCGGCTCCCCGACAGCGATGACTGGTATGCCGCATTGACTATAGTCTGCTGATTGCTGATATCGTAGTCTAGGTCAGAGGAATCAAGCTCCGCCAGTATCTCGCCCTTTGTCACTGTTCTGCCCTTGAGCGCGTTGAACGACTTCACCAGCGCGTCTCCGGGGTAGGTAAGATAAACGGCATACGGATACCCGATAGTAACGCCGATGCTCTGCGTTTCGGACAGATCCATGTATTTGGCTTCGGCTATTTCATACTGTACCGCCGAAGCTCCGTATATCGGTAGCTGTATCTCGCCGCTGGCGTCTCCGCGTGAGCAGCCTGTTAACAGTGTTATTGCAGCAAGCAGTGCCGCAGCAGTCTTTTTCATATGGAACCTCTCAGGTAATCAGTTCGTCAGGTTGTCAGCCGTTTACGCTCTCTGCATTTTAAGCATTTTCAGCGAGTCTGCGCATCATTTCCATGCACATTCTGCCGTTGTGATAGGGGCACTTCCACGGATCGACCATCGGCTTGAAATCAGCGGGCTTCCAGTTGTCGTCTATCTGGGAATGCCACTCGCCGCCGGGGCGCTTGTCGATGATGTGCTCCTGAATGAACTTCCACACGCTGGAGGAGATCTCGAAATACTCCTTGCCGCCGTAGTGCTTCTGGTAAGCGTTCATGAAGCCGATAACGGTTTCCGCCTGTACCCACCAGATACGCCAGGTGTTGATCTTGTCCTTGTCGCGCTCGTTGAGCAGGGAGCCGGAGGCCTTATCGTATGCGATATCAGCGATGTTCTTAACGATAGCCTTGTTCATCTCAGCGAACTTCGCGGTTATAGCCGGGTCGCCGATAACTTCGCATGCGCGGTCGATGAGCCAGGTAGCCTCGATGTCGTGGCCGTATGAGTGGATATCGCCGATAACGTCCATGTTTCTGTCGAAGAATACCAGGAGCTTATGACCTTCCTTGTCGTAGATCTTGTCGTATGTAAGGTCCAGCTGGAACTTGAGGCGGTCGAGAACCTTCGGGCTGTGGTCTGCGAGGTACAGCTCGGTGTAAGCCTCCATCAGGTGGAGGGTGGTGTTCATGGTCTTGTCAGCCATCAGACCGTTCTCGGAAAGCTCGTCGTTCTGGAGCTCGCTCTTCCAGTCGCGCGCCATTGTTTCGAGGTAAGCAACGTCGTCTGTAGCGTACTTCTCGACAAGATCCATTATCTCGTATGCGAGCTTCAGCGCGTTCTTGTCGCCGCTTGCGCGGTAGTAGCTGGAAAGCGCATAGATAAAGAACGCCTGGCAGTAGCTGTGCTTGAAATCGTCCTTTACGGTGCCGTCGTAGTTCATGCTCCAGTAAACGCCGCCGTATTCCTTGTCGACGCACTTTTCGGTCAGGAACTCATACGCGTGCTTTGCCATGTCCAGCAGCGCGGGATCCTTCAGCTCCATATACGCGTTGGAATAGAACCACAGAATGCGGGAGTGCAGGATAACGCCCTTTTCGCCCTTCTTGTCGACATTAAGCGCGCTGTCCATGAATCCGGTGAAACCGCCGTTCTCATCATCGCGGAGCTTGTTCCAGAACGGGATTATGTGTCCGGTCAGTTCCTGTACAAATTCTTCTCTTTTCATGCTCTTGTACCTCTTGTCTTGATTTAATGTTCTACCCATCAAATTCCTATACTATGTCAAGCAGAGCGCGAATTTAAGGTGCGCTCCGCTCGTTTTTGAATTATGGTGCCTTAAATTGCCTTAAAATTCAGACACCCGAAATTAAAGCGAGAAGTGCCTAGATGCTAGGAACGATGACATGGGCTAGGCTTAAAGCCTGCCCATGTCATCGTGACGACGCAGATAGGCGCTTATCGCTTTAATTTTATTCGTCCTTGCCGCAGCAGTTCTTGTACTTCTTGCCGCTTCCGCAGGGGCAGGGATCGTTTCTGCCGATCTTCTCGCCCTTGTTCTTGTAGGGAGTCTGTGCGCCGGCGTTCGGAGCGTCGGGCTTCATCACCTGCTCGCGCTGCGGAGGGCGCTGTACTCTTACCGGAACGGTCAGCACCATTCTTACAGTCTCCTCGCGGATCGCTGCGATCATCTCGTCGAACATCGCGAAGCCCTCGAAACGGTACTCTACTACAGGATCCTTCTGACCGTAGCTTCTGAGGTAAATACCGCGCTTGAGTTCCTCCATCGCGTCGATGTGATCCATCCAGTGGCGGTCAACGGTCTTGAGCAGGCATACGCGCTCTACCTCGCGCATTGTTTCTGCGCCCATGTCAGCCTCGCGGGTCTTGTAGATGAGCATTCCTCTTTCCTTGAGGAAGTTGGAGATATCCTTCTTGTCAAGCTCGTTGAGCTCCTCGGTGGTGTAGTGGAGGTCGGTGTCCATAACGTACAGGTTCAGGAAGTGAGAACGCAGACCGTCGAGGTTCCAGTTCTCGGCTACTGTATCGGAGCAGTACATGCTGACAGCCTCGTCGATGGAGGTGTTCATCATGTCGATGATGTTCTTGCTGATATCCTCGCCGTTAAGCACCTTGTTGCGCTGAGTATAGATAGTCATACGCTGCTGGGACATAACGTCGTCGAAGTCGAGGACGTTCTTTCTGATGGAGAAGTTTCTGCCCTCTATCTTCTTCTGCGCGGACTCGATAGCGCTGGAAAGGAACGAAGCCTCGATAGGCTGATCCTCGTCGAAATTCATGGTCTCCATGAACTTCTGAACTCTGTCGCCGCCGAACAGTCTCATGAGGTCGTCCTCAAGGGAGATGTAGAAACGGCTCTCGCCGGGGTCGCCCTGACGGCCTGCACGGCCGCGGAGCTGATTGTCGATACGGCGTGACTCGTGGCGCTCGGTGCCGATGATGAACAGACCGCCTGCTGCGCGTACTTCCTCGGCCTCGGGCTTGATCTGAGCCTCGAACTTCTTGTTCAGCTCCTGATACTTTGCTCTTGCTTCGAGGATCTCCTCGTTATCGGTCTCGGCATAGCCGGTAGCTTCCTGGATAAGCTCCTCGGAATATTCGAGCTTTCTCATTTCGTGAATAGCGAGGTACTCTGCGTTACCGCCGAGCTTTATATCCGTACCACGGCCAGCCATGTTGGTGGCGATGGTAACGGCGCCCTTCTTGCCTGCCTGAGCAACTATCTCAGCCTCGCGCTCGTGGTTCTTTGCGTTGAGCACCTGGTGCTTGATACCGCGCGCCTTGAGCAGCTTGGAAACCAGCTCGGACTTCTCGATCGTGACAGTACCTACCAGCACCGGCTGCCCCTTCTTGTGGCATGCTTCTACTTGGTCGCAGACCGCCTTGAACTTTCCGCGCTCGTTCTTGTATATCTGATCGTGGTTGTCGATACGGATAACCGGCTTGTTGGTCGGGATCTCGATAACGTCCAGACTGTAGATCTGGCGGAACTCGGATTCCTCGGTCATAGCTGTACCGGTCATACCGGACAGCTTGTCGTACAGGCGGAAGAAGTTCTGGAATGTGATGGTGGCGAGGGTCTTGCTCTCGCGGTTTACCTTTACGCCTTCCTTCGCCTCGATAGCCTGGTGCAGACCGTCGTTGTAGCGGCGTCCGAACATCAGACGGCCGGTGAATTCGTCAACGATAACGATCTCGCCGTCCTTGATAACATAGTCGATATCAAGCTTCATGATACCGTTTGCACGGATAGCCTGGTTGATGTGGTGGAGCAGAGTGGTGTTCTCAGGATCCATCAGGTTCTCAACGCCGAAGTACTTCTCAGCCTTTGCAACGCCGTTGGGAAGCAGGTTGCAGGTCTTTGCCTTCTCGTCGATAAGGTAATCGCCGTCGAACTTTGCTTCGTAGTCCTCCTTGTCGTCAAGCTCTGCTACCTTGTTCATGGTGAGGGTCTTGGCGAATTTGTCAGCCTTTTCGTAGAGGTCTGTGGACTTGTCGCCGCGGCCGGAAATTATCAGAGGAGTTCTCGCCTCGTCAATGAGTATGGAGTCCACCTCGTCGACGATGGCGAAGTTAGGTTCGCGCTGTACCTTGTCCTTCTTGTACATGCACATGTTGTCGCGCAGGTAGTCGAAGCCCAGCTCGTTGTTGGTCGCATATGTGATATCGCATGCGTAAGCGGCGCGGCGCTCGTCGTTGTCCATATCGTGGGCGATAAGTCCGACGGTAAGGCCGAGGTATCTGTGTACCTTTGCCATCAGCTCGCTGTCGCGCTTTGCGAGGTAGTCGTTGACGGTTACGATGTGAACGCCCTTGCCTGTCAGACCGTTCAGGTAGGACGGCAGAGCGGCAACGAAGGTCTTACCTTCACCGGTCTTCATCTCGGCGATACGTCCCTGATGGAGCACGATACCGCCTATGATCTGTACGGGGTAGTGGCGTATGCCGATAACTCTTGTGGAAGCCTCGCGGCAGACCGCGAAAGCGTCCGGCAGGATATCGTCGAGGGTCTCGCCGGCTGCGAGCCTGTCCTTTAAAATCCCGGTCTGGGACTTCAGCTCCTGCTCGCTCATCTTGGCGTACTTGTCCTCAAGCGCCAGTACCGCGTTCTTTATCGGCTCGATCCTCTTCAGCTCTTTTGTTGAATAGGTGCCGAACAGTGATTTGAATAAACCCATTTTATTGTATATTCCCTTCTGTAAAAAAGTTCATTGCTGAATATAAAAACTCATCTTATATTATACAATATCCCTGCGGATTTGTCAACTGAAAACTTTAAATAAAACATGCTGAAGATGTCCTTTGCAGCATTTTCCGTTAATTTTTCGTTCAGAAAAGCAGATAATATCAGCGAAAGGAAGTGTTAATGTGGAAAACTATCCCTATCCTCCCGAGACCGACCCGGAGCAGGCGCAGCAGCTTCAGGACCCGCTCATGAACTCCGGCAGCGCCGGGGACTGCACCGGGCTTATACCCTCAATGCCCGAGGACGGCGAGGAACTCGACAGCTACGCGGAGCTGTACGGATTTCTCCCGCCTGAGCCGGGGGAAAAGCGCTGAAATAAAAACTCCCCTCAGCCGGTGCCGGGGGGAGTCCTGCAATATTTATCAGAGCGTGGAAACGAAGCGCTTAAATGCTTCCTTGCCGCTTTCGGTGCGTTTGAACACACCTGCGTCCTCAAGGACCTGGCCGAATACCTTTCCGACCTCGGCGTGAATGATGTCCATTGCGTTGTCGGCGTTGAATTCGGGGTGTGCCGCGAGGACCTCCTTAGCCCAGTCGGCGTGGGAGGCGATACGCTCGTCAGCCGCGATATCCGCGCCGGAGAGCATAGCGTCCCTGAGTATGGAAAGCTCGGTCGCAAGTCTTGCGGGAAGCACCGCCAGACCCATTACCTCGATAAGTCCGATGTTTTCCTTCTTGATGTGGTGGAGCGCAGGAGCCGGGTGGAAAATACCGAGCGGGCGGTCCTCGGAGGTTATGTTGTTGCGGAGAACGAGGTCGCATTCATACTGGGAGCCGTTCATTCTCGCGATAGGAGTTATCGTGTTGTGGGGAATTCCGTCAGTCTGCGCGAAGATACCGGCCTGCTCGTCGGTGTAGGCTCTCCACTTTTTAAGCACCTCTGCGCACGCTGCGGAAAGCGAAGCGCGGTTATAGGACGACAGCCTGATAACGGACATCGGCCACTTGACGATACCAGCGCTGACATCAGGGTGATTGCTCAGCAGGAACGGCTTTTCAACAGAAGCCCTCGCCATCGGGAAGGTGTAGCGTCCGCCCTGGAAATGCTCATGGGTGAGTATCGAACCGCCGACGATCGGAAGATCGGCGTTGGAGCCCAGCATATAGTGCGGGAACTGCTCAATGAAATCAAACAGCTTGTCGAAAACGCTGTCGTCGATCACCATGGGGACGTGGTTCTTATTGAACACTATACAGTGCTCGTTGTAATATCCATAGGGGGAATACTGGAGGAACCACTCGGAGCCGTTCATCTCGACCTTTACGGGGCGGAGGTTCTGGCGCGCCGGGTGGGTCAGATGGCCTGCGAAGCCCATATTCTCAGCACAGAGCTGGCACTTGGGGTACTTGGAAGCCTTCTGGGTCTTGGCGGCGGCGATGTCCCGGGGATCCTTCTCGGGCTTGGAGCGGTTGATAGTGATGTCGAGCACGCCGTATTCGGAATCGTACGTCCACTTCATGTCCCTGGCGATACGCTCAGCGCGGACGTAGTTCAGCTTTTTGCTGAAATCGAAGTACCAGTCGGTAGCCTCCTTCGGGCTTACCGCCAGGCGGCGCTGGAACTCTGCGTTGACCTCGTGCGGGAACGGCGTGAACACTCCCATGATCTTCGTATCGAAAAGATCTCTGTAAACTGCGGTGTCCTGGATCAGTCCCTTTTCGACGGCGTAGGAAATGATCGGCTCCAACAGAGCCTCAACGGACGCATTTCTGTCGTCGGCGTTGTTTTCCTCCCAGTCGCTGAGCTGGAGTATCTCCATGAGCTGATTGCGCACTACATACTCGTCGTCTGCGGTTATGAGTCCGTTTCTTTCTGCATATTTAATGAGCTTCTGAATACTTTCGTAGATCATTATTGATTCCTCACTTTGTAATAATGTGCACTGAGCACCTGATAATATTATATTCCACATCGGCTCACAAGTCAATATCGTTTCTGAAAAAAGTTCCTGTTTACGCTATTGTGCTATGCAAATCCGGAAATCTGTGCTATAATAAACTGTAATATGCTTGAAAGGAACTCGGAAATGTACAAGATACTATTCGTCTGCCACGGCAATAGTAAAGTGTCAATATTCGGAGTGGCTTTTTAGCGGCAAATCGTTGCAAGATATGGTGGCTGCGCAAGCCTTTTACTACTAAAATACTACTACCGATTGATTTTTGAAAAGATACTGTGAAACTCCAAAAGCGTGATTTTGGAGTTTTTTTATGGTAGTAAAAACACCATATATTTACATATTGCAGTATAAATTCTGCTTACTTACTGCTGAATAACGGCATGAAATAAAGTCCGATTCAGCATAAAAAACAGAGAAAGCAAGTTGCTTTCCCTAATGTATATGGAATAAAAATTAACAATTTATGGGCATTAACACGCAAATTTCAGTTCTGCTTTTTACTACTAAGGGGACTACTACTGCCTGAAATTTGAAGTTTATCTGTAAAAGTTACCTGCTCATTTATTCCGAAATCAGCCACTCAATCAGGTTTTCAGATTGAATACCATCATAGGAAGAATCAAGTCCGGGTTCAAGCGACAGGACTGTTTTCTCGTAGTTGTCACGTATACTCTGTAATGGCGCTAGTTCTCTTTTGCGAACGTCCTCGCTTAACATAGATTCCGTAACCTGGATATATTTTTTATCATCGGCGGTTGTTGCAATGAAATCCACCTCAGAATCACCGACTTTGCCAATTGCAACATCATAACCACGGCGAAGCAGCTCAAAATAAACAACATTCTCAATTGCATGACCACTGTCGCGATTTCTGAAACCGAGCAGATAATTCCGCAGTCCTATATCTACTATATAGTATTTTCCAAGTGTGCGAAGATACGCCTTGCCCTTTATATCAAACCGTTTTATTTCATAAAAGAAATAGCTTTCGAGAAGCGCATTCACATAAGATTGAACAGTATGTGCACTTGGAGTACCCTTTCTGCTGCCATCATCAAGCAGTCCTTCATTTACCAGAGTATTGCCGATTGACGCAATTGAAATGCTAGAACCAATGTTATCAGCAAGAAACAGTATAATTTTGTGAAGCAGAGTCGGGTCGGTTATTTGCTTCTGACCTCTTCTTTTTTCACGCTCCAGTATATCACGAACAACGACAGTAGAATAAATACCATCAAGGAGTGATAACGCTTTTTCCTGTTCCAGACCAATATCAGCTATTCCTGGCATTCCGCCAAAGCGCATATATGCATCGAAAACTTCCCGCAGTTCGTAACGTTCCCCGTTTTTATCAAACACCTGTTTTCGTGTGCCGCCAAGTGCGCTCAGCGTTTCACGAATTTCAAAGTCGTGAAAATCAAGAAATTCCCTAAAGGATAGTGGCAGCATTTTTATCTCCACACATCTTCCTGAAAGGTAGGTGGAATATTCGGACGATAGAAGGTATGCGTTGGAGCCGGTGACGTAAATGTCACAGTCGAAGTCAACGCGAAAGGCATTTATAGCAGTTTCCCATTCATTGATTCGCTGCAGTTCATCAAAGAAAAGGTACATTCGCTTTTGGGGAACAATACGCTCCTTTACATAGCTGTAAATATCATCTGCGCTCATGCTGCGGAAATCGTATGACTCAAAGTTCATTTCAATGATCTGTTCCGGCAAAACACCTGTTTCTTTCAGGTGAATAATCATCAGCTTCAACAGACTTGACTTTCCGCAGCGCCGTATTCCGGTGATGACCTTTACCGGCTCAGTATCTTGAAATCCAATCAACTTACGCAAATATACATTTCTGTTTTTTAATTCATGCGACCCTATCATTCTGTAACACCTCCTGATAATATTAGTATAGCACAAATTCTTAAAATAATCAAGTTTTTGCACTGAAATGCAAAAATATTGTTTTATCTATAGGTCACCTCTAAAAACCTTGTTTGAGTGAAAATGTGTATAGCGCACCGCCTGCTTCGTCAAACCTCTTCGTAAGACATACAGCCTTATTTCGTCGGCTTTCCTCGCATTCGGTGCACTCTACCCATTTTCACTTTTCAAACCGGTTTTTAGATGTTCCCTATAATAAATGCACTGGAATTAAGCCTTAAACGATACCGATAATACTCCTTATGAGAAAATAGGCGATGAAGTGCGGTCGTTGGCGGATGAGGTACCGTTTGACATCCCCGATTCGTGGGAGTGGGTGCGAGTACGCAACTGTACAGAGTTATTCAACGGGCGTGCTTTTAAGCCTTCTGATTGGACTGTAATGGGACTTCCTATTGTTCGCATTCAGAATCTGAACGATGAGAAAGCGCCGTTTAATTACTATGACAAGTCGGTCGATGAAGATGTGCATTTGTATGGCGGTGAACTTCTCTTTGCATGGTCTGGGACTCCGGGAACATCCTTCGGCGCTCATATATGGAGGGATCAGGAGGCGGTTTTAAATCAACATATTTTCAAACTTCTCTTTGATGAAAACGCACTGTTTAAGCCGTACTATATGTACGCCCTTAACCAGCGTGTAGGGAGTTTAATTAAAGCCGCTCATGGTAGTGCGGGGCTACAACACGTTACCCGTGGTGTGTTTGAGTCGACGCTCATACCACTGCCGCCATTTGCTGAGCAGATAAGGATTGTCGAAAAACTTAATGTTCTATTCCCAATAGTGGATCATTACTCAAGCGCTTATGACAATCTCAACAACCTTCAATCTGCATTCCCAGAAGCCCTCAAGAAGTCAATACTGCACGAGGCAGTCCGGGGGAAGCTGGTACCGCAGAACCCTAACGAGGAGCCTGCCAGCGTTTTGCTGGAGCGTATCCGGGCAGAGAAACAGCGGCTCATCAAGGAAGGCAAAATCAAAAAGGACAAGCACGAATCCATTATTTTCAGACGGGATAATTCTCATTATGAGAAGTTGGACGGTGTGGAGCGCTGTATCGACGATGAACTACCGTTTGAGATACCCGAAAACTGGTGCTGGGTTCGGTTTGGAACTGCAATTACACTGCTGTCCGGAACAGATTTTGCGCCAGACGAGTATAACAGTGCCGGAAAAGGTATCGCCTACATAACTGGGGCAAGTAATATCGTTGATTCACAAATACATGTGAATCGTTGGACTGAAACACCGCGACAAATCACACATGCAGGCGACATTTTGCTTGTTTGTAAAGGATCTGGGTATGGCAAAACTGTTATTTGCAATATTGAGCAAGCGCATATTGCCCGGCAAATTATGGCGGTGCAAAAATTCAACTTGCTCGATATGCTGTATATAAAATTATTTTTGGATTCGAGTTTTGACCTCCTTAAAACAAAGGGACAAGGCGTGATCCCTGGCATCGACCGCACAAGCGTCCTGCACCTGCTCTTTCCATTGCCGCCTTTAAATGAACAGCACCGCATTGTCCAGAGAATTGAGGAATTGCTCCCGCTGGTCAAAGGGATGTAAAAGGAGCATGGTATAATATCATAGTGAAAGGAGGTCTTTCACTATGATAAAAGAATTCGAAAGACACTTGAGAGGCACAAACCTCTCGGAAAACACGATATCCTCGTACCTTTTTGCCATTCGGCAATACAACTCGCAGTACGATGGTATCACGAAAAAGAACTTGCGGTCATACAAGGTGTGGTTGATAGAAAACTACAAGCCCAAGACCGTCAATCTTCGTCTGCGGGCAATCAACTGCTACTTGGAGAGCATCGGCAAAGAGGGCTGGAAAATGCCGTTTGTACGAGTGCAGCAGAAAGCCTTTCTGGAAAATGTCATAAGTGAAGCAGATTATGAGTATTTCAAAACCTGCCTCAAGCGGGATGACGAGCTGTTCTGGTACTTTGTAATACGCTTTCTGGCTGCAACCGGCGCACGGGTCAGTGAGCTCATACAGATCAAGGTGGAACACATCAAGCTGGGCCATTTGGATTTATTCTCGAAGGGCGGAAAGCTCCGACGAATATACATACCAAAAGCTCTGCAAAATGAAGCCCTTTCCTGGCTGAACGATAAGCACCAAGAAAGCGGTTTCATTTTTTTGAACAAATACGGGGACAGAATCACCACCAGAGGTATCTCCGGACAGTTAAAAAAGCTGGCAGTCCGGTATGGTATCGATCCGGTGGTAGTATACCCGCATTCCTTCCGTCACCGGTTCGCAAAGAGCTTCTTGGAGCGCTGCAACGACATTGCTTTCCTCGCCGACCTTATGGGGCACGAAAGTATCGAAACCACCCGCATTTATCTCCGCAAAACCTCGACCGAACAACGAGCCATCGTTGATGAGGTCATAGACTGGTAAAAAGAAACCAGGCATACGCACTGCTTTGGCGTATGCCTAGTTGTTTTATAATTCCTGCACTATGCTGAGTGCCGTATCGATAGAGCTGACAATGCGTTCCTGTTCGTGGAGTGGTGGTAACGGGAACAGAAGATTATGGATTGCATTGGAGGATAAGCCCTGAATAGCAATGCCTTTTCCGCCAATCCAGCCTGCGCCTTTGTAAAGGTAAAAGAGGTAGTAAAAGAACCGAGTACAGACAGGCACATAAGCTCGCAGCCTGTGGATGTGATTCTGAATACGCATGGGTTCACCGCTTTCCCAGATAGCCGCACGACCGATATCCCCGCCCTCACAAACTAAGAGATCGCCCTGTTGCACTGTACATTTATCGACTTCCGAATCCGTAAATGGCATGGTTTTGAGGTTATCCAAAACAAAACGATCCCAGTATAAGTTGGAGGTCGTGATATAGGTGAGCTTTTCACCGTCCCGATTTGAGGCGTTTAAGGCTTTCCCTGTGTTGTGCTGAAAAACAGTCCCAAGCCGTACCCACTCCCACGTTTCAGGTATTTCAAACGGCAGTTCATCGTCGATACAGCGCTCCACGCCGTCCAACTTTTCATAATGAGAACTTTACAAAGTTGAAGCCACAGCAAAAAGCCTTTCAATTGCCGATACAATTCGGTTCTGCTCTTTAAGCGGAGGAACGGGAACAAGGAAATCGCCGACTTTTGAAGTCGAAATGTGTACGATAATATCGCCTGTAGCTGTCCTGCGCTTAAGCTCAATGCAATACGGCGATGCCATGTAGTACACCAGATACAGTGGATTCATTCCATGATGCGTCCAGAAAGCTAAATCGCCACCTGCCGCAATTTGTCCATCTCCGAGAAACGCCACCGTTTTTGCAATATCCACTTTGTTCTCACCTGTCAGTGTGAATACTATATCGCCGGAGGAAAAATGCAAGCAATCCTTATCGAGCGATTCAGGGACAAAGGAAACTGCTGCATCAAAGGAGATTTCATAGGTGGTGTATATCTCCCCGTATCGAATGCACGGGCACCCTTGGGCAACAGTTTCTGTTCGTTTGATGCCACGTCCTCTGACCATTGTTCCTAAACTGGAAGCCCGGCACCAACTCCATCCGCTGGGTATTTCAAACGGTATCTCTTCGTCGATACAAACTTCTTCTGAGCCACGCTTTTCATAATGAGAATTATCCCGTCTGAAAATGACGGATTCGTGCTTGTCCTTTTTGATTTTGCCTTCCTTGATGAGCCGCTGCTTTTCCGCCCGGATACGCTCCAGTAGAACCGCTGCGGGCTCGTCTGACGGGTCTTGCGGTACCAGCTTGCCCTGGACTGCCTCCTGCAAAATCGACTTTTTGAGGGCTTCTGGAAAGTCTTTATTCATAGTGGCAAGCGAGTGCGCTGCGTCATCGTATGCATTTAAGAAGGGTTGCAGTTTTTCGTATGCACACACAATTCGCTCTTGTTCACTGCGTGGTGGAAGCGGAAAGAGCAGACTGCTGAGATCCTCTTTATTGAATCCGGCTTGAGCACTCCGTGAATTTGCATGGATAACCGACTGATATAAACTGCTCTGATAGAACAGAAACAAAAATTCCTTTGAAATTAGCTCAGTTTCATATAGAGGAATGACACGGGCCATAGCAACATTGTATGCACCATCCTCGGCCCAAAAGACTTTACCGAGGGATGCACCATACCGTGCAAGGAGGATATCACCTTTGTGCGAAATCTTCGACGCAGCGCTAATGGGTATGTAGACGGGAACTGGGTTGTTGCCATAATCCCGTATTTGGTATAACCGTATGTATCCGTCTCTTGCTTCACTAATGAATTTCGATTTTGGCGGCTGTGACCCACCAGAAATCTCAAACAAATCGTTATGGCGAACCCACTCCCAGCTTTCAGGAATATCAAAGGGAGTGTCTAAAGGGTGCACTTCATCGCCTATTTTCTCATAAGGAGTATTATCGGTACCTTTGAAGATAAAAGATGGGTTCTTTTCCCGCTTAATTTTCTTCTCTTTGATGAGCCGTTCTTTCTCCGCACGGATGCGTTCCAGCAGAACGCTGGCGGGCTCGTCATTCGGGTCCTGCGGCACGAGCTTGCCCTGAACAGCCATCTGGAGAATGGAGTTTTTCAGTTGCTGCGCAGTCATTCGTTACCCTCCTCCGTAATGTCAATGCCAAGGATATCGATAATCTGGGCAAGGATGCGGTCAATGTCAGCGTTCAAGCTAGCCCGCTTCTCCTGGTACTGCTGAATCAGTTCCTTCGGCGGCAGGATCTCCTCCTCTTCGTGAGGATAGCCGCAGAGGTCGATGTTATAGCTTCGTGCTTTCAGTTCCTCAACGGTATACTTCTTCGCTTTGTCAAAGCCGTCGATGGTGATCTCCTCACGGTTGTCCCACCACTCAACAGCCGGGGCAAAGTGCTCCAGCTTCATGGGCTTTGTCTTGGAGAAGTTCTTATATCCTTCCGGCATATCCAAGCGATAGAACCAAGTTTCGGTCGTGGGATGTGTCCGGTCGAAGAAAAGGATGTTTGTCGTGATAGAGGTGTACGGCGCAAAAACGCTGTGCGGCATACGGATGACCGTGTGGAGGTTGAACTCGGACAGCAGCTTTTCCTTGATTGCCATTTTAGCATTATCCGTACCGAACAGGAAACCGTCCGGCAGAATGATGGCGCAGCGCCCATTCTGCTTCAGCCGATACATGATGACTGACATAAAGAGATCAGCGGTTTCGCTGCTGCGAAGGTCGGCCGGGAAATTCTGCTTTACGCCCTCCTTTTCATTGCCGCCGTAAGGAGGATTCATCAGAATGACATCGAAGCGGTCACTCTCCTTGTACTCACGCACATTCTTTTCCAAGCTGTTGCCGTGAATGATGCGAGGGTTATCGATGTCGTGGAGCAGCATATTTGTGGCACACAGAAGGAACGGCAGCGCCTTCTTTTCGATGCCGTAGATGGAGTTGTTGTAAACTGTTCTGTCCTCGACGCTCTGCACCTGGGCATCCAGTACCTTCAGCGCAGAAGTAAGGAAACCGCCGGTGCCGCAAGCGAAGTCCGCAATAGACTCCCCGAGTTTGGGCTTGATCATCTGCACCATGAAGTCCGTGACAGCGCGGGGAGTGTAGAATTCACCGGAGTTACCAGCGCTCTGCAGGCTGCGAAGAATCGTTTCGTAGATCTCGCCGAAGGCGTGACGGTCCTCGTACTCCTCAAAGTCAATCTCGTCAATGACATTGATAACCTGGCGGAGTAGGATGCCGTCTTTCATGTAGTTGTTGTTGTCCTCGAAAGCCGTGCGGACAATAATCTGGCTCATGGGGGTATTCTCATCAATTTCGATGGCTTTGAGCATCGGAAATAGTTTTCCGTTCACGAAATCCAGAAGCGTATCGCCGGTGAGCGCCTTGCCGTCCTTGTGGTCAACAGCCCAATTACGCCAGCGCAACTCCTCCGGGATGATGGAGGTGTAATTTTCATCGTAAAACTCCCAGATCTCTTCCTTGGCGTCATACACCTTCAAAAAGAGAATCCAAACCATCTGCTCGATACGCTGGGCATCGCCGTTGATGCCTGCGTCATTCCGCATGATGTCCTGCAGTCGTTTTACCAGGTTATTTAAACTCATATCTTATATTCTCCTTACGCAGCGTAGATTTCCTTCTGCAAATCACGGATGGCTTGAATGTATCCGTTTTTGCCGCCGAACAGCTTTGCAATCTTCATGGGTGTGCCGAATTTACGGAACGGGTCATTGGACAGGATTTCGAGGTTCTCAATGTCCTGAATACCCTCGTTCATGTATTTGTCCAGTAGCGCACTCAAAACTTCCTGTGCCAAGCCGGAATACTTGTAGAGGTATCCACGCTTGCGGACATTGTTCGCCCGTTCTGCCTTTGTCAGCGGTGCCTTATCGTAAGCGATGTGGCAGATGAGGTCGAAATCGTCAATATCCTTATTCCCGGCGATTTGCCGCAGCGCTTCCAGAAGGACGCCGCGCTCCTGCAGTTCGTCGATTATGGCTTGCTTCTTCTCCTCGGAGTTCCAGGCACGGAGGAAGGAATCCAGGGTGGCATACTCGCCGAGGATGTTCTTCTTGGAGTAGTCCGTCACACTTTCCGTGATGAGCTTACCGCCTTTGTCGTAGTATTGGACACGCTCATTCAGAATCGTGACCTCGACACCACGCACCCGGAATTTGTGCTTCTTTTCGGGCGGGTCGTTGATGTCCCCACCGGGACCGGGAGTTGGAGTGGGCGGCTTCGGCGGATCGATGGGCGGCTCTTCGCCGGGATCATCGCCATCATCAATGATAGAGATGGGGTCGCCATCGAATTCCGGGTCTGCGAAAAGTCGGCAGGCGTTGCGGAAATCCATGATGGTGAAGTATTCTTTGCCGTAGTCGGGCTTGAGCCGTGTACCACGACCGATGATCTGCTTGAACTCGGTCATGGAGTTTATGTTGTTGTCCAGAACGATTAGCCGGCACGTTTTGCAGTCCACCCCAGTCGTCATCAGTTTGGAGGTTGTAACGATTACTGGGTATTTACTATCCTCGGCGATGAAGTAGTCGAGCTGCGCTTTGCCCTCGGCGTTGTCGCCGGTGATACGCATGACATACTTTGCATTCTCTGCCACAAGATCGCTGTTCTCATTCACGAGTGCCTGACGCATCCGTTCTGCATGGTCGATGTCCACGCAGAAAACGATGGTCTTGGCAAAGCGGCCGTTCTCTTTCAAAAAGCGAGTGATTCGCTTTGCCACGGCAGTGGTTCGCTCATCGATGATGAGGTTTTTGTCGTAGTCCTTGGTATTGTACTCCCGATCTTCAATCTCGTACCCGTAGATGTCGTGCTGTCCTGCCGTTGGACGCCAACCTTCCAGGTCTTTGTCCAGACCGACGCGTAGAACTTTGTACGGAGCAAGGAAGCCGTCGTCGATACCTTGTTTTAGACTGTATGTATAAATGGGTTCTCCGAAGTAAGATATATTGGATACCTCTTTCGTTTCCTTCGGCGTGGCGGTCATACCGATCTGTGTGGCACTGTGGAAATATTCGAGTATCCTGCGCCAACGGGAGTCTTCCTTGGCGCTGCCGCGGTGACACTCGTCAATGACGATGAGGTCGAAGAAATCCGGCTGGAATGCACGGAACGGTTCTTCGTTTTCATCTCCGGCCAACTGTTGATAGAGGGACAGATACAGCTCGTAGGAGCTATCCAGCTTTTTGCCCTCAATTTTCGTCATGACCTTTGCAAATGGCTTGAAGTCCTGTTGCATAGTTTGATCAACGAGAATGTTGCGGTCAGCAAGAAATAGGATCTTTTTCTTTCGGCCGGATTTCCAAAGGCGGTGGATGATTTGGAAAGCGGTATAGGTCTTGCCGGTGCCGGTCGCCATAACGAGGAGGATACGGTCTTGACCACGGGCTACTGCATCAACGGTGCGGTTGATAGCGATACGCTGATAATAGCGAGGAGTCTTATCGCCCGGCTGAAAATAGTACGGCTCGGTGATGAGTTGCTCCTGCTCCGGCGTGAAGTGTTCGTCGCCGATATGACGCTGCCAGAGATCCTGCGGAGAGGGAAACTGTTCAAGCGTCAGTTCACGCTCTTTCCCGGTCTTCATATCGTGTTCCAGAAAACCGTCACCATTCGAGCTGTACACAAACGGAATGTCCAGCACTTCGGCGTATTCGATGGCCTGCTGCATCCCAGCACCAACGCTGTGATTGTTATCCTTTGCCTCGACGATGGCAAGCGGGATATTTGGCTTGTAGTACAACAAATAGTCTGTGCGCTTTCTCTTTCCTCTGGCGGTGACATTTCCGCGGACGATGACACGACCGTCCGTGAAGTTGTACTCCATGCGAATCTGCTTCTGCTTGTCCCAGCCAGCGTCCTCAATGGCCGGGGTAATGAACTGAAGTTTGATGTCCTCCTCAGTCATTTCATGTTTCTTCATAAGGTCGCCCATGCCAATGCCTCCTTCAGTTGCTTCCGATAACTTGAAATTATCGGAAGTTAATGGGGGTAAAAGAGCGCAGCACGGCTGCGGACTTTTACTAAAAACAAACTCAATTTATTTATGACTTTAATCTCCCTTGGTAACTTCCATGATATCGCCAATGCCGACATTCAATGCACAGCAGATTTTCACAAAGACCTCCAACCGTACATATTTGTCTTTAGCAAGCTTTGTAACAGATATAACAAACTAATCCACATTTATTATAACATCAATCTCGCCTAAATACAATATAATTCTCAAATTTGTTAAGAAAAAAACAAATTTCAGCAAGTGTATTTCGGCATGTAACGCTTTTCCTAATTGTTCAATATATCGTATTCTTGTAGCTGCTGAGTTGATTGCTAAACAGTAACCAGCAGAGCCGCTTTTAATAAAGTCAAATATCATTTTATAAATGCTTGACTTATTTGTAGATGTGTCTATCAACGATTAACGTATAGGTAAATCTACAAAAGCATATTGACAGATAGGTAAAACTGTGATATAATATAGTTGCGGCGATAAAGGAGGCTTACAAAATGAACGATAATTTCAATTCAAAGCTGATATTTGATAATATTTCCTACCTAATCAAGGAACAAGGGAAAAAAGTTGGAGAAGTTGAAACACAAGCAGGTGTGAGTGCTGGATATATTTCGAGAAACAGTAAGGACTCAAATTCGAAACCAGGAATAGATTTTTTGTTCCGTGTTTCAGAAATCTTGAACACCAGCATTGATACAATTATGAAAATACCACTTTCCGAGTTAACACCAACTGAGAGATATTTAGTATCTTTCTTTGAGAAATTGAAAGCCGACACATCAGCAGATAAAATACTATGGGAGAGAGAGTCCAAGGAGTATTTAAATCAGTTGGAACCTGATATAAATGGCTTTGTTCATCATCCTCTGTTTAGTTACGAAACCTGCTACGTTCCCTCTGAAACAGATTATCCGGATCAAGTCGATAAAACGGTTTTTGTTTCCAAAACATTTGGCAACCAGACTGTAATAAACGGAGATTGCTACAATGTTAGGCTGAAAAATGGGGTTAGATTATATCTGATGAATATCGTAAAAATTGTGCATCAAGTAAATGATTCTGATGCAACTGCTCTCGAAGCATGGATGATGGACAATTCAGGAGGACAGTGTTTATGTGGAACACAAAACGACCAATTTTTAGCTGACCTCTTAATAGACCTTTACAATACAGTTCATGAAGTTTTAAGGCATCCACAGCTATCAAACTCTTTTAGGTGTGCGATTGATGCCTTTATGAACGATGATATATCAGATGATTCAGGCACAGATGACTACCCATTTTAAGGAGGATTGGGAATGACAGAAAATATCGCAAACAGACAGTCACATAATGCTACGAGCATCAGTTCCAGTGACATGAGAGTTTTGAACGCCATAAAGCAGATTACTCGAAAAGGCGATAATGCTGAAGTTAGGCAGACAAAGGACGGCACACTTTCCGTCTACGCTGTTAAGAAGAGCAAACAAATTTAATATTAAGCCAATGCTCAATCGGGAGTATTGAAGAACCAATTGGGGTTATGCGGCACAACGTGTGCTGCATAACCCCTTTTTGTTTTTCTATGCTTTGCAGTTTTTTGCAGTTAATTCAATGGTATCATGGTTGTGTATGCCAATTCATATTTGCAGTAAATTGCAGTTTCTTTTAAGCTACAATACCCCATGCCGACTTTTTTAGACACAACTCTAAAATAGTCGTTTTAAACCGTTATTGCCGCACGGATTGATCCCCGTGACCCAACGGCAATGACGGACAACAGAATAAATCAGCTGCCTAGTGGGTAGGTCGGCTGCAATCCAAAACGGAGATTATTCTCCTGGGACTGCGGTGCTTTTGTTGTGCCCTTTTGCAGCTGTGACGACCTCCGTTTCGAACTATCGACAACGGAGGTTTTTTATGAAAAACTATCAGAAGCTCAGCTACCAGGAATACCGCATAATGCTGTCAGACGGCAGCAGTATCATCTGCACAAGGCAGGAGTGCTTCTCCATCGAGCCTGCACCCGAGGATTGTCCCTACAAGCAACGGTGGTATTATTCTCCCGACCGGTACATGGCTGTTCGCCTGCCCCGCAACGAACTCGGTGAGCGGCTTGGTAAAGATAACGCAGCCGACCTCAAGGCGCAGGAGCGTCTTATCGCAAGAAATCGGGAACGCAACACGGAAATAGATGCGTACATAACCGATGGCGGCATTTCCCTCGATATCCCCGACCAGAACAATTCTGTTGAGGATACCGCAATCATGAAAGCAGAGCTGAACGCGATACATAAGGCAATTTCGGAACTCCCGGACGAATTAAAAGACTTGTGCAAAGCGCTTATTCACAAAGAAAAGCAGTGCTCTATTGCTGCCCGGTGCGGTGTAACAGACGCAGCAATCCGTAAGCGCATAAAAAAACTCCGTGCTATTCTTCTGGAGAATGAAGAGATTAAAAATTTTTTTGAAAATCTCTGAAAAAACGGTTCGGTTTTTTATTTAGCCTGTCCGGTAAGAGGTGAAGGCGATAATCGCCGACAAGGGTACACAACCCTAATAAAACGAACGGAGGTAAATCAATGAGCAAAATGTCAAAGTTGGATTCCATTCTGAAGGAAGCCGAAGAACATGCTCAGGCGCTCGTTTCGTGCATTAACGAAATCAGAGAGCTGTACAGCGGTGCTAACGAAGTCGCTCCCAAGAAAGAATCCAAGCCAACACCCGAACCCGAAGAAAAGCCGCCTACGCTGGAAGAAGTACGCGCGTATCTTGCAGGCCTTGCGAGAAACGGGCATACACAGGAAATCCAGGCAATGCTACTCCGCCACGGGTACAAGAAAATCTCTGAAGTTCCGGCAACCGAGTACCCGGCAATTTTGGAAGAAGCGAGGTCTTTGGAATGAGCCACGCACTTCTTTCCCCTTCCGCAAGCCATAGGTGGCTTGAATGTCCGCCCAGTGTAAGACTTACCGAGCTTATGGAGGACAAGCCATCTGCATATGCCGATGAAGGGACTCTTGCGCACAGCATTGCAGAGGGAAAACTCAAATCTCATCTTGGCTATGCAGAGAACCCCATTAAGTGTGAAGATGCCTTAATGGACGAGTACACCGATGATTATGTAGCGTTTGTGGACGAGCAGATGAGCGTCCTCGAGAATCCTTCTGCTTTTGTAGAACAGCGGGTCGATTGCTCGAAGTATGTCCCTGAATGCTTCGGTACTTGTGATGCTCTTATTATTTCTGATGGAGTTCTTCACATCTGCGACCTTAAGTACGGAACAGGCATCAAGGTTGAAGCTGTAGGTAATGACCAGCTTCGCATTTATGCACTCGGTGCTTTTGAGATGTTCTCGTGTCTATACGACATCATCACGGTACGAATGAGCATTTTCCAGCCAAGACTCAGCCACAGCGACACTTGGGAGATTTCCATTGACGAACTGTTGAAATGGGCTGATGAGGTGCTCGTTCCCGCTGCGAAACAGGCGTGGAACGGAGAGGGAAATTTTAAGGCTGGTGAGCACTGCCGTTTCTGCAAGGCTAAGACAACTTGCAGAAAACGTGCTGAATACAATCTCGAACTTGCCAGATATGACTTTGAGCCGCCTGCAACCCTTGATGATATCGAAATCGCCGCTATCCTCGCAAAAGCGGACGAGCTTGTATCCTGGGTGACGGACATCAAAGAGTATGCTCTGCGCCAGGCACTCAGCGGTGTTTCATATGATGGTTTCAAGGTAGTCGAGGGACGTTCCAACCGCAAGTACACAGACGAGAACGCAGTTGTTGAAGCCGTCAAATCCGCAGGATTTGACCCGTATGAACATAGCGTTCTCGGTATCACAGCAATGACCGCTCTGCTAGGTAAGAAAAAGTTCAACGAATTACTCGGTACGCTTGTAGAAAAGCCGCAGGGCAAGCCAACCCTAGTACCCATGTCGGACAAGCGCCCGGCAGTAAATACTGCACAAGAAGATTTTATGGAGGTAAAGTAATATGAAGTACACCAATCCCACAAAGGTAATCACAGGACCCAACACAAGATTCAGCTACGCAAACGTCTGGGAAGCAAAGTCCATCAATGGCGGCGCTCCGAAGTTCAGCGTGAGCCTTATTATTCCGAAGTCCGACACAAGGACGGTAGAGAAAATCAAGGCGGCAATCGAGGCGGCTTACAAGGAGGGTGAGAGCAAGCTCAAGGGCAACGGCCGCTCCGTTCCTGCGCTTTCCGCTATCAAGAATCCGCTGCGCAACGGCGACACCGAGCGCCCCGACGATGAAGCCTATGCAAACAGCTATTTCATCAACGCTAACTCTGCAACCGCTCCCGGTATCGTGGACGCTAACTGCAATCCCATTCTGGAGCGCAGCGAGGTTTACAGCGGCGTTTACGGCAGAGCGTCAATCTCATTTTATGCATTTAACTCCAACGGCAATAAGGGAATCGCCTGCGGTCTGAATAACCTGCAGAAGCTCCGCAACGGTGAGCCGCTTGGTGGCAGGACCCGCGCCGAGGACGATTTTGCAACAGATGATGACGATGATTTCCTTTCGTGAGGTGCAACATGACAGAGTTTGAAAGCATTATGCTTGCCGCTTGCTTCGGAATTTCGGTGGGAGCGGTCATTGGCAATCTCATCTCCACGATTGGCTCACTGATAGAGGTAATCACGCGTCACCGCAAGACTAATCACAAGTAATATTGGCAGTCTTACTGTCGGGCGGGTGGGTAGGTTTATTATGGAGGTTTTTATGGATATTTCAACTTTTAACAACTCGGAATTCGGAGAAATCCGTACAATTCAGAATGACAGCGGGATACTTTTCTGTGGCTCCGATGTCGCAAGGGCGCTTGGTTACGCAAGACCTGCAGATGCCATTTCGGCTCATTGCAAAGGGGTCTGCGTTTTACCGACCCCTTCTGCCGGAGGGGTTCAGAATACTAAGTTCATCACGGAAGGTGATGTTTACCGCCTTATCGCACACAGCAAGCTTCCCGGTGCAGAACGCTTTGAGAGGTGGGTGTTTGATGAGGTTCTGCCCTCTATCCGCAAGCACGGTGCGTATCTAACGGAAGATGTTCTGGAACAGGCGCTTACTTCACCGGATTTTCTCATTGAACTGGCTACCAGACTGAAAACTGAAAAGGCGAAAAACGCACAGCTTACCGTTTCCAATCAAATCATGCAGCCGAAAGCAGATTATTTCGATATGCTCGTCGACAGAAACCTGCTCACAGGCATTCGTGACACAGCAAAGGAACTCGGCATAAGGCAGAACGATTTTGTGCGTTTCCTGCTTGACAAGGGTTATCTTTTCCGCACCAAGAAAGGCAAACTCAGACCGTATGCTACATACGTTGACAGCGGTTTGTTTGAAATGAAGGAGTTCGTCAACGACAAGACGGGATACATGGACACACAGACCCTTATTACTCCTAAGGGCAAGGAAACATTCAGACTGCTGTGTATCTGACAATCATTCGGGCGGTAGACTAGCTTTACCGCCCATTTTTGAGGTGAACTATGGAAAAAATAAAAACACTGTCAATCGACCTTGAAACATTCAGCGATGTTGACCTCGCAAAATGTGGTGTGTACAGATATGTTGAATCACCCGCATTCGAGATACTGCTGTTCGGAGTTTCAGTGAACGGCGGCGATGTTGTGGTGTACGACCTTGCACAGGGCGAGAAAATTCCCGCAGAAATTCTCACTGCCCTGACCGATACCAGCGTTATCAAATGGGCATTCAACGCAACCTTTGAAAGAGTGTGTCTGTCAAAATATCTCGGTTTGCCGTCCGGAGAGTATCTAGACCCGCAGTCGTGGAGATGTTCTATGATATGGTCGGCATACATGGGACTTCCGCTGTCGCTTGCCGGCGCAGGAGCCGTTCTCGGATTGCCGGAACAGAAGCTGAAAGAGGGCAAGGAACTCATCAAGTATTTCTGCGTACCGTGTACTCCTACCAAAGCGAACGGCTTCAGAACGAGAAATCTTCCCGAACACGCTCCGGAGAAATGGGCTCAGTTCAAGGCTTACAACAAGCGCGATGTCGAGGTTGAAATGTCGATACAGGACAAGCTGCGGAAGTTCCCCGTGCCGGATTTTGTTTGGGAAGAATACACTCTCGACCAGCAGATAAACGACCGTGGAATTGCGCTTGATATGACGGTTGTGGAGAACGCAATCGCATTTGACGAACGTTCAAAGTCACTGCTCTCGGCGAAAATGCAGGAACTTACCTCGCTTGACAATCCTAACTCCGTTCAACAGATGAAACAATGGCTCTCCGAGAACGGCTTGGAGGTTGACAGCCTTGGCAAAAAGGAGGTAGCGTCAATGCTGAAAACCGTACCGCCGCAGCTTGCGGAGGTTCTGGAACTCCGTCAGCAGCTTGCAAAATCCTCGGTCAAGAAATATCAGGCAATGAAGAATGCTGTCTGCGCTGACGGTCGAGCACACGGAATGTTTCAGTTTTACGGCGCAAACCGCAGTGGTCGGTGGGCAGGGCGGCTCATACAGTTGCAAAACCTCCCGCAGAACCATATCCCCGACCTTGAACAGGCTCGGGAGCTTGTGGAAAGCGGCAACTACGAAGCCATGGAACTGCTGTATGACGATATTCCGGACACGCTTTCCCAACTTATCCGCACGGCATTTGTTCCGAAATCGGGAATGAAATTTGTGGTGTCTGACTTTTCGGCTATTGAAGCAAGAGTTCTGTCCTGGTTTGCTTGTGAGAATTGGCGGCTTGATGTTTTCAAAAGTGGCGGAGATATCTATTGTGCGTCCGCAAGTCAGATGTTCCGTGTTCCTGTTGAAAAGCATGGTGTGAACGGTCATCTGCGACAGAAAGGCAAAATCGCAGAGTTGGCGCTCGGTTATGGCGGTTCGGTCGGCGCTCTGAAAGCTATGGGCGCATTGGAGATGGGGTTGTCGGAGGATGAGTTACAGCCGCTGGTGGATATGTGGCGCAGTTCCAACCCGAATATAGTTCGGTTCTGGTGGGAAGTCGACCGCTGCGTGAAGGATACAATACGACAAAGGCTTCGCGCAGACACACATGGCATTCAGTTTGAATATCAGAGCGGAATGCTGTTTATCACGCTGCCGAGCGGCAGACGGCTGTCATACGTCAAGCCCCGTATCGGTGAGAATAAGTTCGGCGGCGAATCCGTCACTTATGAGGGCGTTGGTGCAACGAAGAAATGGGAGCGCATCGAAAGCTACGGTCCTAAGTTCGTGGAGAATATCGTTCAGGCGGTCAGCCGGGATATTCTCTGCTATGCTATGCGAACGCTGCGGAATTATCGTATCTGCGGTCATGTTCATGATGAACTTATTATCGAATGTCCGACAGATACGAATGTATCTGAAATCTGCGAGATGATGGGAAGAACTCCACCGTGGTCAGCGGGACTTCCGTTGCGAGCTGACGGGTATGAGTGTGTTTTTTATAAAAAAGATTGAATGCTGGTTCGGTTTTTGCTTTTGCCTGTCCGTTAGTAGGTGAAGGCAATAAACCGAATCAAAATTTTTTTGGAGGAGAAAAATGATTTACACAAAAAACAACAACAGGGAAAATCCCGTTCTTGAAGGAAACACCTTCTCTGTCTGCTGCAAATGCGGAAAGGAAGTCCCCGTTCCCTTGAACGAACTGTTCAGAGCCAAGAAAGACCACCCGCTGTCGGCAAAGGTAATATGCCCCGAATGCACAAAGGAGCAGTTCAGCAGACACCACCCGACGCTTAATGATGTCGTGGCTCTGACCTTATCCTTGTGCAAACTCGGTTTCACAAGACAGGTTCGCTCAACCTACAGCGATTATAACATCAGTGATATACAGGAACTCGGGCGGGAGGATTACGGAAACTTCGTAAACGGACTGCTGACGGCAGTTGCGGGAGGTGTGACTTAATGAGTGATGTAAGCTACTATAACCCCGAACGCTATCCCGACCCTACCGCATACGCAGGGCTTACAGCCGCTATAAAGGCGGAAAAGGGAATGCACTTCAAGCCTGTGGTGTATATCTGTTCGCCTTACTCGGGCAACATCAGGCTGAATACAGCGAATGCCCGACGCTATTGCAGATACGCAGTAGACAAAGGGTGCATACCCCTTGCTCCGCACCTTTTGTTTCCGCAGTTTATGAATGAGGAAAACGAAAGAGAAACAGCAATGTTCATGAATTACGTTCTTCTTACCAAGTGCAGGGAACTGTGGGTATTCGGCAGAACAATAACCACGGGAATGTCTGAAGAAATCGAAAAAGCTAAGCAGCGAAAAATCCGTATCAGATATTTCACGGAAGAAATCAAGGAGGTAAATGACTGATGTTCACGATTTACAGCGCAGACACAGCAGGAATTCCATCAAATTGCTTATACCCCTACATTCATCATGTCACGGACGACAGCAGTCTGAAAGCCGCTGTCCTGACCGATTATGTTTGCGCCGAGTATAAAAACAGTTATCGCAGCAACAGCAACTTCATCGGCAGCGATTGCCTGCCTGTGGACTGTGATAACGACCATTCAGAAAATCCGGAAGACTGGGTGACTCCCGAAGATGTAGCAAACGCTTTTCCCGGTGTTTCATTCGCCGTTCATTACAGTCGTTCAAATAACAAAGCGAAGAAAGGAAAGGCTGCAAGACCTAAATTCCATGTGCTTTTCCCGATTGATTATGTCAGCGACCCGGCAATATACAGCGAAATGAAAAAGCAGGTAAATTCGCTGTTTCCGTATTTCGACACTCAGGCGCTTGATGCGGCCAGATTCTTTTTCGGAACAGCGGATACAGATGTTGAAATCTATCCCGGATTTATGAATCTTACTGATTTACTGAAAGTTTATTCATACGATGATGTGTTTGACAAAGATATGCCGCAGGCGCAGTTCGGTGATACCACTATACATGAAGGCAGCCGCAATGCTACTTTATCCCGCTTTGCCGGAAGAGTTCTCAAGAAATATGGTGATACAGATAAAGCGCGCCAGTCTTTTATTGATGAAGCGGCAAAATGCGTACCTCCTCTTGATGACGCTGAACTCTCGACCATCTGGCGCAGTGCAAAGAAATTCTATAGCAAGGTAAAAACACAGCCCGACTATGTTTTGCCTGAACAGTATAACGCAGATTTCGGTCTGTGTCCGGAGGATTTCTCTGATATCGGACAAGCAAAAATTCTGGCAAAAGAATATAACGGTGAACTCGTATATACGGACGCCACCGACTATATGCGCTATGACGGGATCCGCTGGGCTGAGTCAAAGCAGCTTGCAGTCGGAGCTTGCGAGGACTTTCTTGACCGCCAGCTTGCTGAATCTGAGGCAGAGTTGATAAAGGCGAAGAAGGCTCTTGAAAAAGCGGGAATTGATAAAGAAATCATTGCAGAGGGCGGCAAGGCTTTGAAGAAAGCCCTTGACGCAAACAGCATGAACGCATATTTTATATATTGCAATGCGCTGGCGTATAAGGCTTTCGTTATGAAACGCAGAGATATGAAATACATAGTTTCCGCATTGCAGGCGGCAAAACCTATACTTCTGCGCAATATAAGCGAGTTTGATACGCAGGAATTTCTGCTTAATACCCCCACCGCAACTTATGACCTTCGTGACGGAATAAACGGCGCAAGAACTCACAGCGCAGACGATTGTATAACAAAAATAACAGCGGTATCTCCGTCTGATGATAACAAGAACTTGTGGCTGTCTGCTCTTGACAACACTTTCTGTGGCGACAACGAGCTTATTGAGTATGTTCAACAGATTGTGGGGCTTGCGGCATTGGGAAAGGTCTATCAGGAAGCGCTTATCATAGCTTACGGTGATGGCAGCAACGGTAAATCCACGTTCTGGAATGTGCTTGCAAGGGTCCTGGGCAGTTACAGCGGCAGCATCTCTGCCGATGCGCTGACTGTCGGCTGTAAGCGGAATGTGAAGCCCGAGATGGCTGAACTTAAAGGGAAGCGTCTGGTCATTGCCGCCGAACTTGAAGAGGGTGTACGTCTTAACACATCAATCGTAAAGCAGCTTTGTTCCACTGATGAAATCACTGCGGAGAAAAAGTATAAGGACCCGTTCAAATTCACTCCTACGCACACGATTGTTCTGTATACAAATCATCTTCCCCGCGTCGGCGCAAATGATGACGGTACATGGCGCAGGCTTATCGTCATACCATTCAACGCTAAAATACATGGCAAGTCGGATATCAAGAACTATGCGGATTATCTGTATGAAAAAGCAGGCGGAGCAGTTCTGTCCTGGATTATTGAGGGCGCTCAGAAAGCCATCAATAATAATTTCAGGATATCTGTTCCGGGTGTTGTAAAAGACGCAATAGGCCGCTACCGTGACAGTAATGACTGGTTCTCCATTTTCATTGAGGATTGCTGCGAAGTAGATAAAACCTATATACAGAAATCGGGCGAGTTCTACCAGGAATATCGTGCGTATTGTGCAAGAAACGGTGAGTTTACCAGAAGCACGACCGAGTTCTATACAGCTCTTGAAAATGCGGGTTTTCTGCGAAAGAAAACCAAGTCCGGCAATGTAATAATGGGGCTTCAGCTTAAGTCTGATTTCATAGAATAAACCTCAAGGGTGCAGGTCTTTGTAGGTCTTGGTATAAAACCCCCTTTAGGGCTGTTTTTATAGAAAAAATAGCCCTATATAAAAGTTTATGAATAGACCTGTTCAGACCTGCACCTTTGCAACAAGGATCAGCTTATGAGAGAAAAAATAATCGAACATAAATTACTGATGGAAGTAAAGAAAATCGGCGGTCTGGCATTAAAGTTCGTATCGCCGGGATTTGATGGGGTGCCTGACAGGATCGTACTTCTGCATGGTGGTAAAATCGGCTTTGTGGAAGTTAAGGCACCCGGAGAAAAGCCAAGACAGCTTCAGCTGGCACGACACAGACTTCTGAATCAGCTGGGTTTTAAGGTGTATGTTCTTGACAGCGCAGAACAGATAGGAGCAATACTTGATGAAATACAATCCCCATGATTATCAGCGGTATGCGGCAGAGTTCATAACCACCCACCCGATTGCGGCGCTTCTGCTTGATATGGGACTTGGCAAGACAAGCATTACGCTGACGGCAATAAACGACTTGCTTTTCGACAGTTTCGAGGTTCACAAGGTACTTGTGGTTGCTCCGCTGCGAGTGGCTCGAGATACTTGGAGCGCTGAAATCGAAAAGTGGGAGCATTTGAAAAATCTGCGTTACAGCGTAGTGGTTGGTACGGAGCAGGAGCGGCTGAATGCGCTTCGCACTTCCGCTGACGTCTACATAATTAACCGTGAGAATATACAGTGGCTTGTCGAGGAAAGCGGTCTGATATTTGATTTCGATATGGCGGTCATTGACGAGTTGAGTTCATTCAAGAACCACCAATCAAAGCGGTTTAAAGCGTTCATGCAAATCCGACCGAAGCTGAAACGTATAATCGGGCTGACAGGTACGCCCGCAAGCAACGGTCTGATGGATTTATTTGCAGAGTTCAAACTACTGGATATGGGCGAGCGGCTCGGGCGGTTCATCGGACAGTACCGAAACGCCTATTTTCAGCCGGACAAGCGTAACGGAATGGTGATTTACAGCTATAAGTCTCTGCCCAACGCCGAGCGGCAGATATATGACAAAATCTCGGATATCACCATTTCCATGAAAGCCGCCGACCACCTTAAAATGCCCGAACTCATAAGTTCGGAATACACGGTTCAGCTTTCCGAAAAGGAAAAGGAGAAATACGACCAGTTAAAGAAAGACCTCATTCTCGCCACAGAGGATAATGAGGTTACTGCGGCTAATGCTGCGTCCCTCTCAAACAAGCTGTCGCAGATGGCTAACGGAGCGGTGTATTCCGATGATGAGAGCGTAATGGAGATACACGACCGCAAGCTGGACGCATTGGAGGATATAATCGAAAGCATGAACGGCAGACCACTGCTTGTGGCTTACTGGTTTAAGCATGATTTGGAGCGTATCCGAAAACGCTTTGAAATCCGTGAAATCAAGTCTAGCCGAGATATTTCCGAATGGAACAGCGGAAAAATCCCTGTGGCGCTTATACACCCCGCTTCTGCGGGACACGGTCTGAACTTGCAGAGCGGCGGTTCGACCTTGGTGTGGTTCGGGCTTACATGGTCGCTTGAACTCTACCAGCAGACAAACGCAAGACTATGGCGTCAGGGTCAGACCGCAGACACGGTGGTAATTCAACACATAATTGCCAAAGGCACTATCGACGAGCAGATTATGAAGGCTCTGAAAACAAAGGACACAACGCAGGCGGCTTTGATTGCCGCTGTTAAGGCAGATTTGGAGGTACATAAATGAACCCATACAAGGAACTGGCAAATGCTATAATTATTCAAGCCGTAAAAGACTATCGTGATTCCGTGGAACGTTTACGCTATACCCCAGACGACAAATCGGCGCAGCACGATAAGCGGAGTATTGAGAAATTCTTCCGTTCAAACTGGTTTTCAATTCTCTCGGACTTGAACGGTGAACTGCTTCTGAAAAAGCTCAAAGAGGAGGTCGCGGCATGACTGCAAAGGAATATCTCGGACAGGCATACAGAATAGATCAGCGTATCAACAGCAAGATGGAGCAGATAGCTTCATTGAATCTGCTTGCGCAGAAAGCGACAACGGTTTTCAGCGATATGCCCGGAAACTCTACAAGAAATATCCACCGTATGGAAGATGTTATAATCAAAATCGTGGATATGGAAAGCGAGATAAACGCAGACATTGACAGCCTGGTTGACCTGAAAAAAGAGATCGCCGGAGTGATTCGCGGTGTTTCAAATCTTGAATATCAGACGTTACTTGAACTGCGGTATCTGTGTTTCAAAACATGGGAGCAGATTGCTGTGCAGATGGGTTATGGCATTGATAATATCTACAAAATGCACCACAAGGCGCTGCGTGAAGTAATCGTGCCTGAAACATTACAGTAAAATCAACTATTTTACAGTAGCCCCTTTGTGGTATGATATAATCAGCAAAGAATACAGAGAAAGCCTTGTAGGTTGTAACACCCGCAAGGCTCTTTGTGTGTCTGCATGAAAAAGCAGAGATAATATCGCACGATTTTCAAGAATTATAGAAAGGAATCGTGCGATTAGAGGAGATGACCCCATGCCCAGACGACCGCTGCGACCGTGTTCCTACCCCAGCTGTCCCAACAGATGTGACGGACAGTACTGCGAGGAACACTCAAAGCTAATGAACCGCCGCTACAACAAGTTCGAGCGTTCAGCTGACAGCAACAAGAAGTACGGCAGAGCGTGGCGGGAGATACGCAGGCGGTACGTTTCGGCTCACCCACTGTGCGAGATGTGTCTGAAAGAAGGCCGGCTTACTCCTGTCGATGAGGTACACCACATTGTTCCCGTATCACGCGGCGGCACAAACGAGTTCAGCAATCTGATGTCGCTGTGCCAGTCGTGTCATACGAAGAAACACCACGACCTCGGGGACCGGTAAACTGCAATTTTTATACCTTCACCAATTTATCCGCCCAGTCGGCAGGAAAAGCAAGATGATAAAGTTCAATGTCATCTTTATATTCCTCGAATAATGCCTCAAGGTTTGGTAAAAACTCATTATTCCATTTTTCATTAGATGGATAAAGAGATTTTACAGACAGAACAGTTCCCCACAATCGCCTTTTTTCTGCATCAGAAATACTAAATCCTGAAGGCATAGCAGTAAAAATTCTGAAATAAAGCCTACCATAGTGAGCGCAAATATTCCTTAGATCGGTGCAGCATCTCAACCAGCTTACCATTTCTTTATATTGTGTTCCTGCAAATTCCTTTTTGTCAGCCGTAGTCAAATCATTATAGAAGTATGAAAGCATACCAAAGGTAAAAAGTTCACAAATAACCCAGAGTGGAAATTTTCCTTCATAATGTTCAATGTGGTGCTTTACAAAAAGGACTTTTTTATTGTTTTCGATTTCACGATTTATGTTATCGTTAAATTTCACGGCGTCATGTTTAGGATTGAAAGAGGATTCATCAAGGTATCCCAACGGTCCGTATTTTTTCGAATGAAAATACGAAAGACGCGACCGTAAGCTTACCTCAATTACTTCAATTGCTGTAAACAGTAAGTCGCGAAGTTTTCTGTCAAATTCATAAATATGATACACTCTTTCAAGTGTTAAATTTTCTTTGTACTTTCCGATTTCTGTTTTAAACGGAAGAAAATAAGCAGACAAACGATAATAACCTGTGTTTTCCAATATCTTTTCGCACAATGTATCATTGTTGATAATACATCCTCTGCTCCTCAGTTTCTCAATCTGCTCTTGATATGTAAGGTGCTGTTTAACCTCGCTCATATAAAATCTCCCTAATAAAAAAAATGTCTCCCCTGGGGCACATCGTTGAGAGGTGCGGGGAGTCCTGTTATTTATATTATACTCACTATTTGTAAAAATGTCAATAGGTAAACCGAAATTTTACTACCGCCCTGGGGCGGTCAAAATCTCTACAAGCAGTACCTCGGACAGCGGCCCGGGGCTTCGTGTGCAAAAATCGGGGTTCAAACGGGGTATTAAACCTTGAAATATTTTCGGACGGTGTGAACCGTCCTTTTTTCTTGTCCTGCGGAGGTGAAAATCATGGCTAAGGACGGCACAAACAGAGGCGGCAGACGGGTACGCGCCGGAGATAAACCTGCTCCTGCCGCAGAGAAAAAGCAGAAAGGGCTTCCGGTGAAAATCATAAGCAACGACATACCGGCGCTCGATACAGCCGAACTTGAAGCGGTCGACCTGCCGGAGGGCGCTGTGCTGAACGGCACGGATATGCCGAAGCCAAGCGACTATCTGTCGGCACGGCAAAAGAATGGAGTTCCGCTCGGCGCTGACGATATATACCGAGAAACCTGGCTGTGGCTTAAGCAAAGGAACTGCGAGAACCTCGTAAACAAGCGGCTCATCGAAGCCTACTCCCAGGCATACGCAAGATACATTCAGTGCGAGGAAGCAATCAGCACTTACGGCTTGCTCGGCAAGCACCCGACCACGGGCGGCGTTATTGCTTCGCCGTTCGTGCAGATGTCGCAGCAGTTTCAGAAGAACGCAAATCTCATCTGGTATGAGATTTACGGAATTGTCAAAGAGAACTGCACCGAACCTATCGGTGATGATTTGAACGATTCAATGGAACGGCTCTTGCGTTCCAGGAAAGGATAACGCTATGTCAAAGGATACCATCGATTTTTTCAGAGAACTCAAAGGCAGCCGTCCGAGCCTTACAATTCAGCAGTACAAAACCATAAAAGGACAGGCTGTTAAAGGAAATATTGCGGACGCTCGAAAGGGCTTGCACAAGGTTCTGAAAAGGAGGAACGTCAGATGAATACGACCAGTGAAATGCAGCTTGTCCCGATAGACAAGCTGATACCATACGTCAACAATGCCCGAACCCACTCGCCGGAACAGCTGAACAAGCTGCGTTCCTCGCTGCGTGAGTTCGGCTTTATAAATCCCGTTATTATAGACAGAGATTTCAATGTCATCGCAGGTCACGGAAGAATTCTTGCCGCAAAGGCCGAGAACATCTCCGAAGTGCCTTGTGTGTTTGTGAATTACCTTACGCCCGCTCAGAAGAAAGCGTACATAATCGCAGACAACCGAATGGCTCTTGACGCTGGCTGGGACGAGGAAATGCTGAAAGTTGAAATCGAAGCGTTGCAAGCGGACGATTTTGACCTTTCACTGACGGGTTTTGATGAAAAGGAACTCGCTGCGTTCTTTGACGATGATTCCGATACCAAGGACGATGATTTCGATGTTGATGGTGAATTGGAAAAACCTTGCACAACAAAAACGGGCGACCTCTGGCTGCTCGGAAATCACAGACTTGTCTGCGGCGATAGCACCAAGCCGGAAACCTACGAAGTTCTTATGAACGGAAAACAGGCAAATCTGGTAGTTACCGATCCGCCGTACAATGTAAATTATGAGAGCTCCGCAGGAAAAATCAAGAACGATAATCTTGAAAATGATAAGTTCTATCAGTTCCTGCTTGACGCTTTCACCTGCATGGAGAAAGCAATGGCGAACGATGCAAGCATCTATGTTTTCCATGCAGATACAGAGGGGCTTAACTTCCGCAAAGCATTTAATGACGCAGGATTTTATCTTTCCGGAACTTGTATCTGGAAGAAGCAGTCGCTTGTCCTCGGGCGTTCGCCGTATCAGTGGCAGCATGAACCTTGCCTGTTCGGTTGGAAGAAAAACGGCAAGCATCAGTGGTACTCCGACCGCAAGCAGACGACAATATGGGAGTTCGACAAGCCGAAAAAGAACGGCGACCACCCGACAATGAAGCCGATTCCGCTTATTGCCTACCCCATAAAGAATTCAAGCATGAGCAACTGTATCGTCCTCGACCCGTTCGGCGGCTCGGGCAGTACGCTTATCGCTTGTGAGCAGACGAACAGAATCTGCCACACCATCGAACTTGATGAAAAATTCTGTGATGTAATCGTGAAGAGGTATATTGAGCAGGTAGGTTCTGTGGAGAATGTGTCTGTGGTTCGTGAGGGAAAGACGATAGCTTATTCTGAACTGGAGGTTGCCGATGAAGAATGAACTCACACTCGGCAGCCTGTTTGACGGCAGCGGCGGTTTCCCGCTCGGAGGAATGCTTGCTGGCATTACTCCGCTGTGGGCTTCGGAAATCGAGCCATTCGCTGTTCGGGTAACAACGAAAAGACTGCCGCAGATGAAGCACTATGGAGATGTATCTGCGCTGAACGGTGCTGATCTGCCGCCCATAGATATAATAACATTCGGCAGTCCGTGCCAGGATATGAGCATTGCCGGAAAACGCAGCGGTCTTGACGGTTCACGGTCGAGCCTGTTCTATGAGGCGGTCAGAATTATAAAAGAAATGAGGTGCGCTACCAATGGCAAATATCCAAGGTTCTGCGTGTGGGAAAACGTCCCCGGAGCGTTCTCGTCTAACAAGGGCGAGGACTTCCGGTGCGTCCTCGAAAGCCTGTGCAGGGTCAAGGGCAAAACCGTTTCTGTTCCTAGATGTGAAAAATGGACAAACGCAGGAGAGATACTGGCAGACGGTTTCTCCATCGCCTGGCGAGTGCTTGACGCGCAATACTGGGGAGTCCCCCAGAGAAGAAAACGCATCTTCCTTGTCGCAGATTTCGATAGCGAATGCGCCGGAAAAATACTGTTTGAGTCCGAAGGCTTGTCGGGGTATTCTGCAGAGGGCTTCCAAGCGTGGCAAAGAGCTGCCGCCGCTGCTGAAAGCGGCTCTGGAACGGCAGGCGCAGTCTGCTTGAACGACCAGGGTGGACAGTCCATAGAAATATCGCACGATATAACCGCAACTCTTCGTGCGGAAACACACGGTCACCCGCCCTGCGTGATGGAATCCGCAGCAGGATTCTGCACGGAACACTCGGCAAAAGCGGGAGGTATCGGCTACGAAGATGAAACTTCGCCCACCCTCCGTGCCGGAACTGTTCCTGCGACTGTCTATGAAAATCACTCGCAGGATACGCGCTATACGGAGTTGCACGGTATTGCTCCAACGGTTTCGTCAACCTACGGAACTGGCGGCAACAATCAGCCGTTTGTGGTTGAAGATACTCGCTGCTTTGATGTTCGTTTCACATCTGACGGCACGAAAAACGCGCGCCATAACTGCTATGAAACAGATACATCACGGACGATAGATACGGGCGGTAATTCTCCCGACTCAAACCAAGGCGGCGTGGCAGTCGTAGCCGTCCAGGGTTCAATGATAGGCAGAGCCGATAAAAACGGTCCGCAAGGCAGTGGCGTAAACGAGGATGTTTCATTCACCCTGAATGCAACTGACAGACACGCTGTTGCGTTCTCGCAGGACAGCTATACGAAGTACAGCGAAAACGATAAATGCGGAGCGCTCCGAGCCGCAGGTGGGATGTACGGAGGCGGCTCGGAAACGCTTGTTTACAGCACAAGCAAGAATTCCTATCATACCGAAGCCGAGGAGAATCTCGCAAACACGCTTGTCGCAAGCGATTACAAAGACCCGCCGACCGTGAATTCTCCGGAATACATAGTCCGCAGGCTTACTCCAACCGAGTGCGCCCGTTTGCAGGGATTTCCCGACTGGTGGTGCGCAAATCTCGGAACGGATGAGCCAACAGATGAAGAACTACGGTTCTGGAAAGAGGTCTTTGAAACACACAGAAAAATCATCGGCAGCGCAGTCAAGCCGAAGTCCGAAAAGCAGATCCGCGCATGGCTGAAAAATCCCCACAGCGACTCTGCCGAGTACAAGCTGTGGGGAAACGGTGTTGCTTTGCCGTGTGTTTTCTTTGTGCTTTCGGGGATTGCATGGTTCAGTTCTTGCTCGAATTAGCGTTGCCCGGCTCATCGCCAAGCACGATTTTTCCGTGCTTTTCTTCAAACTTTTCTATACACTCACGAATCAGAACGATGATTTGCCCATTTGCGGAACGAGCCTCATAATCGGCAACGTAATGCAGTTTGTCGAGCATTTCATCGTCAATTCTGATGGATAAACTCTTGATAGCCATAAAACTCCTCCTGTTTATATCCGATATGTGTTTATTTTAACACCAGAATGTGCTATAATGTATGAAGTGAGTTCAAAGTGCGTTCATAATGCGTTTATAAGGAGGGCAACATGAAAGTAGCTGTAATTGGTTCAAGAGGGCTGAGCGTGAGTGATTTAGGCAGATATCTCCCCGAAAATACCACGGAAATCGTGTCCGGCGGCGCTAAAGGAGTAGATACTTCCGCAAGGAAATATGCTTTGGCACACGGAATAAAGCTGACGGAGTTTCTGCCGGAATACACAAGGTTCGGCAGGAGCGCTCCGCTGAAACGGAACATCACGATAATCGAGTATTCGGATATCGTGATTGCGTTCTGGGACGGAAAATCCAGAGGAACAAAATTCGTCATTGACAACTGCCGCAAACTCGGCGTGGAGGTCAGAGTTTACATTATGGACTAATAATTGAGCCGTACATTGTGCATTACGCAGAATGTGCGGTTTTCTGTTAATAACCCGTTGACTTATCCCTGTATTCGAGTAAAATGTGTAGTACCAAAGCAAATGGAGGTACGAACAATGACAATTTACTACAAAGCGCAGGACAGAAAACCGCTTGTGAAAGCCATCAGCGAGTTCACGGGAGCGGACGCAGTTTACATGAGGACGCCGACCTACGCTTACCGAATCGACTATTTCACGGTGACCCGTGAGGGCAACCTTGAATTTGATGACAGAGCCGATAGCGAGGAAATCGAGGGTCTGCTTGAATTTCTTGCAGAACGTGGATTCATCGCCGGGAATGCCGACACAAGCGCCACAGAGCAGCCGGAAACGGCAAGCGAGGAAGTATCCGCAGACACCGACAGCGCCGAACACAGCGAATCTGTGGGGCTTACAGTAGAAGTTCCACTTGAGGGTATGGCGGTCGGAAACCTCACCAAGCTGCTTGAAGCCAAAGGCAGACTTATCCGCAGAGCCTTAGCGTTGGACAGCCTGCCGATTGAGGTCACGGATAGCACGGTGAAGTTTCCATGGTTCGCAGACTGCGGCGCTGACGAGTGCAAGGCATACACGCATTTTATTTCGGCGCTCTGCGAACTCGCCGCAAATGCAAAGCGAGTTACGGCTAAGGAAAAGGAAACCGACAACGACAAGTACGCATTCCGCTGCTTTCTCCTGCGGCTGGGGTTCATCGGTTCGGAGTACAAAGCCGAGCGGAAGATACTGCTGAGAAATCTCACAGGCTCATCGGCTTTCAGAAATGGAGGTGCTGCAAATGAAGTTTCCGAGTAAAGAAACAATCGAGCAGTACCGCCGAGAGTACCCGGTCGGCTGCCGAGTTGAGCTAATATCAATGGACGACCCGCAAGCTCCTCCGAAAGGCACAAGAGGTACTGTACGAGGGGTTGACGATATCGGAAATCTGCTTGTCCGCTGGGATAACGGCTCCGGGCTGAATGCTGTTCTCGGTGTTGATGTAGTTCGCAAAATCCATGGCTGATATACACAATTTCTGCGTGTGTATTTCGTTCAATATATTGTGGCAAAACCGCTTGCTATATACTGCTTTTAGAGTTAATATGTGTGTACCGCAAGGGAAACAAAGCAAACGGAGGATACAAAAATGAACGAGAAAACCACCAAGCAGATTGAAGAAATGATGAACCAGACCATAGGGGTCGAGGTTGAAATGAATAACATTACAAGAACAAAAGCCGCGCAGCTTGCCGCCGAGTTTTTCGGCACTCGCCGCCATGAGAACACCGCAGGCCGCAACGGTTACGATACCTACTCCGCATGGGACGGCGAGGGTCGCGAGTGGAAGTTCCAGAAGGACGTCAGCATTCACGGACCGGACAGTGAAAAGTGCGAATTAGTCACCCCGATACTCACCTACGCAGACATGGAAACCCTGCAGGAGCTTATCCGCAGACTTCGCAAGGCGGGTGCGAAAAGCGACGCTACAAGGGGCTGCGGAGTTCACATTCACATCGGTGCAAAAGGTCACACACCGCAGACTTTGCGAAACCTCGCAAACATTATGGCAAGCCACGAAAGCCTGCTTGCAAGCGCCTTGAACCTCGATAGAAGCCGCATGAACCGCTACTGCCGCACGGTCAGCAAGGATTTCCTGGTGGAACTCAACCGCAAGAAGCCCAAAACCATGGCGGCGCTTGCTGACACCTGGTACGGCAGTCAGAATGTGGATTACGGCAGGTCGGCGCACTACAACGAAAGCCGCTACCATATGCTGAACCTCCACGCAACCTTTACAAAGGGCACGATTGAATTCAGACTTTTCCAGTTTGACGCACCCTCGGGCGGCAAGCAGAACGGACTTCACGCAGGTCAGCTGAAAAGCTACATTCAGCTTTGCCTGGCGCTCAGCCAGCTTGCCAAGCAGGTCAAGACCGCAAGCGCAAATCCTCAGCAGACTGAAAATCCCAAGTACGCAATGAGAACATGGCTTTTACGGCTCGGATTTATCGGCGATGAATTCAAGACCGCAAGGGAACTTTACACCAAGCGGCTCGAGGGTGACACGGCTTTCCGCAACGGCAGACCCTAACAAGCAGGAATTAGCTTCCTGCCCCCAACTCCCCCACAGCGTGGGGCTTTTGGTGGTAGAAAGGTGATTTCTGAAACTGAACCTTTCGGAAAGGAAAACACTATGAAACGATATTACTTAGCCTATGGGAGTAACTTAAACATTCGGCAAATGGCGCTGCGGTGTCCTACGTCAAAACCCGTGGGGACTGCGGTGATTAAGGACTACGGACTGCTTTTCAAGGGCAATAAAACAGGTGCCTACCTCACCATCGAACCAAAGGTTGGGGCGGAAGTCCCGGTTGCAGTCTGGTCGGTCGAGCCTGCCGATGAGAAAAGGCTTGATGTGTACGAGGGCTTTCCGACTTTCTACTACAAGACCGAACTAGAACTGCCCGTGAGGTACTTTTCGGGCAAGACAGTGGTCAGAAAGGCTTTCGTGTACATTATGCACGAGGAGCGTCCGCTGGGATTGCCGAGCGGTTCGTATGTTCGGACTTGCCTTGAGGGTTACAGCAATTTCGGCTTTGACGAGAGTATTCTTCTCGCAGCGCTGAACAACAGCAGGAGGGTTGCAAATGAAATCAGATAACGCAACAGGACTCCGCACCTGCCCCCGCTGTGGGGCGCAGTACGGCGGGGTTCCCGCTCTTTCGAGAAAGTACCCAAACACGCAGATTTGCCCCGACTGTGGCACACGGGAGGCTTTGGAGAGCATTGGAGTTTCCGCTGACGAGCAGGAAAAGATTATCAGTATCATTCACAATAAAACACACAGTTCTGACCGCTGATATTTGTGTAGTATATTATCCGAAAACCGCTTGATATAATGCGGCTTTAGAGTTAATATACAGTCACCGAAAGGAAAATACACAAATACGGAGGAAAAGGATATGTGGACACAGGGTACGATTAGAGTTAAGGACAGCAACGGCAGAATGGTTTCGGTGACTTTCTGGGTTAAGCATTACGAAGAAGAAAGCCAGTTCGGAATCGACAACGGCAGAATTTCCAAACTTATGCTCAAGCAGGACGGCAGGGTCGTTTACAACTACGACCGGGGCGAGGACGTTGAACCTCAGACTCCCGAAGCCGAAAAGGCGCTTGCGGTACTGATACACGAATACAACTAAACACTTGCGAAAGCCGCCGGCGGGCGGTTTTCTTCGTTATGGGGGTGATAATATAAGAAAACTGAAAAAATACAAGCCGACAAAGTTCAAGCAGAAATCCTCGGTCTACGATAAATCCGCTGCGGATTATGCCGTGGCTTTCATTGAGAACCTCTGCCACACCAAGGGCACATGGGCGGGAAAGCCATTTGAACTTATAGACTGGCAGGAACAGATAATCCGAGATTTGTTCGGAACGCTGAAACCTAACGGCTACCGACAGTTCAACACGGCATACATAGAGATACCGAAGAAACAGGGCAAGTCCGAGCTTGCCGCCGCTGTTGCTCTGCTGCTTACCTGCGGTGATGGCGAAGAACGAGCCGAGGTGTACGGTTGCGCCGCCGACAGACAACAGGCGGCCATCGTGTTTGATGTGGCAGCGGATATGGTGCGAATGTGTCCTGCGCTTTCCAAGCGAGTGAAGATTTTAGCATCACAGAAGCGGCTTATATACACACCGACCAACTCGTTCTATCAGGTGCTTTCTGCAGAAGCGTACAGCAAGCACGGCTTCAATATCCACGGAGTTGTGTTTGACGAACTGCACACCCAGCCGAACCGCAAACTGTTTGATGTAATGACCAAAGGCTCTGGTGACGCGAGAATGCAGCCGCTGTATTTTCTTATAACCACCGCCGGAACTGACACCCACAGCATTTGCTACGAAACGCACCAGAAAGCCAAGGATATAATCGAGGGTCGGAAAATCGACCCTACTTTTTATCCCGTGATTTACGGCGCGGATGAATCGGACGATTGGACTGACCCGAAAGTGTGGAAGAAAGCCAACCCGAGCCTTGATATTACTGTCGGAATCGACAAGGTCAAAGCCGCCTGCGAATCTGCCAAGCAAAACCCCGGCGAGGAGAACGCTTTCCGACAGCTTCGCTTGAACCAGTGGGTAAAACAGGCGGTTCGTTGGATGCCGATGGAGAAATGGGACAAGTGCGCATTTGCCGTTGATGAGGACGAACTGGAGGGGCGAGTTTGCTACGGGGGTCTTGACCTTTCTTCTACAACAGATATTACAACTTTTGTTCTTGTATTTCCACCGTCCCTTGGTGGCGCAGCGTCCGTGCTGCGCTTGGGGGACGGCTTCGCAACATCGTGTTGCCCACCGCTTGACGAAGATGATAAATACATCATTCTGCCGTACTTCTGGATCCCCGAGGATAATCTGACTCTGCGTGTTAATCGTGACCATGTTCCTTATGATGTGTGGGAGCGTCAAGGTTATCTCCAGACCACCGAGGGCAACGTGGTTCACTACGGTTTTATCGAGCAGTTCATTGAAAGGCTCGGAGAGCGCTTCAATATCCGAGAGATAGCTTTCGACCGATGGGGCGCAGTGCAGATGGTGCAGAACCTTGAGGGCATGGGATTTACAGTCGTGCCTTTCGGACAGGGCTTCAAGGATATGTCACCTCCGACAAAAGAACTGATGAAACTGGTGCTTGAACAGAAAATTGCCCACGGCGGTCACCCGGTTCTGCGGTGGAATATGGACAATATCTACATTCGCACCGACCCCGCCGGAAACATCAAGGCTGACAAGGAAAAGTCCACAGAAAAGATTGACGGAGCGGTAGCTACTATTATGGCTCTCGACCGGGCTATTCGCTGTGGGAACGACCACGGAGCTAGTGTGTATGATGAAAGAGGAATACTTTTTATCTGATGCGTATAATCTTATTGACAAAGTAGCATAATTGTGATATAATATGACTACCAACATAGGAGGTGTTTTTTATGACAAATTCTATTTCAATAAGACCGTCAAAGGACATTCGCACTAATTACGCTCAGATTTCCGCACTTACAAGGGATAATCCGGTAGCAATCACGGTTAACGGCAAGGAGGATACTGTACTTCTTAGCCATGAGGATTATCAGCAGACAATGCACTATATTTCCGAGCTTGAAGAAAAACTTGCTCTGTATGCTCACCTTGCGCAAAGCATGGATGATATAAGGCTTGGAAGAGTCCACAGCGCTGATGATGTATTCAACGATTTATTAAACGACCTGGAGAACCTTGATGTATGAATTGCAGAGTAATATTCACTGATACTGCAGAAGTTGATCTTCGTGATATAGCCTTTTATATTGCTAAGCAGTCAATGGATAAGAATATTGCGATCCGTTTTGTAAACAAGCTAAGAGAAAAATGCAAAAATCTCGAAATACTGCCGGAAAGCGGCTCGCTACCCAAGGATAGGGTTCTTGTGAGTAACGGATATCGTTTTCTTATTCATGATAATTACCTCATGTTTTATTATTATGTCAAGGAAGAAAACACGGTATACGTTAATGCGGTTTTCAACGCAAAGCGAGATTATACCCGCGTGATGAAAAAGTTTATATAACATAACAGAATAATTGTTAAGCATCTGTCAGCAATGGCGGGTGCTTTTCTTATGCCCATTTTACGAAAGGACTGACTACATGAAGATTTTCAGCAGCTTATTCCATTCAAGGGACAAGCCTAAAAACAGCACAGCCGGCAGCGCATACCGCTTTTACATGGGCAGTTCTACCGCAGGAAAGAACGTCACCGAGCGCTCCGCAATGCAGATGACCGCCGTGTATTCCTGCGTTAGAGTGCTGTCGGAAGCTGTGGCGGGATTACCGCTGCACGTCTACAAGTATCGTTCGGACGGCGGCAAGGAAAAAGCGGTCACGCACTCGCTTTACCGCCTGCTCCATGATGAACCCAATCCCGAAATGACCTCGTTTGTTTTCCGTGAAACGCTTATGACGCACCTGCTCCTCTGGGGCAACGCATACGCGCAGATTATCCGCAACGGAAAGGGCGAGGTCATTGCTCTGTACCCGCTTATGCCGAACAGAATGACGGTTGACCGTGATTCCAACGGAAAGCTGTACTACAAATACTATCGTGGTTCTGACGAAGCAATCCACAGCAAGGAATATGAGGTGATTCTCGCGCCGGGCGATATCCTGCATATTCCCGGACTTGGGTTTGACGGGCTTGTTGGCTACTCGCCGATCGCAATGGCGAAGAACGCTATCGGACTTGCAATTGCGACCGAGGAGTTCGGCGCTAAGTTCTTTGCGAACGGCGCTGCGCCGAGCGGTGTTCTTGAACACCCGGGAACAATAAAGGACCCGACAAAGGTTCGTGAAGCATGGCAGTCGCAGTTCGGCGGGAGTTCCAACAGCGGAAAGGTTGCTGTGCTTGAGGAGGGCATGAAATACACTCCCATAAGTATTTCGCCCGAGCAGGCGCAGTTTCTTGAAACAAGAAAATTTCAGATAAACGAAATTGCTCGAATTTTCAGAGTGCCGCCGCACATGGTCGGTGACCTTGAAAAATCGAGCTTTTCTAATATCGAGCAGCAGTCGCTTGAATTTGTAAAATACACTCTTGAGCCATGGCTTGTGCGGTGGGAACAGAGCATGATGCACTCCCTGCTCACCCCAAGCGAGAAACAGGAATATTTCATCAAGTTCAATGTTGACGGATTGCTGCGCGGCGACTACGCAAGCCGCATGAGCGGGTACGCTACAGCAAGGCAGAACGGCTGGATGTCCGCAAACGACATTCGGGAGCTTGAAAACCTCGACCGTATTCCCGCCGAGGAGGGCGGCGACCTTTATCTCATAAACGGCAATATGACAAAACTTGCCGATGCGGGTATTTTCGCATCTACGAGTGGAAAGGAGGATAATTCCGATGAAGAAGTTCTGGAAATGGACGAACAGGATAGTGAAGAACGAGGAAACACAGGAGCAGAATCCGGAGAGAACGCTGTTCCTAAACGGCACTATCGCAGATGAAAGCTGGTTTGACGATGACGTCACGCCGCAGCTTTTTAAGGAGGAACTGCTGTCCGGTAGCGGAGATATTACCGTCTGGATAAACTCGCCCGGCGGCGACTGCGTGGCGGCAGCGCAGATTTACAATATGCTGATGGACTACAAGGGCAATGTCACGGTGAAAATCGACGGCATAGCCGCAAGCGCCGCTTCAGTCATTGCAATGGCGGGAAACAAGGTACTTATGTCCCCGGTTTCCATGCTGATGATACACAATCCAATGACAGTAGCTATGGGCGATTCAGCTGAAATGCACAAGGCGATAGATATGCTTTCCGAGGTCAAGGAAAGCATTATGAACGCCTACGAAATCAAGACCGGAATGAGCCGCGCAAAGATTTCTCACCTCATGGACGCAGAAACGTGGATGAACGCAAACAAGGCGGTTGAACTTGGCTTTGCGGACGGTGTTCTTGCCCGTGAAGAACCTATGGAGGAACAGACTGCTAATGCTCTGATGTATTCCGAAGCGCAGGTAGTAAATTCACTTATGGGCAGGATTGCGGAGAAGTGCCGCATTGCCCCGAAAACCGAACATAGAACCAAAGCCGAGGATTTATTTTCTCGGCTTGACCTTATTAAAAACTGGAGGTAACGAAAATGACAATTCTTGAACTGCGCGAAAAGCGCAATAAGGCATGGGAAGCCGCAAAGGCATTCGTTGAAACCAAGCGCGACAAGGACGGACTTCTCTCTGCAGAGGACGCAGCTTCCTACGATGAAATGGAACAGAAAATCAAGGACTACGGCGCTGAAATCGAGCGTATGGAGCAGATGGCGGCTATGGACGCGCAGCTTTCCAAGCCTACGTCAGCGCCACTCACCGCAAAGCCACTGAACGGCGACAAGCCCAAGTCCGGCAGAGCAAGTGATGAGTACAAGGCGGCAATGCTGAACGCTCTCCGCACAAATTTCAGACAGGTGTCAGATGTCCTTTCCGAGGGTGTTGACGCTAACGGTGGTTACCTTGTTCCCGAGGAGTACGACAGCCGCCTTATCGACACTCTGACCGAGGAGAACATCATGCGAAAGCTGGGTCACACCATCACTACCAGTGGCGAACATAAAATCAACATTGCAGCGACAAAACCCGCCGCAGCGTGGATTGACGAGGGTGGAGCGCTATCTTTTGGTGACGCAACTTTTGCGCAGATTAACCTTGACGCGCACAAGCTGCACGTTGCGGTTAAGGTGACCGAGGAGTTGCTCTACGACAACGCTTTCGGACTTGAAAGCTACATAATCGAGCAGTTCGGCAAGGCATTGTCCAATGCAGAGGAGGACGCTTTCCTCAACGGCGATGGCGTTGGCAAACCCCTCGGACTTTTCTCCGACAAGGGCGGCGGCGAGGTTGCTGTTACTGCGGCGAGCGCTACTGCGATAACCGCTGACGAGATAATCAACCTTGTGTACTCCCTCAAGCGCCCATACCGCAAGAACGCAAAGTTCATCATGAATGACCAGACCATTGCGGCGCTCCGCAAGCTGAAGGATAACAACGGCGCGTATCTCTGGCAGCCGTCCCTCCAGGCGGGCGAGGTCGACAGGCTGTTCGGCTACGAGGTTTATACCTCTCCGTATGTTCCCGCTATCGCCGCAGGAAAGCCTGTAATCGCATTCGGCGATTTCAGTTACTACAACATCGGCGACCGTGGCACACGTTCCTTTGCGGAACTCAAGGAACTGTACGCAGGCAACGGCATGGTCGGCTTTGTGGCAAAGGAGCGCGTTGACGGCAAGTTGATTCTTCCCGAAGCCGTGCAGATTCTCAAGATGAAAGCCGGCTCCGGTTCATGATGAATGAATTACTGATAAAAGTAAAGCAGAACCTCATACTTGAACACTCGGCGGACGATGAACTCATAAAAGGGTTCATCACCGCCGCTGTTTCCTACGCTGAAAGCTATCAGCATTTGTCTGAGAATTACTATTCAGAAAACGCAATGCCACCGACTACCGAACAGGCGGTAATAATGCTGTCCTCGCATTTTTACGAATCGAGGGACGGCAGTACAGGCGGTTTTTTCGGTGACAATGTTCAAGCGGGAAAGCAGGTGTGGGATACCGTGAATATGCTCCTGCGACTGGACAGGCGGTGGAAAGTATGAGTTTCGGTAAGATGAACACGCAAATACAGATAACGCAGAAACAGGTCACGCTCGATGACGAGGGCTTTCAGACGGAAACCGATGTTGTTGTAGCAACAGTCAGAGCCTATCGGGAGGGACGGCACGGCAGTGAGAAATGGGCAAACCGAGCCGCTTTTTCCGAAGCCACCGACCTGTTCCGTTTTCGCGCTATTCCGGGAGTGAAAATATCCACGGATATGCGGCTGTTATGCGATGGTTCTGTGTTTGAGATAACCTCTGTCGAAGATGTGAAAGGCAGAGGAATGTATATTGAAGTGCTTGCAAAGGAGGTGAAACCGAGTGGCTAAAGCAGATGTTAAAATGCCCGATGAGTTCCTTTTGAGGATTTCCCGGCTTGGAGCGCAGACCGACAGCATTGTTGAAAAGGTTTTGCAAGCAGGCGGCGAGGTCGCTTTCGCAAAGGTTCGGGGCAATCTGAAATCCGTTGTAGGTTCGGGTACGAAAAGCCAATCCCGCTCTACTGGTGAACTTGAACGGTCGCTCGGTTTATCTCCCGTTATTGTCGACAAAAACGGAAATCATGACATCAAGGTGGGTTTCTCTGAACCTCGTTCCGATGGTTCAAGCAATGCTAAAATAGCGAATATCCTCGAGTACGGAACAAGCAGTCAGTCGGCAAAACCATTTCTGAAACCTGCGAAATCCGCTGTGAAAAAGCAGTGCGTGGAGGCCATGAAATCCGCATTTGAAAAGGAGGTCGAGGGGCTGTGAGTCTGCTTTCGGAACTCTCCGCAATAGCTAAAAAGCTGAAAATCCCGGCACAGACCTCTGTGTATTCGGGAAAGGCACCGGACGAATATCTGGTATTCACTCCGCTGTACGACAGCTTTGAACTTCATGCAGACAATGCGCCGACCGCCGAAGTGCAGGAAGTTAGGATTTCCCTTTTCAGCAAAGAAAACTACACCCGCACCGTAAGCAGGCTGGTGAAAGCGCTGCTTAATGCGGATATTACCGTAACCGCCCGAAAATATGTCGGCCATGAGGACGAAACGGGCTATCATCATTATGCCGTTGATACGGCGAAAAACTATGAAATGGAGGAGAAATAAATGGCAACAATAGGTCTTGACAAGCTGTTCTACGCTGAAATAACCGAGGACAGTGACGGCAACGAAACCTACGGAGTTCCCGCTTCGCTTGCAAAGGCAATTTCGGCTGACCTCTCCGTGGAGCTTGCGGAAGCTACTCTTTACGCCGATGACGGCGCTTCCGAAATCGTCAAGGAGTTCAAGAGCGGTACGCTTTCCCTTGGCGTTGACGATATAGGAAATGACGCGGCTTCGGTTCTGACGGGAGCGACTATTGACAGCAACAACGTGGTCATTTCCACCAGTGAGGACGGCGGTAAGCCCGTGGCTATCGGTTTCAGAGCGAAGAAGTCCAACGGAAAGTACCGATACTTCTGGCTGTACAGAGTGAAGTTCGGAATTCCGTCAACCTCGCTTGCCACAAAGGGTGACAGTATAACGTTTTCCACACCCACAATTGAGGGAACGGTTCTCCGCAGAAACAAGCCGGACGGTAGCGGAAAGCACCCGTGGAAAGCGGAAGCCACCGAGGGCGAAAAGAACGTTCCGGACAGCGTAATCACGGGTTGGTACAAATCTGTGTATGAACCGACATTCACGGCAAAGCCTGCTGAAACAGGAAAGTAACGGAGGTATGAGCAATGACGAATGAACGCAGTTCTTTAATTACGATTGGCGGCGAGCAGTACGAAATGGTTCTCACCACACGCGCGACAAAGGCAATTTCTACCCGCTACGGCGGTCTGGATAATCTTGGCGACAAGCTGATGAAGTCTGAGAACATGGAGATGGCGCTTGATGAAATCATCTGGCTGATTACGCTGCTTTGCAATCAGAGCATTGAAATCTACAATCTAAGAAACAGCGATAAAAAGCCGCTTCTCACCGAGGAAACAGTGGAACTTCTGACCTCCCCCGGCGAGCTTGCCGAGTACAAGGACGCAATCACCGAAGCTATGCTGAAAGGCACAAAGCGCAACATTGAGAGTGAGGATACCTCAAAAAACGCGGTAACAGCCGGGTGAACGACGCAGAACTGTTCACCCGGCTGTTTTATTACGGAATGGCGCAGCTGCACCTTTCTTCGGAAGAGGTGTGGCTTATGCCGTTCGGTTTTCTGATGGATCTGTGGGAGTGCCATAAGCAGTTTATGGGGATCTCCAAACCTAAGCGTGAAGCGGATATTGATGAGGTTGTGCCGATGGGGATTTGATTGAAAAAGTAATTGAAAAAAGTGGAAATGTATGATATAATAAAATTGTCAATAAATCGAAAAGAGTGTGATCACATATCACTAAATGAATGGAGGTGATAGTATGTTTAGAATTGAGCATGGTGATGCAATTGAATTAGAAAGTATAGTTCGTAGATTATTTAATTGTGACCGTTCAGGTGTATCAGGATTAGCTGATGCTGATAATTTTGAATCACACCCGATGGATGCTGCGATAATGGTCGTGTCGTACATTCATGCAAAAGGTTTGCAGAGCAGTGAAACACAATATGATGAATTCCTTTGCAAATACGATACCATTTTCTCATATCCAGATGAAAATGATGCGGAAAATGAAGTGCAAAATTATATAGATGAGCTTTCGCGCATTGTAGATTGCTATTTATAACATATTAATTGACAACGTTTTGCATTTGATTCGGTTTGTTGACGTCAGATTATATTTGGAGCAACCGCAAAGGCTGCTCCTTTTCCTATATCCCCGAGCCGCAAGGCTCTTTTTTTATGCCCATTTCCAAGGAGGTGACGAAGAATGTCCGAAAATTTCGGCTTGAAAATAGGTCTTGAGGGCGAAAAGGAGTTCAAGAAATCCCTCGCTGAAATCAACAATTCATTCAAGGTTCTCGGCTCAGAAATGAAACTGGTGGATTCGCAGTTCGACAAGAACGACAAATCCACAGAAGCACTAACCGCCCGCAGCGAGGTTCTGAACAAGGAAATTGACCAACAGAAGCAGAAAATCGAAACACTACGTTCTGCTCTCGCCAATGCCGCCGAGTCATTCGGCGAAAACGACCGCCGCACCCAAAGCTGGCAGATACAGCTGAACAATGCGCAGGCGGCTCTGAACGGCATGGAGCGTGAACTGAATTCCAACAACACCGCCCTCGAAAAGGCTGACAAGGGCTTTGACGAAGCCGGAGATGAAGCAAAGGACTTTTCAAATTCCGTCAAGAAAGCCGCCGACACAAGCGAGGACGCTGATGGAAAGTTGAGCAAACTTGGAGATACCGCAAAGAAAATCGGTGCGGCTCTCGGGGCTGCTGCAGCCGCAGTCGGAACAGCCTGCGTTGCCGCAGGAAAAAAGCTGTGGGACATGGCGAACGATGTAGGCTCGGCGGGCGATCAAATCGACAAAACCTCGCAGAAAATCGGCATAAGTGCCGAAAGCTATCAGAAATGGGGCTATGTGTTCGAGCGCTGCGGCGCTGATGTAAATAACCTCCAGACGGGCATGAAAAAGCTGTCCACCGTCATTACGGACGCAGCGGGCTGCTCGGATTCCGCTGCCGAAAAGCTGTCCGCTGTCGGGCTTTCCATCGAGGAACTGAACGGAAAATCCCAGGACGAACAGCTGAGCATGGTGATTACGGCTCTGCAAGGCATGAAAGCAGGCGCAGAGCGTACCGCCGCCGCAAACGACCTCCTCGGAAAATCCGCTGTGGATATGGCAGCTGTCCTGAACACAAGCGTAGAGGAAACCGAACGTCTGAAGCAGGAAGCCGAGGATTACGGCATGGTTATGAGCAACGAAGCGGTTGCGGCTTCCGCTGCTTTTGAGGACAGCCTTACCAGGCTGTCGCACACGGCAGGCGGTCTGAAAAATCGCATGGTCGGCGAACTCCTCCCGGGAATTACGCAGATCACAGACGGTCTTGCAGACCTCCTAGCAGGCAACGAGCAAGCTGCGGAAGAACTGAAAAGCGGCGTTACATCTGTTATCGACACTATCCGCACGCTGATTCCGCAGTTTGCAGAACTCATAACCTCGATTGCGGGCGCAGTCCTCGAAAGCGCTCCGGGTATCATCAAGGCGCTTGCGGACGGACTTCTGTCGGCTATTTCGGAGCTTACTCCGACCATTGCCAGAATTGTGACCGAGATAATCTCGGCTCTGGTGGGACTGCTGCCGCAAATCGTGTCAGCCGGAGCGGATATTCTGCTGTCGCTCATCAAGGGCATTGCGGACACGATTCCGCAGCTTGTTCCGCAGATAGTCGCTGTTGTCGTGGAGATAGTGAAAACGCTTGTGGACAACCTCCCACTCATTTTGGACGCAGCTTTGCAGCTTATAACCGAACTGGCGCAGGGTATTTTAGATTCACTGCCGATCCTCATTGAAGCCCTGCCGCAGATAATCACGGGAATCGTAGATTTCCTCATCAGCGCGATACCGCAGATAATCGAAGCGGGAATACAGCTTCTAACCTCGCTCGTGACCGCTCTGCCGGACATCATTGCGGCAATCGTGGAGGTAATTCCGCAGATAATTGACGGCATTATCAAGGCGGTGATTTCCGCAATTCCGCTTATCATCGAAGCAGGAATAAAGCTGCTCGTTGCGCTTGTGCAGAACCTGCCGACAATCATCACGACCATTGTTGCAGCTATTCCGCAGATTATTTCAAGCGTTATAGACGCTGTTATCGGAGCGATTCCGCAGCTTGTTGCGGCAGGAGTTCAGCTGTTTATTGCCCTGATTGAAAATCTTCCGACCATAATTGTGGAGATAGTCAAGGCGATTCCGCAAATCATAACCGGAATAGTGGACGCATTCAGCGGCTACTTCGGCAAGATGGCGGAGGTCGGCGGTAATCTTCTGAAAGGTCTGTGGCAGGGCATTTCTGACGCGGGCGCGTGGCTCTGGAATCAGATTAGCGGATTTTTCGGCGGCATCGTGGACGGAATCAAGGACTTCTTCGGAATTCACTCGCCGTCAAAGCTATTCGCCAATCTCGGCGGCTTTATGGCTGAGGGCCTTGGCGAGGGCTTCGGCGATGAGATGAAGGACGTTTCAAAGAGTATGCAGAACGCTATCCCGTCGGATTTCAATTTGGATATGAACGGCACTGTTTCGGGATTTAACGGTTTGGGACAGACACAAGCTTTTGACTTGACAATTCCGCTAAGCATTGACGGAGTTCCGCTGACTAAGGTAATTTCAAGAATACAGTGGAATCAGAACAAGGTTACGGTGAGAAATGCGGGGGCGGTGTGATGGTTGAGATAATCGTGACCGAAAACGGCAATGTGCGAGGTGTGTTCGCAAGAGTGATTTCTGCATCGCTTACCGACAGTCTGAACGGAGAATGCACCTTTCAGTTTTCCGTGATTTCATCGATGGCTTCGGAGATATTCACGGGACTGGAGGTACGGCTGAAAAGCGACACTCTGAACTACCTTTTCAATGTTGTGAAAGTGTCGAAATCCCTGTCAAACGGCATTGCGATTTGCACCGTGGAGTGCGAGCACAAGTCCTACGAACTTAACAATGACGAATACAAGCTGACTGAATTTGACTTTGAGGGCACTCCCGGCGAGTGCCTTATTTCTTTGCTGCAAGGCACTTCGCTGACCGCAGGAATTTGCGACACGACCGTCCCTATAAAGCTGAAAATCAATCGAGAATGTACCCGTCGAGCCGCCTTAATGCAGCTAGTTGCGCTCTGCGGAGGAGAAATCGAGTACAATGGGACGGAAATAAATATCCGTTCCCACAGAGGTTCGCAGGACTATATCGGCATTATGGACGGGCGCAACGTTTCGGATTTGACCATGGAAACCGACAGCCGTTCGGGAACTACAAATTACGGACTAACGCTGTACAAAAATATCAATTTCTCGGTCGGCGACAATGTGCAGATAGTATTCCACCCGTTCAATCTCAATGTGAATACCCGCATAATCGCCATGAGTTTCAACCCGTACAACCGCCGTGAGATTTCCATCGAGGTCGGAGATTACAGACCGAGCATTTCGGACAATCTCTATCAGATGGAGCAGAAAACCAACGAGATACGCAAGGACGTGGGCGAATCCACTGCAGAACTGAAAACCGCGACAAACAGCACGGATATTTCGGTTACAGACAAGTCGCAAAGGCTGTTCCGCATTACTTACAGTGCGATTCAAGCAACATATGCGGCATTCTGCTCGACCGTGAAATTCGTGATTTCAGCCGCAGGAACTCTTGCGTTCATTCTGAAAAAGAACGAAAACGAGGTCATGCGGTATGAGGAGTATTTCAGCGAGGGTCCGCACACAAAGACTTATACCTATCCGTTCACATCGGAGGTCGGTCAAAATACCATGTCGCTTAGCGTGGTTTCGGTTGACGGCGCACAGGGCAAGTTTCCGAAAATGCAGACGTGGGGCTATGTGATGGGCGCTTACCTTTCCGGAGATACACCCTGGGACGGCTACATTGAAGCCCGTGAGATTGAGGTTTGCTTTTCAATGCGCCGTACCGACAGGAAGAAACTTGTACGCACATCGGATACTCTGCTGTTTGAAATTCTCAAATCGCATAAGTTTGTTTTCGGCGAGTTTGCGCCTGCTTTCATCAAGCGTGATAGGGACAGGAAAACTCTTGAACCTACTGTTATGGCAATATTCCCTGACGCATGGAGTCCGAAGATAATTACACCGCCGCCAATTACGGTGGTGAATGTGTCCAACAGAAAGCTTTATCTTGAACTGCGCGATCCCGTCAAGGCTGATGAAATAGCGGTTTCTGCGTTCACCATGATTGTCACAACTGAAAACGAAACCGTGCGCTTGCAGCCGATTTACGCAGATTTCGGTGTCGGTAATTTCGGCAGCACGATTTGGCTTGCGTTCGGAAGTTCTGTGATGAAAGACAGCGTGCAGAGTATAACGTTATTGTATGACGGCGAGGTCGGAAATCTTGTTGATGTGCTTAACAATGCGCCTTGCGGCAGTTTCCAAACTTCGTTTATTTACCAACCATTTGAGGAGGAAGAAACATGATAAAAGGACGTGCGACAATTCAACTTTTCGATGAAAAGACGGGCGAGGTAGTTCATGAACTGCATGAGGAAAACATGATAACCAATGCCGTTGACACGATTCTGAACCCGCCAGATTACATTGAAATCGGCATGGATTCCGACAACGACCGCAGCTTTAATATGCTGCGTGATTTCGTGGGAAATATCTCTGATACTGCGTTCCGTGGAGTCATCGTCTGCCGCGACAAAATACCCGAGGACGGCAATAATATGATGCTCCCGTGGACGAACGAGGAGATAGGTCATGCCGGAATTTCAAATACCAGCACGGACACTTCAATCGGCACTTACAACGCAAACGAAAGCGGACGAATTGAGAACGGCAAGGGCTACCGCCATGTGTGGGACTTTGCTTCTGACCGTGCGAACGGCGAAATCGGTTGTATATGCCTTACCACCAAGGACGGCGGCACCTGCGGCTACCACGACACTTACTGGAATCTTTCAACGGGAGGAACTGACCTTAACAGCAGTTCTCTGGACTCGTTCAAGCAGGCGTATCACACTATTGTCGGGCGGTATATTCCGGATTCGCAGTTCAATTGCGGAGTTTTCAAGTGGTTTTACATGGGCAGGCTCTCGAACGGAAATGTGCGGCTTCTCGGAAAGCATATCCATGACGGCTGCATTTATGAGGTCGTTATGTTCGACCCCATGTCCATAAGCGTAAGCGCGGAAAAGCCGTTCTGCGGCATTATAAGCGTGCAGAAAGTCATAGAGCTGTTTCCGGCGGCGGAGCGTATTCCAGATTCCATGTACGATAACAGCTATCATCATGGCAGCTATTTTTATGACTGTAACACTACAAATGCGGACTATGTACCGCAGGAGGAAAAGGAAAAGCTACGTCAGGATTGGGAGAACAGTCCACAGTGGCTTGCGTATTTTCCGTATGTTATCGGCGATAAGATACATATCGTTGCTACCTCGCGCTTTCATATCCATCACTATATTTTCAGTCTGTCCGACTACTCGCAGGTTTCGAAGAAAACCATCGAAACAGACGCTCTGCTCCAGACGTATGGCGTGGGATTTAAGTATGAGAGAATCAGCAATTCTTCATCGCAGTACAGATGGTTTTACGGTGCGGGTGTGAACGGTGATTACTGCAATGCGCTGAGCGCATTTGAGTGGGACGATAAGTACTTCGTCATTACTAAATATCCGCTGATAGACGGAAAAGAAGCGACCGGAACAAATAACTTCGGGCAGCTGCGTGTGTTCACAAAGGACGGGAAATCCACGGGCAAAACATGGCAGTATGTCGCTGACGGAACGCTCTCTAATATGACGGCGGCGAGCTTCTGGGGATTTTATGTTGACGAAAAGACGAACACTCCGCTTGTGATTTGCGATAGCTGCAACATTTCCTATTCACTGCTTGCCCTTGAGATAATCAAAAGCGGCGAGGATTACGGCAGATACAGAATGCGGTTCTCTGCTCCGACTTATGGAAACAGTTATCTGTATTCGTATGCGAATATCATCAAGACAGACGGACTTAACCTGCCGCTGTATATTCTGCCGTACTATCCGTATTCAAGTGGCAGTCAGCATTTCTTCGGCTTTGCGCTTGGAATATGCAAGCTGTGCCTTACCACCATAAACAACCTGTCCGAGCCGGTGCGAAAACTGGACGGGCAGGTCATGAAAATAACTTACGATATCGTTGACGAATGATTGGAGGGTTTATTATGAGAGAATTCTGGAACACAATTCAGCTTATTTTTACGGCGGTCGGCGGGTGGCTCGGCTGGTTTCTCGGAGGGAGCGATGGCTTGCTTTTTGCGCTTATTGCCTTTGTGGTTATCGACTACATAACCGGAGTGATGTGCGCTATTTCGGACAAGAAGCTGTCAAGCGCAGTCGGGTTTAAGGGAATATGCAGAAAGGTGCTTATCTTCGCTCTGGTCGGCGGCGGGCATATTCTTGACACACGGGTTATTGGAGCTGGTTCTGTTCTGCGCACTGCGGTGATATTCTTCTATCTGTCGAACGAGGGTATTTCACTGCTTGAGAATGCCGCTCACCTGGGTTTGCCTGTCCCTAAGAAGCTGAAAGATGTGCTTGAGCAGCTGCATAAGCGCTCGGAAAAGGAGGACGATGATGAAGATTAAAGGTGTTGATTTAAGCTACTGCCAGGAGGGCATCAGCTTTCCTGTGCTGAAACAGGCGGGTGTGAGATTTGCGATTATCCGTGCGGGGTTTTCTACCAAGAAAGATGTTACTATGGATAAGTTCGTGGCGGACTGCAAGAAATACGGCGTAGATTACGGTTTTTACTGGTACAGCTATGCAATGAACGTTGGGCAGGCACAGACGGAAGCTGAAAAGTGTATTGAGGTAATCAAGAACTTATCTCCGACATATCCCGTATTTTTCGACATGGAGGAGAAAAAGCAGATCAGCGGACTGAACACGGACACACGCACAAAGATGGCGATTGCTTTCTGCGAAAAGATAAGGCAGGCGGGATTCAAGCCCGGCATTTACGCAAATCCGTCTTTTATGGAGAACTATTACGACAAGAGCAGGATTGTCGGCAAGTACGACATATGGCTTGCTCACTGGACTAAAAGTCCTGACTGCCCGTCAAAGTACAACTACGGTCAGACTATGTGGCAGTGGGGACTTGACAGAATAGGCGGATACGACGTTGACGGAGATATTTGCTTTTGCGAATATGTGAACCCCACCCCCGTAAAGAAAACCGTTGAGCAGCTCGCCAAAGAGGTTATCCGTGGGGATTGGGGTAATGGTGCAGAACGAAAGCAGAAACTGACTGCAGCAGGATATGATTATTCTGCGGTGCAGAAGCGTGTTAATAAATTACTCAGATAAAACTATATAATCACAGCGCAATGCCCACCTTGGATTGATTTCCTTGGTGGACATTAAATTTCATTCGGAACAAGAAATTGACATAATGTGCTCTGAAAATGTTAAGACAAAGTGGTTTTAGTGTGTTATAATAAAATCACAAACACAAAGGAGGTTTGCATATGGCAGGCAGAAATATGTTGAATATTGCTCTAGACTATATTGACGAGCACATCGAATGGAAACCCAACGAGATAATTTTTGGAGTAAGTAAACAGACAGGGTTTAACTCAAAGTTTTATAAGAACTGTTTTGACGCAGTCTTAGATGAGAGTCTTTTCCTCTATATAAAAATGAGAAAAATCTTCTTCATCTGTAGGAAAATAAAGGAAAACCCTACATATCCATTAAATCACCTTGCTCTTGATTTTGGCTATAGTGCAGAGTCTGCTATGAGCAGAGATTTCCGTCATATAGTAGATTTCACACCAAAACAAGTACTAAAAGAAAATAAGTCCGCGCCTGACAACAGGATAAATCTGACCGTTACACGGACAGAGTCGGTATCGGAAATGGAGGAAATAATATTGAATAAGGAAGCGCTGCGAGAAGAATTTATTGAAATTCCAGATGAATTCATAGATATACAGAACGAATTTGGCTTTTCGATGGATACTTGTAATATGATAGCAGAACTTGCTGAAAGACTGGGAATGCCGCTTTACCAGTTCGCAAGCAGTTGTTTTGACCAGATGGTTAGCTTTCAAAGTGATAGTGATTATATTAGACCTGAAATCGAAAAGTGCATAGACCTTGAACTTACATCGGAAGCAGAATTAAAGGCAATCTGTGAGTTTTTTGACTGCAAGTACTATGAGGTCGACAGAAGGATGGTATGGTTCTATCGTGATAGAACCGGAAAGGAATGCTTGGATAATAATGATTAATTTTGCAACTATATTGAAGCCTCATAAGAATATGAAACCCGGCGGTGGTTACTGCCAGCATGGTGTGGGATATGATCTTGAATATCAAACTGAGATAGGTGAAGACGAAGTCCTTATTACAGCAGCAATTCGCATAAAAGCTAAAACCAAAAGTGGTAAGAAAATCTTGAGTTCTATGACTGAGAAACAGACATCCCCACTAAAAACTATGATACAGAAAGTCGAAAGAGAAAACAAGATTGATGTTCGCGAAGGAAAGGGAATGCCGTTGTATCCAAAGCTAGACAATTTGTTTGATTAGTATGCTTAATCTTGCAGAATCATCTCTATATTAAAAATCTATTCTTGTTACCCGCTGAGGATTTTCCCTTGGCGGGAAATTTTTTTATTTTTGGTTCGGAAATCTTGAATAGCTGTCCTTATATAGTTGAAAGCATACTTACGCGAACCACTTACGGTATTGCTGTCACTTGAACAGCAGCGTAGTGGTTCGGAATGGAGGATTTACAATGAAAGAAATGACAACCGGAGAAAAGTATCTGCTCACAATAAAGGAAGCAGGAGAGTATTTTAACATCGGGGTAAAGAAAATGAGGCGACTGGCGGAGGAAAACCTCGGAGTGTTCTCGGTTTACAGCGGAAACAGATACCTAATAAATCGCACAAAATTCGAGGAGTTTCTCTGCAATACTTCTACGATCTGATTTTATTTATTCTGCCGTTAGTAGTTGCTATTTTTACGATTAAGAGTAATATATAGTAATGACCGTTGAACGGAAAATGTCATGAAGGGAGTGAAATTTATGGCGAAAATCGAACTGGGCGAAAAAGACTTGCTTAATCCCAATGAAACCATTCTGCTTTTCGATTTGAGCAGCAGAAAGTTCCTTGCTCTTATCAGAAGCGGTACAAAACTTGATTTCATAGCATTTTACGGCGACCGCAGACTTATTATCCGCACGATTTTTGAAAAATACCTTGATGAACACACAGAACTCAGGAGGAGAAAAGCATGGCAACACTAAGAAAAATAAGGCGCGACTCAAAGCACCGCCTGCTCCGTGCCGGCGAATCGATCCGCGCTGATGGGAAGTATCAATTCAAATACTATGTCGGCGACAAAGCAAAATTCGTTTACAGCTGGCGGCTTGAACCCACGGATAAACTTCCGGCAGGAAAGAAAGCTACGCCATCACTCCGCGAACTTGAAAAGCAGATAGGGCGCGATATTGAATCGCAGCTTGACCCACAAAAACTTAATCTCACAGTCGTTGAGATCACCGAGCGTTATCTTTCCACAAAAACGGGTTCCAGACCCAGCACGGTGGCAAACTACAATTTCGTTATGAATATTCTCAAAAACGAGGAATTCGGCGCAAAAAAGATTTCGCACATCAAAACCTCGGACGCTAAGCTGTTTCTGATAAAACTTCAGAAAGACGGCAGAGGGTACAGCACGGTAAAAACAGTCAGAGGAATTCTGCGACCTGCGTTCCAGATGGCGGTCGATGATGATATCCTGAACAAGAACCCGTTCGGATTTCAGCTTGCGGGTGTCGTGGTCAACGACAGCGTTACAAGAGAAGCCATCAGCCGCGAGGATATGCGGCGGTTTCTTAAATTTGTGCACGACGACAATTGCTACTGCAAATATTATGAAGCAATATACATACTGTTTCACACCGGACTGCGAATTTCAGAATTCTGCGGACTTACACTTCAAGATATTGATTTGCAGAAAAAAGTGCTGAATATCGACCATCAATTGCAGCGGATTTCAGACAGCACTTACCATATTGAGCCGACCAAGACCAAAGCGGGTACAAGGAAGCTGCCGCTTACCGATGACGTTGTCGAGTGCTTCCGTGCCATAATTGAGGACAGAGAACCTCCAAAACGCGAACGAATAATAGACGGGTACGCAGGATTTCTGTACTACGATAAAAATGGAATGCCGCTGGTCGCAATGCACTGGGAACACCGATTAAAGCACATGGTGAATCGGTACAACGAGATTTACCGCCTGCAAATGCCGAGTATCACTCCGCACGTCTGCCGCCACACCTATTGCAGCAATATGGCGAGATCCGGCATGAACCCGAAAACACTGCAGTACCTTATGGGACACAGCGACATTGGCGTTACGCTGAACACCTACACACATCTAGGACTTGAGGACGCGCAGGACGAACTCGGAAGAATAGCTGAGATTGAAAATGCCCGCAGGGAGATGGATAAGCTTGGTGGGGAGAAAACGCAGGAGATGTTCAAGGTGACGGGATAAAATAGTGATGGGCGTACAGAGATGTACGCCCAATTAATGTTCTGTTTATTAACGCTTAAACCAGTGTCATAAATTATCTGCTGCGCTTTCTGGAGATAATAAGTGCAGCGCCTGCGCCGAGAGCCAGTGCGATTACCGCAGAAACTCCCTCTGCACCAGTATCAGGGCTGCCCTTAGAGGTGTTCTCATCTGAGGAATCCTCCGATGTCTCAGATGAGCGCTTGGTATAATAGAGCGTACCCTCGTCGTTGGTGAGCGCAAGCACCGTGTTTCCGTTTTCGTCTATGGTCAGGGAATACTCAGCCTGTTCAGCCTCGCCTGTGCCAAGGTCGTAAGCGACATAAGTTCCGATACCGTCGCCCTTTTCGCCGCTGTCATACATATAAGCGTTGAAATCGCTGGTTTTCTCGCCGTTCATGAATGTCGCGCCGCTTCCGTTTCCGTCAATTGTGACATGGTACTCCACGCCATCGTATTCCTCGCCCCAGCCGCTGAGGTCGCAGTCCCATGTGCCCTCAAGTGCGGACGCCTGCGCAGCCGAAGAATCAGTACGCTCGGAGTAATCCAGATTCTCAAGGCAGAACAGAGCAATGCAATTGTCTATAGTGTGGAGGTCGGCTGCGTCGTCGATTCCTGCGCTGAGCCAGTATGCGTAATTGCCTTTAAGGTAACCCTGAAGCTCCTCAAGGTCGCTTCCGTAGCGGAATTCTATGTGATAGGTTTCAGCCATTGTGTCGTCACGGAAGAAGAAATATGTGAACTCGCCCGCGTCGTCGGTACTCTTGTATACATCGCAAGGGAATGCGACCGGCATTTCAACGCCGCCCCAGTTCAGTACTTCGCCGTCGCCGATATTGTACTGTCCGAGATACTCGTAGGTGTGAGTGGACTGTGAACCGTCAGTGAGAGTGACAGTGGCTGTCATGTCACTGTTGAATGTGAACTGAGCTGCGTCATTGATATACCAGCAGTCGAACGCTGCGGCTCCGGTTTCCGCAATATGGTCGACAGCCTCCTGACCGTAAATGTCGGAGCTTATAGAGCCTTTCAAGAAAGCTGCAGCTGCTTCTGCGTTGTCCTCACCCATGACTGCGGCGCAGTATTTGTACCATATGTCGGAGTATTTCTCGTCGAGAATAACATCAAAAAGATTGTCATAGCTTGTGGAGGTTTCCCCTGCAATGTCGGTCCATACGCCGGATCCAGCGGCATCGCCACTTGCAGGACTTTCAGCGGACGCTGCCGCCGAAACCGAGAGAATGGTCCCTGCTGCTATTATTGATGTCATTTTTCTTATAAACTTCATGGTGTATTCCTTTCTTTTTCTGCAAGTATTAGTTTAAGCTAACTCAAATCTGCGGTTGTGTTAGTCTTAACTACCAGCTATTATATCACGCTTTATTAAATTTGTCAAGAGTGGAAAATCCTTTTTTCAACAAAGACACAGGAGAAATGCAGCCGCCTTTCCCCTGTGTACTACTATTGTTATAAGACCTTGGTATTATCAGGTCTGAGCGGCTCCGTCGACCGAGATGACTGTTCCTGTTACATAGCTTGAAAGGTCGCTTGCAAGGAACAGGAACACATTCGCAACTTCCTCCGGCTCGCCTATGCGCCCGAGCGGGATAGGCGCAGAAATACGCTCGACCATATCGGCGGGAAGCGCGGCGACCATATCTGTCCTTGTTACACCCGGTGCGACAGCATTCACCCGTATTCCACTGCGGCCAAGTTCTCTTGCAAGGCTCTTGGTCATTCCGTTCACGGCGAATTTGCTTGTGGGGTAGCCTACTCCGCTTGGCTGACCGTAAATGCTTACCATTGAACTTGTGTTGATTATGCTGCCTCCGTGTTCTCTCATATGCTCTGCGGCAGCCTTGCAGCCGTTGAACACTGCGGTTACATTAAGGTTCCATTATCTTCTTGAACGCTTCGGGGTCGTACTGCGCCAATGGCTCGCGAGCGGATATTCCGGCGTTGTTTACCAGGATATCAAGCTTGCCGAATCTGGCAGCGACCTCATCTACTGCGTTTTTCATTGCTGAATAATCGGTAATGTCAGGAGCCATTCCAATGACCTCCCATGAGGGATTCTCTGTTTTAAGCGCCGCAAGCGCCTTGTCAACAGTTTCCTCTCGACTGCCGAAAAGAGCTACCTTTGCTCCGTTCTGAAGAAACACCTTAACGATGGCGAAGCCTATTCCTCTTGTTCCGCCTGTCACAATCGCTGTTTTTCCTTTAAGCATATAGATTTCCTCCTGTTTTATTAATTGGGTATCACAAAATACACCCTAATATTATATTATCACCCTGCACAGATTTTGTCAACATCCGGCGTGAACCCGAAAACGCTGCAATACCTTATGGGACACAGCGACATCGGTGTTACTCTGAATACTTACACACATCTCGGGCTTGAGGACGCTCAGGACGAACTTGGTCGGATAGCCGAGATTGAAAATGCCCGCAGGGAGATGGATAAGCTTGGTGGGGAGAAAACACAGGAAATGTTCAGAGTGATGGGATAAAATAGTTATGGGCGTACAGAGATGTACGCCCATTTGCCATAAATCCCGGAAATGCTCATGGGTACTATGCAAAATCAAAAATCTGTGTTATAATAAAAGCGTTGATTTTCCCATGCAAAATCCTTAGTAGTAAAACTTCTGATTTTTACTACTATTTGACTACTACACACGTCCGCAATTTGCCGCGATTTGCCGAGTTTCTGTAAAAACAGCAGGAATTATGTAAAATCTGACAGTAGGCAAAATGCGGCAATAAAGCGCATTACAAAGCCTTCTGAAAGGAATTCACCCAATGTATCGTATACTTTTTGTCTGCCACGGCAACATATGCCGTTCACCGATGGCGGAATTCATATTTCTCGACATGCTGAAAAAGCGCGGAATCACCGGAGTGACCGCAGCGTCCGCAGCGACCTCCACCGAGGAGATAGGAAACCCCGTACATTACGGCACAGCCTCGATACTGCGGAGGCTCGGGATAGACTTCTCAGCCAAGCGCGCCCGGCAGATGACCCGCTCCGACGCGGAGGAATACGACCTGCTGGTCGGCATGGACGGCGCGAATATCCGCAGCATGACCCGCATAGCCGGGGAGAAATACTCCGGGAAGATACGCCGCCTGCTCGACTTCACCGACCGCAGGGCAGGGAGCGACATCGCCGACCCGTGGTACACCGGCGAGTTCGAGACCACCTACCGCGACGTATGCGAGGGCTGCGAGGGACTTATAAACTGGCTCAGACGGGAGAAAAAGCTTTGAGGACGCTCGAAAAAATGCACCCGGCGGTGTGCTTTTTGTACCTTCTGGCGGTGCTCGGATTTACCGCATTCGCCCGGGAACCTGTGACTGTACTGATCTCGCTGGGCGGTTCGGTGCTGCTTGCGGCGCTTTCCGGCGGTCTGAAGGGGGCGGGCTGGTTCGGAGCGGTCGCTGTCACCGGGGCGCTGGCGAACTTCCTGTTCGTCCACAATGGAGAGACCGCGCTGTTTTTCGTCGGCGACCGGGCGTTCACGCTGGAGGCGCTCTGCTACGGGGCGTTCGTCGGGGGAATGCTGGCGGCGGTCTGCCTGTGGGGAGCCTGCGCTGTGCGGTTCGTCACAAGCGATAAGTACATCTGGCTCTTAGGCAGGATATTTCCTGCCGCTGGGCTGGTGCTGTCCTGCGCTATACGGTTCCTGCCGATGTTTATTCGCACCTCCCGGGAGTTCGCCGCAGTTCAGAACGCGCAGACCCTTCGCGGACGGCTGCGTGCGTTTTCTGCCTCCGTGGGATATTCTGCGGAACGCGCGATGGATTCCGCGCTGTCAATGAAAGCGCGGGGATACGGGACTTCTCCGCGCACCAGCTTCTCTATTTACCGATTCACGGAATACACTGCGGTTTCCATGGCGGCAGTGCTTGCCGCCGCCGGAATTTCGCTTGCCCTCAGAGTCGCCGGCGCCGGGGAATACTACTTTTATCCCGCGCTTTCGGATATTCCGTGCGGAGCGGCAGATATCGCGATGTACTGCGCGTTTGCGGCGCTGTGCCTGCTGCCCTCCGCAGTGATAATATACAGAAATATAGCCTGGAATGTCCGGAATAATTACGGCGATCCTTCAAAGGTGAATAACAATGGATAAGATATGGGAAGAACTTTATAACGCGGCAAGGGCAGTCCGGTGCGGCCGCCGGATATCAGAATACGTCGAGGCCGGGGGAGTTGCCGCGGCTGTGCTTTCGGATTCCGGGAAGATATACACCGGAGTCTGCGTTGATACGGCGTGCACGCTTGGTATCTGCGCTGAGCGCAACGCGATATTCAATATGATAACCAACGGCGAACACCGGATAAGCAAGGTCATAGCGATAATGCCGGACGGAAACAGCGGCGCTCCCTGCGGCTCCTGCCGGGAGCTGATGACTCAGCTTATGCCGGAGGACTACAGGAACATAGAAATAATGATGGACTACAGCGCCGGCAAAATAAAGACGCTCGGGGAGCTTACCCCGGAATGGTGGATATGATACAGATAAACGACCTTAAATTCAGCTATCCTGACGGCTCTGCGGCGCTGCGCGGGGTCAGCCTTTCGGTGAAGCCCGGGGAGTTCGTCACGCTGTGCGGACTTTCCGGCTGTGGGAAATCAACGCTGCTTCGGCTGATGAAGCCGGGGCTTTTTCCGCGCGGGGAGCTTTCCGGAGACGTGAGGTTCCTCGGCAGAAAGCTGACCAGCGAGCCGGACCGGGACGCCGCCGCGAAAATCGGATTTGTAATGCAGGATCCCGAGGCTCAGACCGTCACCGACAAGGTGTGGCACGAACTGGCGTTTTCCTGCGAGAGCGTGGGAATGGAGCGGAACGAAATACGCCGCAGGGTCGGCGAAATGGCGGGGTACTTCGGACTTGAGGAGCTTTTCGACAAGCCGACCGACGCGCTTTCCGGCGGTCAGAAGCAGCTCCTCTGCCTGGCTTCGGCGGCGGTGCTCCACCCGGAGCTGCTGCTTCTGGACGAGCCAACGTCTCAGCTCGACCCGATAGCCGCACAGAACTTCATCGACGCCGTGCGCAGGCTGAACCGCGATTTCGGCGTGACCGTCATAGCCGCCGAGCACCGCCTTGAAGAGCTTCTCCCGATATCCGACAGGGCAGTTGTAATGGACGGGGGAAGGATCATAGCGGACTGCGCTCCGGCGCTTCTAGCTGACAGACTTCCCGCAGGTCACCCGATGGAGAAGGCGCTCACCGCTTCGCAGCGGATATTCCGGGCGGCGGGCGGCAGGGGAGTTTCACCGGTATCCGTCCGCGAGGGCAGGAGCAGCGCAGTCTGCCGTGAGTATCTCACGGAGCACGCGCAGAAAGCCGGGAAGCAGTATTCGCCCTCCGGGGAGCCGCTTGTTTCAGTTAAGGAACTGTGCGCAGGCTGGGGCAGGAACGCTCCGGAAGTGCTGCGGGGAGCGTCGCTGCGGATATTCCCGGGGGAGATATACGCGGTCATCGGCGGCAACGGCAGCGGTAAATCTACGCTGCTCAAGGTGATCTGCGGAATGCTCCGGCAGACTTCCGGAAGGGTAAAGCTGCGGCGCGGGCTCGTTCCGGCGTACCTTCCGCAGAATCCCTGCATGCTGTTTACGCAGGATACCGCAGGTCAGGAGGCTCCGGCGGAATACCTGGAGCGTTTCGGGCTGGCGGAGCTTTCCGGGCGGGATCCGCTGGATCTTTCCGGCGGCGAGCGCCAGCGGCTGGCTCTGGCGAAGCTGCTGTCTGGGAAACCGGAGCTGCTGCTTCTGGACGAGCCGACCAAGGGCATGGACGCGGCTTCCAAGCAGGAGCTGTCGCGGCTGCTTCGGGATATCGCGGCGGACGGCTGCGCGGTGCTTCTTGTTACCCACGATACCGAGCTTGCCGCCGACTGCGCCGATATGTGCGGAATGCTCTTCAACGGCGAAATACTCAACGAGGCCTCTCCGGAGGAGATGTTCCGGGAGAATTATTTCTACACCACCCCGATGGCAAGGCTGATCCGGGGAATAAGTGAAAACAAATGATATAGTTTTTACACAAAATCCGGGAAAAGTAGTTGAATTAGAATAAAAACTGTGTTATAATAGATTTGATACACTTTAGGCTAGGTACGGATAAAAAAACGCGCAATATCAGCGCTTACCGCTGTAATTAGATATCTGCGCAGAAGCAGCCCGTCCTGAAACTGCAGGTGTATGGTGTAGTGCAGCGGAAACACTCCGCGCATGGCATTGCTTCCAATGAGCGTAACGTTTCAGATGATGTATTAGCGCTCTGATACGGGAAGCGGGGAGAGAATGGTCAAATAAAGATCAAGGAGCTATAAATGGCTTACACAAACGAAAATCAGCAGCTCATGCAGAAGCTGTCCGGAGAGATATCCAAAGTAATAAAGGGAAAGGGCGAGGCTGTGCAGCTTATTCTCACGGCTCTGCTGGCGCAGGGGCATGTCCTGATAGAGGACGTCCCGGGCGTGGGCAAGACCACCCTTGCGATGGCTCTGGGGAAGGCAACTGGACTTTCATTCCGCAGGGCGCAGTTTACGCCGGACGTGATGGCTTCCGACATCACCGGATTCACGATGTTCAACCGCGAGGAGAACCGTTTCGAGTACCGCTCGGGTCTCGTTATGACGAATATACTGCTTGCCGATGAGATAAACCGCACCTCGCCGAAAACGCAGTCGGCTCTGCTTGAAGCGATGGAGGAAAAGCGCGTTACCGTCGACGGCGTGGTACACCAGCTTCCGGAGCCGTTCATCGTTATTGCAACGCAGAATTCCCAGGGGTATGTCGGGACATTCCCGCTGCCGGAGGCTCAGCTTGACCGCTTTATGATCAAGATAAGCATGGGCTACCCCACCGTGGAGGAGGAGACAGGTATCCTGCTCGACCGCCTCGGTGAGAATCCGGCGAACGAGGTCAGACCCGTAATGACCGCCGAGCAGCTTTCTGCGTGCATCGCGGAGGTTCAGCAGGTGAATTTTGCGGAGAGCCTGTGCCGCTATGTCGCGGAGCTTTCCGCTGCGACAAGGGCGCACGGCGGCGTGGAGCTGGGTGTAAGCCCGAGAGCCTCCCTCGCGATAATGCAGGCGAGCCGTGCGTATGCATACCTTGACGGCAGGGATTACGTGGTGCCGGAGGATATCGTAAGGCTGATGATCCCGGTTTTCAGCCACAGGATAGTTCTCAGGCAGGAAATGAAAATGCGCCGCATGGACGTCACAACAGTGCTTCAGGACGCGGTTTCCGCCGTTACCCCTCCCGTAAGGCGCAGCCTTTAACGAGGAATTCACATGCGAAGAAACAGGATACTGTATATTTTAATGGCGCTGGCGTTCCTGGTGTTCTCGATAGCTTATCAGAGCCGCATTTCGTCGGTGCTGCTCATTGCTGCCGCGGTTTATCCCTTGCTGGCAGCTCTGGCGGCGTTCATCGCGAGCCGCACCGCCGAGGCGGGATTCATCGAGCAGCGCGAGGTTCACCCCAAGGAAACGGACATCGAGATATGGCTGTACGTCCGCAGCCGTTTCATTCTTCCGCTGGCTCCGGTGGAGCTGCAGTGCAATCTCCCTGACCGCGACACCGGTCTGTTCTGCGCGAAGCGCGTGTATGCGGCGGTCCCGCCGTTCGGGAAGTGCCGCATTTCAGTTTCCGGAATGCACCGCTATCGCGGCTCGTACGCCGCAGAGATAAGCCGGATATCGGTTTTCGACCCGCTCAGGATAATATGTATCTCAAGGAAGATATCCAGCGAAGAAACGCTGATATTCCTGCCGAGAAGGGTGGATATCGGAGAACTCCCGGCTGAGGCTCACAGCGAGAACAGCTCGAACCCCGCTCCGCTGCTTCAGGGCGAGCGCGAGGACTTTTCGCACGTTCGCGAATACCGTCCGGGCGATATAATGCAGCTTGTGCACTGGAAGCTCACCGCCAAGCTCGACGACCTGATGATAAAGCAGTACGACGAAGCGACCGAGCACAAGACCGCGGTAGTATGCGACTACAGCTTTGACGGCGCGACCCCGGGAGCCGTGATGAAGCAGGCGGACGCAGTGATCGAGGCGGCTATTGCGTTTGCTATGGCGGCGGTGAAGTCCGGAGACGGCGCTCTTGTGGATTTCGGCGCATGCCAGCCGGAATTCCGGCGCGTTATACGCAATATGGGAGATTTCGAGAGTTTCTATGATATGATGTCGGTATTTCCGGCGCGTCTTGAGGTACAGGACGTCGCTGAAACGCTCCGCGCGGCATGCCGCAGCGGAACAGCCGCAGTGCTGTTTATAACCTGCCGTCTCACCGAGGACAACATATTTGCGGCGGAGACCGCCGCAGAGTACTTCCACGGGGAGGTTGCACTGGTGTGGCTCAGCATGGGGGCGCACTCCGAGCTTGAGGCGCAGGCTGAGAACAAGAAGTTCATGTTTGTTCCGATACGCGGGGAGCTTGACGAGCTCAGGGAAAACGAATAAAACACAGGGTGCGGAATATCCGCACCCTGTATTGTATCACTGCCCGATTTCGTCCAGAAGTATCGCGGCGGCGAATTCAGCCATGCACATGAAATCCGACCTGCCGCGCCGCCGCACCGGAAGCTCCATAGGCTCACAAACGCCGGACAGCGTTTCTACGGCGCGGTTGAGCGCGAGGGTCAGAGTTTCTCCGTCGTCGGAGGTGACGCTGACCGTGTTTTTCACGCCGCGCCCGCAGGTTATAAGCTGCACTCCGCTGACGCGCTCCGAAGGTACTGAGGCGCTGTCGCCGTTTATCATAACTCCCGCCGCCCGGACTACGCGCGGGACCTCGGCGCCGTCGCACACTATAACGGCGCACTTGGCGCAGTCGATAAGTTCCGCCCGGGAAGCCTGAACGCCCTGGAATCCTTCCGGGAGCGTTTCTCCGCCCGCCACTATGATATATCCGCCCATAAAAACACCCCCGAAACGACCTTTCGGGGGTTATTTTACGTTTATCTGCGGGAATTATTCAGCCTGCGCCGGAGCGAATCTTTCCATTATCCGCACGGCGGTCTTTATTCCGTCCACCGCCGCTGACATTATACCGCCGGCGTAGCCGCAGCCCTCGCCGCACGGGAACAGATTGTCCGCGCATTCCGCTGATCCGGCTTCGTTCCTCGGAAGCCTTACCGGGGAGCTGCTGCGCGTCTCTATCGCGGTCAGCACGCTGTCGCTGTCGGAGAATCCGGGTATGCGCCGGTCGAAGTATCTCAGCCCGTTTTTCATCGGCTGGCTGACATACTCCGGGAACAGCTCGTTCAAATCCGCAGGCTCTACGCCGAGGGAGTACGTCGGGTCGACTCTGCCGAGCGTGAAGCTGTTTCCGCCGGAAACGAACTCCCGGGTGAGTGCTGTCGGAGCCTTTCCGCCGCGCCCGAGCTGGTACGCTTTTTCCTCCAGCCGGTGAATGAACTCCGCGCCGCCAAGCGGACCTCCGCCGAAATCCTCCGGAGCCACGGAGACCAGCACGGCGCTGTTGGCGTTTTTACCCGCGCGGTCGAAGTAGCTCATGCCGTTGGTGACTACCGTGCCCGGCTCGCTCGCCGAAGCCACGACGTAGCCGCCGGGGCACATGCAGAACGTATAAACTCCGCGGCCATTATCGTGGTAGGAGAGCTGATATTCCCCGGGCGGGAGTGCAGGGTGCCCGGCGTATTTTCCGTAAAGCGCACGGTCGATGTCCGCCTGCAGATGCTCGATACGCGCGCCCACCGAAAATGGTTTGGGAACGAGCGTTACGCCCTTTCCGTGCAGCATTCTGAACGTATCGTGCGCCGAATGCCCCACCGCCAGAGCCAGCGCTCCGCAGGGGATATCCGCGCCGTTGACGCGTATGCTGTCCACTCTGCCCGAATGCAGCTCCAGGCTTTCAAGCGGCGAGAGGAAACGCACCTCGCCGCCCAGCTCCAGTACGCGGCTGCGCAGGTTCTTTACAACTCTGCGGAGCTTATCCGTGCCGATGTGCGGCTTCGCCTGGGTCAGTATGTCCTCCGGCGCGCCGAATTCCACGAGGCGTTCCAGCACCCGTGAGCAGAGCGGGTCCCCGATACGGGTGGTGAGCTTTCCGTCGGAAAACGTTCCCGCGCCGCCCTCGCCGAACTGCACGTTGGTGGACGGGTCGAGCGCTCCGCCTGCCCAGAAGCCCTCCACCGCTCGGATACGGCTGTCCATATCCGCGCCGCGTTCCAGCACGACCGGCCTGTAGCCGAATTCGCACAGGGTCAGCGCACAGAACATTCCCGCGGGGCCGAAGCCTGCAACATAGACGTCTCCACGAAGCCGCTCCTTTCCCCGGGTGAACGACAGCGCCCCCGGCTCGTACAGCCGGACGTTCTGGTGCTTTTCTGCGAGTCTGCGTTCCTTTGCGGGGTCTTTCATCGCGATGTAAACCGAGTTCACGAAGCAGATATCCCGCCGTGCGTCCACGGAGGATTTGTAGAGCTTCGCGGAGGCGGTCTCGGCGCGGCTCAGGCGCAGCAGGGACAATGCCTTTGCGACGGCATTGTCCTTTGGCTCGTCAAGGGTGGTCTTTATCTGTGAGATGATTATTGCCATTTATTCCTCGTTAACTGATGTGGTGACTGCGCTGACGGTTATCTTGTAGCTTCCGACAGCCCAGCAGGTCTTTCCGCTGGAACCGCTGATTATGATGGATACCGGAACGTCCTGCGAACCGTCGTGCAGTGACGTTGACAGCAGGTTTGCGGTAACGTAGAAGTCCGAGGAGGACAGCGCGCTGATATCCTCGGAGGGACCGATAACCGTAAGGGTCAGCTCTCTTGTTATTACGCTTACGTCCATGTTGTCCGGTTCGTTCACGATGGTGATGTTGCTTACCGGGAAGTCCAGCTTGCTGTAATCAGCGATATCCCATGTAATGCGGACGCTGTTTATTCCTGAGAGGTTCTTGTAGCCCTCGGGGAGCTTTATCGGAACGGTGGAAACGGTCTGATTGATCCTGATGTCCGTGAGGTTTATCGGATCCTCAAGCTCAAGCTCGCTGAGGTTGTTTATGCTTCCGTCCGGAGCCGCTACCATGATGGACTGAGGCTGCATGGTGTATTTCAGAGTATCAATGTCGAAGTTCTGCGGAACGCCGGTGAACCGGAATTTCAGCGGAAGCTCCTTCTGTATCAGTATCGGAATGTTCACAAGAACATTGTCGGTGCTGAGTTTAACGGTGGAGTTGTCAAGGCGCGAACCGTTGTTCTTGTAGATGGTGAGATCGGTCTTGACCTCGTGGCTTTCAAGCGTGGAGCCGTCATAGGAAGCGTTCGCCTCAACGCGGTTTATCTCGTCGAGCACGGAAACCGAGCCGGTTATCGTGACTGTCGGCGGGTTGGAGGTTATCTCGTCCACGTAGTAGCCCTCCGGCAGGCTGATGTCAGGCGCGCTTGCGGTTATCGGGAACTCCCGTGCAGCTATCTCGTCGACGGTTATCGTTACCGCCATCTGTGTGTTTTCGACAAGGCTGTATTCCACCTTGTCATTCTTACAGGCTATCGTTACTGAAAGGTCGTAGGTGCCTGCGCGGCGGACGTTCGTGAGGTCGAGCGCGGCTGTGAAGTCCTCGGCTTTCAGGTCGGATATATCGTAGCGCTTGCCGCTTATGCGGATATCCGTGGTGCCGGTGTAGTCGCCGATTATCTGGAGATTGTTCGACTTCATGAAGTCAGTGGGTTCGGCTTCTATCGGTATCCCGATGAGGCTCTTGTCTATCTCGGGGAACTCGTTTACGGAGATAGCGAACCATGCGACAAATGCCAGAATAACGCTTATAAGCACTATCCAGACGTTTCCGAAGAAGAATTTCGCAAGCCCCTTCAGAAGCCCTACCAGATGGAATTTTTTCTTTTTCTCAGCGGAAAGCTCCTCCTGAGTATCGTTGCTGTCGTTTAAGCTGCTCATTCTTCCACCTCGTTTTCATTGCTGTCGGACTGCTTTTTCTTCCTGCCCTTTGACTTTGACGGCGCGGGGAGCGGCATTTCGTCGCGCAGGATCTTCAGCAGCCATTCCTTGGGGTTGTATTCGTTGATCGAACGGATTATCTGTCCCGATTTTGCCACGGAAACAACTCCGGTTTCCTCGGATACGATGATGACCACCGCGTCGGAGTTCTCTGACATTCCTATCGCCGCGCGGTGACGTGAGCCAAGCTCCGGGTCGATGTACTCGCGGCCCTGCTGCTCCGGCAGCGGCAGGAAGCACCCAGCCGCGTATATCCTGTTGTTCCGGATTATTATTGCTCCGTCGTGGAGCGGAGATTTGTTGAAGAACAGGTTGCAGAAAAGCTCCGGGGAGGGCTTTGCGTCAACGATCGTGGATTTTTCGATTATATTCTGGAGCTTCGTCTGGCGCTCGATAACTATGAGCGCGCCTGTCTTGGTGCGGCTGAGCCTTTCGCATGCGTCGGAGATCGCGGTTATAGCCGTGTCGCGCTCAATGACCTTCTGCGCGTCAGCCTTCTCGAAGTACGCAAGGAACGGTATCCTGACCTTTGCGGTTGTTCCGACCTTCTCAAGCAGGCGGCGTATCTCCGGCTGGAATACCACGACTATCGCGACCAGACCCCATTGCAGGAAGAAGTTCTGAAACAGGTAGGTCATGACCTTGAGCTGACCCAGCCATACCAGCAGATAAAGCAGCGCTATCAGCCCGATACCTTTAAGCAGCTGAGTGGCGCGGGTCTCGCTCATGAACCTTATGACCGCGATGAGCAGCAGGGTCAGCAGGATTATATCTATAACGTCCGGTATGGTTATCGACATAAATACCCGCGGAGCGGCCGCTATCATGTCCAAAATATCCAAAGTCATTCCTCTTTTCTGAAAAGTACTATTATTCTTATTATAACAAGATATGCGCACAATTGCAAGTGATTTTCCCCAAAAAATCCTGCGGCGTTTCATTAATGCATACCTCTTGATATTTTGCCGAAGTTATGCTATACTGAAATCAACACCGCACAGCGGCAGTAATGACGAAAACGAGGTAATCGAAATGGATATCAAGGCAAAGATCGACGAAATAGTAAACAAGGTGAAGAGCGATCCGGACATCGCTTCAAAGTTCCAGAAGGACCCGATAAAGACCGTTGAGGGTATCCTCGGCGTAGACCTTCCCGACGACGTTATAAAGCAGATAGTTGACGGCGTTAAGGCTAAGGTGAACGTTGACGAGCTCAAGGGCAAGATAGGTGCGCTTGGCGGGCTTTTCGACGGCAGATGATATTTAAAGGAGCGGCAATATGAAAAGAACACTCGATTGGGATAAGTACCTTGAAACGTCCGCCAGAGCGGTCTCCGGCGGCATTGTGATGCTGAAGAACGACGGAGCTCTGCCTCTGAAGCAGGGCGGGACTGCGGCGGTATTCGGCAGGATACAGCTCCATTACTACAAGAGCGGAACCGGCAGCGGCGGCATGGTGAACGTTTCAAAGGTTATCGGGATAACCGACGGACTGCTCGACGCGGGCTACAAGCTTGACGAGCAGCTTCTGAACGCCTACCGCGAATGGGACGAACAGAACCCCTTTGATTACGGCGAGGGCTGGGGCGGCGAGCCGTGGTCTCAGAAGGAGATGCCACTTACCGACGAACTGGTGGGCGGCGCGGCTTCCCGTGCCGACGCTGCAATAGTCATCATCGGGCGCACCGCCGGCGAGGAGATGGACAACAAGCTTGAAAAAGGCGCGTTCCTGCTCTCCGACCTGGAGGAGGACATGCTCCGGCGCGTGACCTCCGCGTTCGACAAGACAGTTGTCCTGCTGAACACGGGCGGGCTTATCGACATGAGCTTTATGGACAGGTACCCGGTTTCCGCGGTAATGTACGTATGGCAGGGCGGAATGGTCGGCGGCGCCGGAACCGCAGCGGTTCTTACCGGCGAGGTTTCCCCGAGCGGAAAGCTCCCGGACACCATCGCATACGAAATTTCCGACTACCCCTCGGATAAGTTCTTCGGAAGCGGCGATATGGACTGCTACGGCGAGGATATCTACGTAGGCTACCGCTATTTCGAGACATTCGCGAAGGACAGGGTGCGCTTCCCGTTCGGATTCGGAATGTCATACACAAGTTTTGACATCACTGCTTCCGATTTCAAACTTGACGGCGATAAGTTCACCGGAAGCGTGAACGTAAAGAACACCGGAAGCACCCCCGGCAGGGAAGTCGTGCAGATATACTGCTCCGCGCCGCAGGGGAAGCTCGGAAAGCCCGCAAGGGTTCTCTGCGGCTATGATAAGACGCGCACTCTCCAGCCCGGCGAGAGCCAGATCCTCAGCTTTGAGATACCGCTTGAGAGCGTCGCTTCCTACGATGATTCCGGAGTTACCGGGCACAAATCCGCGTGGATACTCGAACAGGGCGACTATGTTTTCTACGCGGGCGCCGACGTCCGCAGCGCTTCCGAGGCGTACAGCCTGACGCTTCCTGAAACCGTCGTAAGGCAGTGCAAGTCCGCGCTGGGGCCGCTTACCGCGTTCAAACGCATGGTGAACTCCAACGGAAAGCCGGAATTTGAAGATGTTCCGCTCACCGGGGAAGCATTCCCGCACGACCACGCGAAGCTCCCCGCCGAGATTCCCCAGACCGGCGACAGGGGAATACGCCTTGCCGACGTAGTGAACGGAAAGAACACGCTTGAGGAATTCACCGCTCAGCTCACTGATTACGACCTCTCCTGCATTATACGCGGCGAGGGCATGGGCTCCCCGAAGGTCACTGCGGGAACAGCGGCGGCATTCGGCGGCGTTTCCGATACGCTGACCGCGCTGGGTATCCCCTGCGCATGCTGCGACGACGGTCCTTCCGGAATGCGCCTCGACTGCGGCACGAAGGCGTTCAGTCTGCCTAACGGAACGCTGCTTGCCTCCACGTTTGACCGCCCGCTCATGACGGAGCTGTTTACATTCATGGGGCTTGAAATGCACACAAATCAGGTGGACTGCCTGCTTGGCCCGGGCATGAATATACACCGCCACCCGCTCAACGGCAGGAACTTCGAGTACTTCTCCGAGGACCCGTACCTCACCGGCGAGATGGCTTCCGCAGAGCTTGCGGGTCTGCACTCCACCGGAGCTGAGGGCACGATCAAGCACTTCTGCGGCAACAACCGCGAGACCCGCCGTCACTTCCTCGACAGCGTTATTTCCGAGCGTGCGCTCCGTGAGATATACCTGCGCGGATTCGAAAAGGCGGTAAAGAAGGGCGGCGCGAAGTCCGTCATGACGACCTACGGTCAGGTGAACGGCGTGTGGACCGCCGGAAACTACGACCTCGTGACCGGAATACTGCGCGATGACTGGGGCTTCGACGGCTTCACAATGACCGACTGGTGGGCTAACATCAACCGCCGCGGCAAGGCTCCTGACAAGTCGGATTTTGCGGCAATGGCGATGGCTCAGAACGACGTGTACATGGTAACTGCGGACGGAGCCGCATGCAATGACAACACCCTTGACAGCCTGAAATCCGGCGAACTCACCCGCGGGGAATTACAGCGCAATGCGATGAACATTCTGCGCTTCCTGACGACTACCCACGCGATGAAGCGCGTAATGGGCTGCGACGACGAGACCGAGATAATCAACCGTCCCGCTGACGCAGGCGACGTTGATTCCACGGATATCGAGTTCCACGATATCGACGAGGATCTCACCCTTGATCTCACTGGGATCACCACTGAAAAGGGCAGCAGCTACGCGTTCGGTCTGAATGTCTCTAAACCGGGCGTGTATAAGGTAACGCTGACAGCGTCCAGCACTCTTTCCGAGCTTGCGCAGACTTCCGTGTCCATATTCGCGCTGGGAAGCCCCTGCGGTATGTTCACGTTCAATGGGACCGGCGGAGCTCCGGTTTCCCAGACAAAGGACGTGAAATGCCTGTCAAACTTCATGCCGATACGCCTGTATTTCGGCGGAAGCGGGCTTAAAACCCAGAGCATAAGATTTGAACTCAAGGAAAGGTGGACATGATATGGTACGTCCGATAGTAAAGGATAAGTTCCTGCTCAGCCAGAGATCCGCGCCGGCTGACCGCAGCGACCTTCCAACGGCGCAGGACATGGTAGAGACCATAGCCGCCCACGCTGAAGAATGCGTAGGCATGGCGGCGAATATGATAGGAGTTCTCAAGCGTATTATCGTATTCCAGGACGGCAGCAAATACGTTGTTATGCTGAACCCGGAAGTTAAATGGGTAAGCCCCGAGACCTACACCATCAAGGAGGGCTGTCTGTGCCACGAGGGTGCTCAGGACGTCACGCGCCATGCGGCGATCGAGGTGGAGTTCCAGGATCTGCGTATGAACAAATGCCGCAGGAAGTACGACGGAATAACCGCAGAGATAATCCAGCACGAGCTTGACCACCTTGAAGGAATACTGGTATGAATTTCGACGTTATCCGCATCACGGAGCGCCCGGAGCTGAAAACTGCCGCAGCGGAGTGGTTCCACGAAAAATGGGGAATTCCGTATGAGGCGTATCTTGAGAGCATGGAGGAAGCGATGTCCGGAAAAGGCGCGGTTCCGCAGTGGTACCTCGCGCTTTACGGAGACCGTATCGCGGCGGGAATGGGCGTTATCGCCAACGATTTCCACGACCGCACCGACCTCACGCCGAACGTGTGCGCAGTATTCACAGAGCCTGATTTCCGCTGTCAGGGTCTGGCGGGGAGGCTGCTCGGGTTCGTTGCCGACGATATGAAATCCGGTGGGATAGACGCGCTGTACCTCCTGACAAGCCACGATTCGTTCTATGAGCGCTACGGCTGGGAGTATCTCTGCCCGGTGACTCAGGAAGGCAACGATGAGCCGTCGAGAATGTACGTACACAGAACATGACGGAATTCGTGCTTGACGGCTTCTCCTGCCGCGCGGAGGGCAGCGGGGACGTACTGGTGATGCTGTTCAGCGGATTTGACGAGCAGCTTTTCCGCGAGGTCTGCGGGCTTGTTCCGGACTGCCGCTGCGTTCTCGCGGAGTTTGGCGAAATAGACTGGGACAGGGACTATTCCCCGTGGGAGGCAAGCTCCGGCGGGCGGCGCTTCAGCGGCGGTGCTGAACGCCTGCTTGCGTTCCTGCCGGATTTCACGGCGGAGCTTGAAAAGCGCTTCGGGAGGTTCGGCAGCGTGTACCTCTGCGGCTATTCACTGGGAGGTCTGTTCGCGCTTTACGCGGACGCGCTCTGGGACGAACCGCGGCTCTGCGGCGCCGCAAGCTGCTCAGGGTCGACATGGTTTCCGGGCTGGCTTGAGTTCCAGCGGCTGCACCCGCTCAGGGGCAGGATATTCCTCAGCCTGGGCGGAAAGGAGAAGAACTCCCCCGATCCGCTGATGGCTCAGGTCGAGCAGACTACTATGGAAGTCAAACGACTGGCGGAGCGTTCCCCGGAGGTCACGCAGACGGTTTTTGTTCACGAATCCGGCGGGCATTTCAGTAAGGTCCCGCAGCGCATTGCCAGGGGGATCAACGGGATAATCAAATAAATACGGGATCGGGTTTGCTGGTGCAGACCCGATTTTTTTGCGCCCGATGACAGCGTGGCCATGCTTCGGAATTGATTCCGTGCGCCAGCCGCGTTGTTGGTGTCCTGAACCGCCATAGAGAAAAAACAGCTCCGAAGGCGTATTGTGAGGGTTTCCGAAACACGCAGCGAAACTTTGTGCAATAAAGGGAATTTCGCAGAAGGGCTTGAAAAATCTGAAATTATATGTTAAAATCAGAATCGTCGGAAACGTTTTCGGCAAATTATAGAACGGGGTGACAGCATGACGATAAAGGACATAGCAAGGCTTGCAGGCTGTGGGGTCAGCACAGTATCAAGGGCGCTCAATGGCAGCAGCGAGATAAGCGATGCGACCCGCGCGCGCATCAACGAGGTGATACAGAAGTACAACTACACCCCGAACGGGAACGCGCGGAGAATGCGCCAGACCGCTCCGAATTCGGTGCTGCTCATAGTCAACGGAAGCAGCAACCTGTTTTTCTCGCCGCTTATCGAGCAGATACAGACCGCAGCGGAAAGTGCGGGACTACAGCTTGTAGTCAACTACATCGACGAGCAGGAGGACGAGGTTCAGACCGCCGCGCAGCTCTGCGTTGAGCAGAAGCCCGCCGGGATTATCTTCCTGGGCGGCGATATCAGGAACTTCCGCAGGAGTTTCGCCGGTATAAGCGTTCCCTGCGTGCTCAGCACCGCAAGCGCGAAGGAGCTTGGCTTTGCTAATCTCTCATCAGTGAGCGTTGATGACGTTGACGGCGGTAGGATGGCCGCTGAGGAACTTCTCCGTCTGGGACACCGAAGCATAGGGATCCTAGGCGGCGATCTGGATTCCGGTCCATCGGGTCTGCGCTATTCCGGATTCGCCCGGACATGCGCGGAGCACGGAGCGGAGACTCCGGTGTGCGAACAGTGCAGTTATACGTTCTCCTCGGCTTACGAGGCGGCTATTGCGCTGTTTCATCGCTGCAAGGATATGTCTGCTGTGTTCGCGATGTCCGATATTATCGCTGTCGGAGCTGTCAGGGCGTTCCTTGATATGGGGAAGCGGGTGCCGCAGGATATTTCAGTCGTCGGCTTCGATGGCATTGATATCGCGGATTTCACTAACCCGAGAATTGCTACTTTTTCACAGCCGATACACCAGATATCGAGCCTTTCGGTGAGAATGCTGGTGAACATGATCGAAAACAGCGCCGAAGCAAGTCACGTGACGCTTCGCGCACAGTATAAGGCGGGGGATTCCGTCTGCATGAAACGAACGGAGGTAAACGAATGAGAAAAAGCGGAATACTCCTGCACATAGCGTCTCTGCCGAATGATTACGGCATAGGCTCCATGGGCAGGGAGGCGTACGATTTTGTAGATTACCTTAAAAAATCCGGGCAGAGCATATGGCAGATACTGCCGCTTTCCCAGACCAGCTACGGCGATTCCCCATATCAGAGCTTCTCAATATACGCCGGGAACCCTTATTTCATCAGCCTTGACGTGCTTGCCGAGGAAGGTCTGCTAAAAAAGAGCGAGTACGAGAGCATCAAGTGGTGCGAGGATCCGCGCTACATTGATTACGCCACGATGTACGAGCAGTTCTACAAGGTGATGAAGCACGCTTACAGGCGCTTTTCTTTGCAGAGGAATGGTAACGTTTCCGGAGAATACCGCGCGTTCCTGGATGATAACAAGTGGCTTCACGATTACGCGCTGTTCATGGCTCTCAAGGACGCCCACGGCGGGAAGGCGTGGAGCGAGTGGGAAAAGACCCTTCGCCTTCGCGAGCCGTCTGCGGTGAAGTCCGCGGAGAAGAAATACGAAGCCGAAATGGATTTCTACATCTTCCTGCAGTTCAAGTTCTTTCAGCAGTGGCATAAGCTCAAGAAATACGCCAACGACAACGGCATTGAGATAATCGGCGATATCCCGATATACTGCGCCCTTGACAGCGCGGACGTCTGGTGTCAGCCGGAGCTGTTCCAGCTTGACAGCGACAGAGTCCCGACTGTGGCAGCAGGCTTCCCGCCGGACGCTTTTTCCGCCGACGGACAGCTCTGGGGCAATCCTATCTACGACTGGGACAGAATGAAGCAGGACAATTACCGCTGGTGGGTCGGCAGAATAGGCTTTGCAAAGAAGATATACGACATCGTGCGCATCGACCACTTCATCGGCTTCAACAGTTACTATGCGATACCGTTCGGAAGCAAGACCGCCCACGGCGGCAAGTGGTGCGAAGGTCCGAAGTACGACCTGTTCCGCGTGATAAAGCAGGAGACCGGAAACGGCGGCATTATCGCGGAGGATCTCGGTATCATCACTCCGCCGGTGCGCAAGCTGCTCAGACAGGCGGCGTACCCGGGAATGAAGGTGCTCCAGTTCGCGTTCGACCCTTCCGGCGACAGCGAGTACCTCCCGCAGAACTACAAATCGCAGAACTGCGCGGTGTACACCTCCACCCACGACAGCGACACTGCGGCGGGCTGGTTCAACGACCTTGACCGCAATACAAAGCGCTTCGTAAAGGAGTACCTCGGGATCAGAAAGGCGGCGGAGCTTCCCCGCGCGTTCATCGACATCGCATGGAAGAGCACCGCAGACATCGCCATGACGACTATCCAGGAGCTTCAGGGATTCGGAACGGAAGCGCGTATCAACGTTCCCTCCACGGTGGGCAATAACTGGCGCTGGAGGACTCTCAAAGAGGACTTCACCGACGAAAACGCCGAGTACCTGAAGCGCCTGACCGAAATAACCAACAGAAAACCGCCCGTAAAGCGTAAGAATAAGAAGTAACGAAAGGAGCTATCACATGAAAATCGAGAATTTCAAGGAAAAACTGACCGCCCGCTGCGAGAAGGAGTACAACGCACAGCCGAAGGAGCTTACTCCTGAGCAGCTCCACTGTGCGGTTTCCGGGCTTGTTATGGAGGAGCTGTCCCCGGCGTGGGAGAAGAGCCGCGCGGCTCATGACAAGGCACGCAAGGCAAGCTATCTTTCAATGGAGTTCCTGGTAGGCAGAGCGGTGTACAATAACCTGCTGTGCCTCGATCTGCTGGACAGCACAGCCGAGGGTCTGAAGGAGCTCGGCGCGGATATAAACGAGTTCGAGGAGATAGAGGACGCGGCGCTCGGCAACGGCGGTCTGGGCAGACTTGCAGCGTGCTTCCTGGACAGCGCTGCGGCGCTCGGCCTTCCGCTTGACGGCTACGGAATACGCTACAAGTACGGACTGTTCAAGCAGGGTATCAAGAATGGCTTCCAGACGGAGACCGCCGACAACTGGCAGCGCCAGGGCGACCCGTGGAGCATTCGGCGCGAGCAGGAGAAAGTTGTTGTCCACTTTGCTGACGGCGATGTGAACGCAGTTCCGTATGACTATCCGGTCATCGGCTACGGCACTGAGAATGTCGGCACGCTACGCCTCTGGCAGGCTGAGACCGACGACGAGTTCGATTTCGACCTGTTCAATCAGAGCAGGTACACCGAAGCCGGCGAGAAGAAGCGCGCAGCCGAGGACATCTCCCGCGTGCTCTATCCGAACGACGAGACCGAGGCAGGAAAGCTGCTCCGCTTAAAGCAGGAATATTTCTTTTCCGCAGCCGCAGTCGCCGACCTCGTCAGAAAGCACAAGAAGCAGTTCGGGACGATGGACAATTTCGCGGACTACAACTGCATTCAGATGAACGACACCCACCCCGTTATTGCGCTTCCGGAGTTTATCCGCATTGTAATGCGCGACGAGGGCTGGAGCTTCGACAAGGCTTTCAGCGCGGCGCAGCGCGTGTTCAATTACACCAACCACACCATCATGCAGGAAGCTCTTGAGAAGTGGGACAGCCGCCTCATTGAGAAGATACTCCCCGAGGTGTACAATGTAATTATCATGCTTAGCGAGGCGTTCGAATCCGAAATGCACCGCCGCGGAGTTCCCCAGGAAAAGCGCGCTGTTATGCGCCTGATAAAGAACGGCACCGTTCACATGGCGAATATCGCGGTGTTTGGTTCGTCTTATGTCAACGGCGTTGCGGCTATCCACACCGACCTTCTTCGCATGACTGTGCTCAAGGAGTGGTACGAGCTGTATCCGGAGCGCTTCCAGAACAAGACCAACGGTATCACGCAGCGCCGCTGGCTGGCTCTCTGCAACCGCGAGCTTTCCGCGCTCATCACTGAACTGCTGGGTGACGAAGGCTGGGCGACCGACCTCGACAGGCTCAAGGAGCTGAAGAAGTACGCCGATGATGAGAGCGTGCTCCGTCGTTTCATGGAAATAAAGAAAACCAAGAAGCAGCAGCTTGCGGAGTTTATCGAGAAGTCGGACGGCGTGAAGACTGACCCCGGTCACATCTTCGATATCCAGATAAAGCGTCTGCACGAGTACAAGCGCCAGCTTCTCAACGCGTTCTCAATACTCTACCTCTACTATGAGATCAAGGACGGCAATTTAAAGGATTTCACACCGACTACGTTCATCTTCGGCGCAAAGTCCGCGCCGGGATATTACCGCGCGAAGGGCATCATCAAGTACATTAACGAGGTCGCAAAGCTGGTCAATTCCGACCCGGCGACAAAGGATCTGCTGAACGTCGTATTCGTAAGCAACTACCGCGTATCCTATGCGGAGAAGCTGGTCGCTGCGGCTGATATTTCCGAGCAGATATCCACGGCGGGAACCGAGGCTTCCGGTACCGGCAACATGAAATTCATGCTCAACGGTGCAGTAACTCTCGGCACGCTTGACGGCGCAAACGTCGAGATAGCAGAGGAAGCCGGCGCAGAAAACGAGTATATCTTCGGCGCTACCGTCGAGGAGCTCGAGCGTATTATGCCGAGTTACATTCCCCGTGATATCGCCGAATCTGACCCGAAGATCAAGCGCGTTGTAAGCTCTCTTATCGATGGTACCGTTTCCGACGGCGGCACCGGAGCGTTCCGCGAACTGTATTACGCGCTTATGGAGGGCGCAAGCTGGCATGTTCCGGATCACTACTACCTGCTCGGCGACCTCAGGAGCTACGTTGACGCGAAGCTCGCTGCCAACCGCGATTACCGCGACAGCCTTGCCTTCGCAAAGAAGTGCTGGCTGAACATATGCAGCGCAGGAAAGTTCAGCTCAGACCGCACCATCGCCGAATATGCGAACGATATCTGGCACATCGGAAAGGTTTCCTTGTAATACAATGCGGTGTAACGCGCGTTTCACCGGAAACGTTGCCATAATTCACAAATACGCCATGGTGCGATTTGTTTATCGTGCCGAATTTACAATAGTTTTGGCAATTGTGAGGTTTTTTTGTGCAGAATCGCTTGACAAAACATTTTTTTCTGTTATAATTAAATCAAGATTTCGAATCAAACAAAATGATTTCGAAACACGCCGTAGTGTTCACTCGCAGTCATGCAGATGCTGCGAGTGAATATTTCAGAAGCTTTGTTTCGAAACAAAATGCGAGTTTCGAAATGAGCAATACGAACGAAAAGTTCAGGAGGAATTTATTATGAAGATCAGAAAGATCATGACAGCCATCACAGCCGCAGCAATGGCAGGCGTAATGTTCGCAGGCTGCTCCAGCAACAACGGAGGCTCTTCCGCAGGAAGCAGCGCGGACAGCAGCTCCGCAACGGACAACGGCGGCGCAGAGAATAACGGAACCGGTTCCGGAGAGGTGAGCCTCACTGTATGGGGATCCCAGGAGGATCAGGAGATGTTAAAGCAGATGTGCGACGCATTTGCAGCCGCAAATCCCGATAAGAAGTACACATTTACCTATGGCGTTGTCAGCGAGGCTGACGCGCAGAAGGAAGTACTGAAGGATATCTCCGCAGCCGCAGACGTATTCGCATTCGCTTCCGATCAGACTGCGATCCTGGTTGATGCAGGAGCGCTCTACAGAGTCACCAAGAATAAGGATCAGATAATAGCTGAAAACACAGAAGCGTCAATATCAGCGGCTTCCAACAACGATGAGCTTTACGGCTATCCTTACGTTTCCGATACCTACTTCATGTATTATGACAAGTCCAAGCTCAGCGAGGACGATGTAAAGTCCATCGAGGGTATCATGAGCAAGGATATAGAGGGCGTTTCCACAAACTTTGCTTTCAATACAGATGACGGCTGGTATCAGTCTGGATTCTTCTTCGGTGCAGGCTGCAAGCTGTTCGGCGAAGATGGAACCGATCCCACACAGTGCGATTTCAACAACGAGCGCGGCTATATGGTCGGCGAGTACCTCATTGATCTTGTGAACAACCCCAAGTACGGCTCTAATTTTGATGATTCGCTCGTAAAGGCAGGCTTCGCGGACGGAACCCTCGCAGCTGCTGTTTCCGGTACATGGAACGCTGCGGAGATACAGGCTTCTCTGGGTGACAACTATGCAGCTACAAAACTTCCTGAATTTACACTCTCCAACGGCGAAACCGTTCAGATGGGCAGTATGGCAAACTTCAAGATCATGGGCGTTAACTCCGAGACAAAGAATCCGCTCGATGCAATGGCTCTCGCTGAATGGCTCACCAACAAGGATAACCAGAAGCTGAGATTTGAGAAGCGCTCCTTCGCTCCCACAAACGTTGAACTCGCAAACGATACCGAGACTATGAACTCCAACATCGCAATCGGCGCTCTTGCACTGCAGGCTCAGTACGCAACAGTACAGACCTCCATCAGCCAGTGCCAGAACTTCTGGACTCCTGCCGAGGCTTTCGGTCAGGAGATAATCGCAGGCACCTGCACCAAGGATAACCTCCAGGAGAAGCTCGACGCTTACGTTAACTCCGTTCTGGCTACCCTCGGCTGACAGCGTCCGCGTAACCAAGATATCCAATCCTAAATAAATAGGTTTCTCCCCTTTCCATAATGCGGGCGGATCTCCCAAAGCCGCCCGCATTATGGAAAATATCTGCTTTATGCAGTTTCAATGCCGCTTTGATCTCATATTGATAGTCGGCTGTTATGGTGATATAATAAAGTGTATATCTCCTGATGAAAGGCTGAAAAAGCCGCACTGAAACTGTACAAAGCGCCGATATCATTCAGGAGGTAATTGCAATGACAAGAATTGATTACTTTGTACTCCCATGGTACAAAAAGGTATTGTTCCGCGTGGCGGAATTCTTCAAGGCGCTTGGCATGGGCATTGCTCATTTCTTCATGAGTATCCCAGGCGCGCTCGCTAAGTTCTTTAAAAAGTTCGGCAGAGGCTTCGCGTGGCTGGGTCGGACGTTCGTACACGGCGGTATCCTTACCAAGCTGTCGTACATCGTGATGGGCGCGGGCAGCCTGTTCCGCGGACAGATCATAAAAGGTCTGATGTACCTCGCGGCTGAGGTCGCTTACTTCGGCTTCATGATAGACACCGGATTCGGGTTCCTCGCAGGGCTTCGGAACCTCGGAACAGTTCAGCGCGGCTGGCACTTTGACGAATCCCTCGGCATCGACGTGCTTCAGGACGGCGACAACTCCATGCTGATACTTCTCTACGGTATCTTCGCGCTGTTCATTACGGTGGTGTTCCTTTTCCTGTGGGTTCAGAACATTCACTCCGCCGACATCGCGGAACGCCTGAAAAAAGCAGGCAAGAAGCTCCCGGGCTTCGTTGACGACATCAAGTCCCTGCTTGACGAGCATTTCCACAAGACGCTGCTGTTTATCCCTGTTACCGGCGTTGTCGTTTTCACGATAGTTCCGCTGGTATACATGATCTCCCTCGCGTTCACCAACTACGACAAGGATCACCAGGTTCCGGCAAACCTCTTTACCTGGATAGGTCTTGACAACTTCAAGGTCATTCTCGGAAGCGATTCCACCATCGGACATACATTCTGGCCGGTCCTCGCGTGGACGCTGGTCTGGGCGGTATTTGCAACATTTCTTAACTACCTGCTCGGAGTCATTCTTGCAATGCTTATCAATAAGAAGGGCATTCGCTTCAAGGCATTCTACCGCACGCTTTTCGTTCTCGCTATCGCAGTTCCGCAGTTCGTTTCGCTGCTGGTAATGAAGAACGTCCTCGCAGAGGCGGGTCCCATGAACGTCCTGCTTCAGGAGCTTGGCTGGATAAGCTCGCCGCTCCCGTTCTTCACCGACCCGACATGGGCGCGCGTGACGGTCATTATAGTTGACCTGTGGATAGGTATTCCGTACACGATGCTGATAGTTTCCGGTATCCTGATGAACATTCCGGAGGATCTCTACGAAGCCGCAAGAATAGACGGCGCGTCTCCGTTCGTTATGTTTACCAAGATCACAATGCCGTATGTGCTGTTTGTTACTACTCCGTACCTCATCACACAGCTCGTCGGCAACATCAACAACTTTAACGTCATCTACTTCCTTACAGGAGGAACTCCGGCAACGCTGGATTACTACCAGGCGGGCAAGACCGACCTGCTGGTGACCTGGCTGTACAAGCTGACCGTCAACTCCCGCGACTACAGCTACGCTGCGACGATCGGCATTCTGGTATTCATCATCTGCTCGCTTCTGTCGCTCATCACGTTCCGCAGATCGGCATCTTACAAGAATGAGGAGGCGTTCCAGTAATGAAAGAGGACAGATACTATTCCCGCTCCTATTCAAGGCAGCAGAAAACGATCAATGTCGTTATCCAGATAGTGCTTCTGGTACTCGGTATCATGTGGATTCTTCCGCTGATGTGGATTATCCTGACATCGTTCCGTGCGGAGCCTGGCTCCTACACCAGCTACTTCTGGCCGAAGGGCTTCACCCTTGACAACTATATGCGCCTGCTGTTTGAAGACCAGCAGTTCAAGTTCTCGCAGTGGTTCCTCAACACGTTCATCGTGGCTGTGATATCCTGCATCGGTTCAACGTTCATCGTGCTGGCTGTGTCCTACGCGCTCAGCCGTCTGCGCTTCAAGATGAGAAAGCCGATGATGAACGTTGCGCTTATCCTCGGAATGTTCCCCGGATTCATGTCGATGGTAGCTATCTACTACATCTTAAAGGGTCTGGGTCTCACTGAGAACCCGCTGGTATGCCTCACGCTGGTGTACATTTCCGGTTCGGGGCTGACATACTATATCGCGAAGGGCTTTTTCGATACGATACCGAAATCCCTGGACGAATCCGCCTACCTTGACGGCGCGACGAGATCCCAGGTGTTCTTCAAGATAACCATACCGCTTTCAAAGCCGATAATCGTGTACACCGTTCTGACGACGTTCATGGCTCCCTGGGTAGACTACATCTTCCCGAGCATGATCTGCGGCGCGAACTACGACAGCTACACCGTTGCGCTGGGTATGTTCAAAATGCTGGAGCGTGAGTTCATCGGCGCATATTACACCCAGTTCGCGGCAGGAGCAGTACTGGTATCTATCCCGATAGGCGCGCTGTTCATTGTAATGCAGAAGTATTACGTAGGAGGCGTAACAGGCGGCGCAGTAAAGGGTTAAGGAGAAAAAACGCATGGCAGGAAAGAACGTAACTATCCAGGATATAGCCGACCGTCTGGGAATGGCGAAAAGCACGGTGTCGAAGGCTCTTTCGGGAGCCACCGACATCAGCGAAAAGACCCGGGAGCGCATTCTTGGCTGCGCAAGCGAAATGGGCTACCAGGTAAAGACCGGACGCACGGCGTATTCCCGCAATCTCATCGTGTTCATCTATGGAAGCATACACTACGACAAGGTAGATCAGTTCGGATATGAGATAATCCTGGGAATACAGGCTGCGGCGGCTGAGCAGGGAATAGGCGTGAACATCGTTGCGATAAACGACGAGGAGCTGAAAACCGGCAGCTACTATTCCATCATGTCCGGCGGTAATTACGAGGGCAGCGTGTTCCTCGGATTCAAGCCGCACCCGGTGTTCGTTGAGCACATCAAGAGCTTCAATATCCCGATGGTTGTGCTGGATAATTACGTTGATTCCCCGCTTGTGGCCAGGGTCGGCTGCGACAGCGCAGAGGGTATCCGCCAGGCGGTGCGCTACCTCTGGTCGAAGGGGCATGACCGGATAGGGTTCCTCGGCGGCGAGCCTGACAGTATCGTCACCATCGAGCGCAAGCAGGCGTACTCTGACGCCCTCGCAGAGCTTGGTCTGGTGGAGGATCCCGCTGCTGTGAAGTACGGCTGTTTCTCGGCGAAGGGCACGAAAAAACGTATCCTGGAGATCGCCGAGACCGGAGTCACCGCAGTGGTCTGCATAAGCGACCTTCTCGCCTGCACGGCGGTAAAGGAGCTTATACACGCCGGGTACAGCGTTCCGGAGGACATCAGCGTTACCGGCTACGACAACCTTCCGCCGTCCGAGTATTCGCAGCCCCCGATAACTACGCTCAGCCAGAACCGCATACACATCGGAAAGACGACGTTCTTCATGCTTCAGCAGATGAAAAACGGAATACGTATCAAGTCCTTAATGCTGCGCCCGGAGCTTATCGAGCGCGAGTCCGTCAGGGAGATATGCTCCCGGGAGCTTCCGAAGGAGAAATAATGACATCTTCATGGATAACCACCATTAAACGCACAGCCGCTACAGTTTTTACTGCGGCGGCTGTGCTGGTTTCCGGGTGCAGTTCGCCGGAAACATCAGATACGACAAGTTTGAACAGTTATAAATACGAGCAGGAACTGAACATCATCGACGACAATTACCGGAACTACTATCAGATATTCGTGGGTTCGTTCTGCGACAGCAGCGGCGATGGTATCGGCGACCTGAACGGTATCACTTCAAAGCTGGATTATATCCAGGACATGGGCTTCAACGGGATCTGGCTCACGCCGATAATGCCCTCGCGCTCCTATCATAAGTACAGCGTGGAGGACTACTACAGCATAGACCCGCAGTTCGGCACGATGGAGGATTTCGAAAACCTCTCCGCAGAGTGCGAAAAGCGCGGTATAAGCCTGCTCATTGACCTTGTGATGAACCACAGCTCGCGTTATCACCCTTGGTTCGAATCGGCTTCGCAGAGCCTTCGTCAGGAGCCGTGCGGCGCACCCGCGGAGGAATACTGCCTTTCTGAAACGCTCTGCCCGGTCCACAACAAGTACGTTGGCTACTATTATTTCGAGGATGAAAAACCTGCCGGGAGCGCCGCGTGGTATCAAACGGGAACTAAGTGGTACCAGGCGGTGTTCTCCGAAAACATGCCGGAGCTGCAGCTCGACAACCCGGACGTCCGTGAGGAATTCAAGCAGATAGCGAAATTCTGGCTGGATAAGGGAATAGGCGGATTCCGGCTGGACGCCGTAAAGGAGTACTTCACCGGAAATCCCGACAAGAACGTTGAGGTTCTGAACTGGTTCTGCGATTACTGTCACAGTATAAATCCCGGCTGCTACATCGTCGGCGAGGTGTGGGAGAGCTTCACCACCTACACGAAGTACTACGCCTCCTCGATAGACAGCGTTTTCGGCTTCACGATGGCGGAGTCTGACGGCAAGATAGCAAAGACCGTGAACCTCAGCGGAAAGGCGAACTCTGCGGAGTCGTTCGCGCAGGCTATGACTACGGTAGAGCAGACTATCGCGGGTTACAGCGAACGCGGTATCGACGCACCGTTCATCGGCAACCACGATACTGACCGCATCGCAGGAATACTGCGCTACGACCCGGCGAGGATAAAGGAAGCCGCCGGGCTGCTGCTGACGATGAGCGGCTCGCCGTTCGTGTATTACGGCGACGAGATCGGGCTTTCCGGCAGCGGGCGGGACGAGAACAAGCGCGCTCCGATGATATGGGACGACAACGGTTCCGGGCTGACCTACGGCCCTCCGGATATGGAGCGGCAGGAAAACCGTTTCGAGAGCGTGGAAAAGCAGCTTTCCGACCCGGATTCGATACTGAATTATTACAAGCGCGCACTGCGTATCCGCAATGAAAATCCGGAGATAGCAAGGGGTACTACCGAGGTTCTGGAGCTTTCCGGGAACTCCGGCGGCGATATAGCGGCGGTCAGACGAACCTGGAACGGCAGCAGTATCCTGATAGTCTACAATCTCTCCGACGAAGCGGCGTCGCTTTCTGACGCGGCTCTGGAACTTGACAGCAGGAATATACGCGGATACCTGGCGGTATCGTCCGGAGATGAGCCTTCGCTTTCCGGAGAGCTGGAGATTCCGCCGCACAGCATAGTATTCTTGAAATGATTTGGAGTGAAAGTATGAACAGCTTTGATAATATCGACAGGGAATACGCATACGACGGCGAGCTTGGCGCGGTCTGGTCTCCCGAAGCGACCAGGTTCGCGGTGTGGTCGCCGGAGACCGAGAGCGTGGAACTCCGGCTGTACCATGACGACTCCGAGACGGAGCCGTTTCGCACCGAAGAAATGCACAGCGAGAACGGTGTGTGGAAGGCGGAGGTTTCCGGCGATCTCAGCGGGGTGTACTACACATATGCGTTCACCAGGAATGGAAACACCGCTGAAACTATCGACATATACGCGAGAAGCGCAGGTGTAAACGGCAGGCGCGGAATGGTTCTTGATCTCCGTACCACCGACCCGGAGGGCTGGGAGCGTGACAGGCAGGTCTCCCTCGGCGACTACACCGACGCGGTGATATACGAACTGCACGTCCGGGATTTTTCCTCCGACGAGAGCGGGAACTTCACGCTGCGCGGGAAGTTCGGGGCGTTCTGCGAGAAGGCGGTCAACGGATTCGGAGAGACTATCGGTCTTGACTACATAAAGAAGCTGGGGGTAACTCATATCCACCTGCTGCCGGTGTCCGACTATCAGTCGGTGGACGAAAGCGACCCTGACGCGGGCTTCAACTGGGGCTACGACCCGCTGAACTACAATATTCCCGAGGGCAGCTATTCCACCGATCCCCACCACGGCGAGGTAAGGGTAAGGGAGTTCAAGCAGCTTATCCAGGCGGCGCATGAGCGGGGCATAGGCATTATAATGGACGTGGTTTACAACCACACTTACGCTACGGAGGATTCTCCGTTCAACAAGACGTACCCCGGGTACTATTACCGCCACAACGCGGACGGCAGCCTGTCGAACGGCTCCGCATGCGGAAATGAATTCGCGAGCGAGCGTGCGATGGCGGGCCGTTTCATCGCCGACAGCCTTCTTTACTGGGCGCGGGAGTACCACATTGACGGCTTCCGATTCGACCTGATGGGGCTTCTGGATATCGCAGCGCTGAACCGCGCCGCAGCGGAGCTCCGTGCGGAGAACCCCTCCGTGATACTCTACGGCGAGGGCTGGACGGGAGGCTCCTGCCCGCTTCCCGAGGAGCTTCGCGCAATGAAGAAGAACGCCCGGGAACTTCCGGATTTCGCGATGTTCTCCGACGACCTGCGCGACGGCGTGAAAGGCTCTGTTTTCTACGACGACGACTGCGGCTACGTCAACGGCAAAGCCGCCGAGCGCGCGGAGCTTATAAAGTCGGTGATGTCCGGCGGTATCTGGCGCGAGGACGTCGGCAGGGCTTCCGCGGAGTGCTGGACGGATAAGCCGCAGCAGTCGGTGAATTACGTTGAGGCTCACGACAACCTTACGCTTTACGATAAGCTGAGAAGCTCCATGCCGGAGGCTTCCGGCGCGGAAATAATCGCGGCGGATAAGCTGGCGGCGGCGATAGTATTCCTGTCGCAGGGAGTTCCGTTCATTCAGGCTGGGCAGGAAATACTGCGCAGCAAGACCGCTCCGGACGGCAGCTTTGTCCACGACAGCTATAATTCCCCGGACAGCGTGAACTCCATAAAGTGGAACGACGTCACACTGCGCCGCGGCGTGATGGAGTATTACCGCGGTTTGATAGCGGTGAGGAAGTTTTTCCCGCAGTTCCGTATGCGGGACGCGGAGAGCATTCGCAAGATACGCTTTGAAACGCTGGAGGGCGGCGCGGTCGCTGCGGATTTTGGCGGTCTGCTGCTGATAGTGAATCCGGCGGCTCACCCGCTGAGGTACGAAAACGGAAGGCGCATGATGGTATACGCGGACCATATCACCGCCGGAACTCGTCCGCTGTTCATTGCCGACGGCGCGGTGAGCGTGGCTCCGAGGGGCATCATTCTTGCGGAGTACCGGTGAGGAGGGCGTATGGACTGCACATTCAAAACGCCGGAGGGGAAGTTCAACCTGCGGGTCGGCGCTGTAATAACAGACGGTAAGCGCGTGCTTGTTTCAAAGGACGGCAGCCACAGCTTTTACTGGGTGACCGGCGGCAGAGTGAAACTTGGCGAGACCACCGAGGAAGCGATCCTGCGCGAGATACGCGAGGAGCTTGGCGTTGAAGCCGAGGTTGCCCGGCTGTACTCCATAGCCGAGAAGTTTTTCACGGTTGACGGTGTGTTTTATCATGAGCTGGAGTACCTGTACCTGATAAAGCCGTTTGACATCGCGAAAATAGACTACGGAGCGGTTCACTGCGACAGCCCGGATATAAGCCTGGTGTGGCTGGATACGGATTCCGAACCGGATATGCCTGTGTATCCGGAGCACCTGTTTGAGGCGGTCAGGAATCCCTCTGGCGCGGTAAGGATAATGGTTCAGAAAAGCCCCGGCGATTCAAAATAGAGATTTCATAAATGAAATGGGCTGTATATCAGATACAGCCCATTTTAATTTACAGTTCTTCAACAGCCGCAGCGAATCCAAGCGCCTTTAGCTGAGATATAACTTCTGCCGCAGACTCACGCGGCACTACCTTTTCAGCGTTCACTCTGACCCGGGAGCTTTCAAGCCTGCTTCTGAACCAATTCATGTCCTTGCCGAACCTGGCGAGCCAGTGCTCGGGGTCGCCGTGGTTGGAAGCGTACCCGCGTGCATGAGCTTCCTTGTGGCTTATCACGTTTTCGGGGAGTATCGATGGGTAGTTCTTCATGAGGCGCTGACAGAGCTGTACGGCAAGCCCGAAGGCCTCCTCGAAGTAGGCGCGGTCGTTCAGCGCGTCCTCCGCTATTTCTATCTGGATATACGCCGGAGCGTAGTTGTAGCTTCCTTTGGAGCCATTTCCGCAGCCCCAGCAGCAGACGTTCCAGGGTAGCAGCTTAGCCGCCCTGACATCTCCGTTTTTATCCTTCCCTATGACTGCGTGCGGGCAGACATTGCTGTCCGGGCGGTCGAAGTAGTTCTTGTATGGATTCACGCCGCATATCTCCGGAGCATTCACGTAGCGTTTCAGGTTAGGATTGTCCGCGCCGGTGGAGTGGATTATGATCCCTGCTGGGCTTCCCTGCGGCATGGGGCGCGGGGCCTTGAATGCTCCGCTGCTGCGGGCGTAGGCTTCAAAAGTTATCGCCATCGCCGCCTCCGTTTCCCCTGCCGCTGTCGGCAAGGCCTTCTCCGATAACGTACCCTACGACTGCGGCACCGCTCAGAATGCAGCCGGATACGGTCTCAGCCGTTTCTGAGCTTCCTCCGAAGGCTGCGATAAGTCCCGCAACGAATCCTGCGGCAGCTATCCAGAGCTTGCGGCTTGTGAGCTTGCGTTTCCAGTCAATTTTCATGGTGCTTTTCCTCCTCTTCAATGTCAGCGAGCCGATGATTTATTACCTTTATCTGTTCCTCTATCACCGGCATTCTTCTTGCAAAGTTGTTGTGCTCGGCTACCCGGGCTTCAAGCTGCTCCAGGCGATATGCCGTCAGCTTTGAGCTGACCAGTATGCCGCCCAGGGAGCCGCCGAGCGTCCCTATCAGCGAGATCATCGCTGTGATAATGCTGCTGTCCATTATATGTCCCTCCTTTCCGGCAGCGTTCTGCCCTGAGAAAAGATTAACACCTGATTTACTGCATGTAACTGCAAAAAACCTCCCGCGGTGAAAACCATGGGAGGTTTTGATATTCAGATTTCGGCTCAGTCGCAGTAACCGAATGCCATCACGAAGAACGCCTGTGTAACGCCGCCCTCCATGCGAATCTCAACGGTATGCTCCGCAGAGGAATCGTTGTCGATGAGATAAGCGGTAACGGGGTTGTTCCAGCCGTCGGACATATTAGAAACCACGGACTTTACCTTTTCGCCGTCAACGTAGATATCGGCTGTGCCGTACTTGTCGCTGTTGTTTGCCTTGAACACCATCTCAAGCACGCTGCATTCAACGGTGAACTTCATCGAGCCGCCGTCGGTGCCGCGGTACATCCAGCCGTTGTGGAAGCTGCCGTGGGTGTCGTACTGTTCGAATCCGTCAAGTTCCACGCCGTCCATAGTCGCGCTGTCCATGTAGTGCATGTTCATATACTTTGCGCTGAATACCGGGTCGGGAAGCTCCTTGCTGACCTCGCCGACATTCTCGGCAACAACGGGGAGCACCTTCTGATAGTAGTTGTCAACGAAGTCGGTGATGCACTTGTGACCGTAAGCGTTCGGGTGAGACTGGTCGTTGGAGTAATCCTGCCATGTCATTCTTCCGGCTTCTATCTCCTCGTAAACGCTGTCGTGGACGCTTATCATCGGCAGGTCATAGTTCGCGCCTATTTTCGACATGTGTTCCTGGCACGTATATCCGCTGTCGAGTACGGTGAACAGCAGAACTACCGCGATGTCCTTCTCTTGGGTGAGCAGGGTGCGCACAAGGCTCTCGTATGCGTTCTTGTAGTCAGCCTCCTGACCGTCGTTTACCGCGAACTCCACGAAAACGATGTCCGGGTCAGCGGAAAGCACGTCGCGCTCGAGGCGCAGGTTGCCCAGCAGCGAGGGAGTTCCGCTGATGCCTGCGTTAACGCCTGTAACAGTGATATCCGGGAAATAGCCCTGAAGCAGGTCGGTGCAGGTCTTTGCGTAGAACTCCGTGGTTCCCGCGTTGTAGCCCTCGGTTATGGAGCCGCCTATATAAGCGACGGTGATGTCCTCGCCGTTCTGGGCTTTCTGGAATACATCGGACATTCTGGTCATATCGCCAACGGAAAGCAGCGAGCGGTCTACCATCTTCTCGTAGTCGGTGCGGGCGTCGTCTGCTTCCACCGTGGAAGCCGCAGAGCTTTCATCTGCTTCGGAGCTTTCCTGCTGAACGGGCTGTGAACTTTCCGCAGTCTGCGCCGCAGAAGCGGAGCTGTCAGCCGCAGAAGAGCTGTCGGAAGCCGAGGAGTCAGCGGGGGAGCTGCATGCGGTCATAGCAAGCAGCATTGAAGCCACCGTAAAAATCGAAAGAAACTTTTTCATTGCAATTTCTCCTTGAAAACAAAAAATACCGGACATAAAGCCCGCTGTTTTAATTATACAGAAAATTCGCTGAGATGTCAAGAGTAATCGGTTACACGACAAGAAAAAAAGCCGAATATACTTGCCTAATTTAAATTCGTATGCTATAATATTATAGGGTAATTGTATGGAAAAGGGGGATACACCATGAAATGTCACAACTGCGGCAGGGAGATAGGCGACTTCACTGCATTCTGCACCTACTGCGGAGCCTCCACCGGAAACCAGCCGGCGGAATCCTCGCAGATCACAGACCCTGGCAAAACCGATGAACCAGCCGAGACTCTCCCGGGGTACAGCGAACCGTTCGAGCAGACAGGAAGGGAAGCTCCGCCGCCGCTTTATAACGTGAACCGCCAGGAGAATCCGCAGATAGATCTGATACCGGAGCATAACCGCACTCAGACTACATTTGTCCCGGATTACGAGGACGAGTACATGAACGGAACGAGCTGGCCTGAAATAAGCCGCATGGGTCATATAATCGGAGTTAACGGGCGGTTCTGCACTATCAAATGGCTGAAGATCAACATGTATTTTCTGCTGTTTGCATGGGCTGCGATGGACGCGATACGCGCGGTGCTGTTCTTCAGCGGGCTTCGATATGGCGGAGCCGCGTCGTGGGTCTACGAGGTATTTCCGCAGGTGTTCACGATGGATACGGTAATGGGGATATTCCTGACGATTTCTGCGGGAGCCAAGGTGTTCCTCTGGATAAGCATTTCGGAGCTCAGAAGGCGGTCGCTGTGGCTTTGCTTTGCGATACCGCTTGCTGGGTTTCTGGCTGAGGTAGTTTACATATCGCGCTGGTGCAGTGTTATGGGATCGGCGGAATGGGACGTTATTTTATATGTTGCGTTTCTTGCTGTGGTATCTGTGTTTAATTTTATATACTTCAGGTATCGCAGTACTGTTTTTACGAGATAAAGTTGGATTGTATCGACTATTTTGCGAATGACAAATTGTTGTTTAGAGGCGAAACGCTGCTTGTGAGAGAAAACTATAATTTAGCGG